>Ga0207700_10000978_pt1 | contig 16488 bp, 13 predicted proteins | sample LARL82metaG_FD_184348 | JGI IMG/M metagenome (GOLD analysis project Ga0207700, IMG submission 184348) | Corn, switchgrass and miscanthus rhizosphere microbial communities from Kellogg Biological Station, Michigan, USA - LAR L8-2 metaG... | ecosystem: Host-associated > Plants > Roots >...
CTGCTGATTGCCGAACTCAAGCCGCGAAGACAGCGCGCTCTGATCGTGCATCGCATTGATCGGTTTGCTTCCGGCATTCTGCTGTTCGCCAAGACAGACCGTGATCGCGACGCGCTGATCCGGCAGTTTCTGGCGCATACGCCGGCGCGAAAATATCTGGCGGTGGTGCGCGGACGGCTCAAGGAAGAAGCAGGGACGCTGGTGCATTATTTCCGGCGTGAAGGCATGTATCAGCAGCTGCGAACAGCGCGCGATCCTGAAGCTGCCCGCGCTGAACTGCGCTATGCAGTAGAACGCGCTTTTGCCGACGCGACACTTGTCCGCGTGGAACTGGTGACAGGATTGCAAAATCAGATTCGTGCGCAGTTTTCCGCCATGGGGAATCCGCTCATTGGCGATAGAAAATATCGTCCTAAAGAAGCCGAGGAACAGTTGATTGACCGCGTGGCGCTGCACGCCGCGTATCTTGAGTTTGTGCATCCGCGCACAGGCGAAACAATCACCATCGAATGCGCTTCGCCGGCAGACTTTCAAAGACTTCTCCAGCATCTTTCGCGTTTCAATCGTACCAACCGGTAAATTCGCCACCTGTTTTTGGAGTTTTTACCACTGTCAAAACTGACAGTCATGGAAGCGCCAAGTATCTCTCTTATTTCTTTCTAATAAGTGCGGCATTTGGGTTGCGCTTTTCTCACGAATGTTAGAACCTTTGAGTGGCTGGTGCAGGAGGAATCTACCGTGCTCTGAGGTTGTTTTGACGCATGGTGATTGTTTCAGGGCGGTGTACGGTCCACCCTGGCAAAAAGGATCCATGATCGAAGCATATGACCAAAGCGCTCCGCGGAAAATCGGGAAATATCTCGCCCTCATAATCATTGTCCTCGTATCTTATTTTCTGGCCGGCAAGCTCGGGCAGGCCACCACTGCTATCAGGAGCGGCAACATAGGGCCGGTTTGGCCCGCGTTCGGAGTGGCGCTGGCGGCGGTTTTACTCTTTGGCTATCGCATCTGGCCCGGGATCTTCATCGGGGTATTTCTCGTCGACGTTTTAAGCCCGGTTCCCGTTGTTGCAGCGCTGGGTCAGGCCTCAGGTTCAACACTGGCTGCGATAACCGGGGCTTTGCTTCTTCGGCGCATAGCCAACTTCGAGTCTTCATTCTCACGCTTGCGAGACGCGCTGGCCATGATCGTCTTAGGCGCGTTTGGAAGCGCCCTGATCACAGCCACGATTGGAGTTTCCGTCCTCTATGCAACTCACGTTGAAGGTTATTCGGGACTTGGTCCGGCATGGCTGATCTATTGGCTGGGAGACGCAACGGGAGGATTGCTGGTAACGCCTCTCATATTAACGGCTGTCAGCCTGTCGAAGATCCGCGGCTGGCACCGCATCATGGAGTTTGTTAGCCTACAGCTTCTTCTCACGCTGACGTCCGTCACTATCTTTACAGACAATGTTCTGGTGCCGGTGAAGCTGCACGTCATGGCTTTTGCCGTGCTTCCGTTCGTAATCTGGGCAGCCATCCGCTTTGGAATGATCGGCGCCTCGCTCGCGACCTTCCTCGTCGCCACCATTGCTACGGTGGAAACCGGCCTGGGGTATGGGCCATTCGCGCATAATACGGCTTTCATCAATGCAGTACTGCTGGATATCTTCTTTGCCGTGCTTTCAGCCTCTGGAATGGTGTTCGCGGCATTCATCGCAGAACGCGAACATGCCCACGACGAACGGGAGCGGCTGGCCCGTGAACAGGCGGCCATGGAGGCGAGGCTTCGACTCGCCGCCATTGTAGAAGCCTCTGAGGATGCAATCTATGTGACTGACTTCTCCGGGGTCGTCACAGATTGGAACAAAGGCGCGGAAAAGCTTTACGGCTACACGGCTGACGAAATAATAGGACAGTCAATTTTCACGGTTATACCTTCTGATCGTTCCAGCATTTGTACCCAGACCATGGAAAGAGTGCAGCAGGGGCGTTCCCTGGGCCACTCTGAGACGGTGCGGCGCAAAAAAGACGGCGAACTGGTTGCGGTCTCAATCACCGCTTCACCAATTTTTACTCCGGAAGGCAAAGTTGTAGGATTGTCAGCCATTGAGCGCGATATTACGGAACGCAAGCGCCAGGAAACTATCTTGCGCGACAGTGAGGAGCGGTTGCGTCTGGCCGCGCGCGCGGGAAAGATGTTTGCCTATGAATGGGACGCGGCCACTGATTTGATCGTGCGCTCAGAAGAATCCACCAACATACTCGGGATCGATCAGTCAGAGCGCCTCACTGGTAAGGAGGCACTTGGAAGAATTCATCCGGATGACCGGAAAAGTGTTCCAGCAGCCATGGCCGCCCTGTGTCCTGAAAAACCGTCTCTAACAATCAGCTATCGCGTCCTTCTTTCGGATACACAAATTTGGGTGGAGCAAAACAGTCTTGCGCACTTTAACGAAGAAGGCAGCATTGTGCGCGTTGTGGGCATGGTGGCGGACATCACGGAGCGCAAACGAGCTGAAGAGGCCCTTTTTAACGCGAGAGTCAAATTGATTGAAGCGCAGGAACAGGAACGCACGCGGATTGCCAGGGAACTTCACGATGACATTGGCCAGCGTCTCGCGTTGCTGACCATTGAACTGAGCCAGCTCCACATGAACCAAGCTCTGCCTGCTGAAGTCCGGGACAGCCTGGAACAAATGGGAAAACATTCCGGGGAGATAGCTTCCGATACCCAATCTTTATCGCATGAATTGCACTCCGCAAGATTGGAATATCTGGGAATCACGTCCGCCATGAAAGGCTTGTGCCGCGATTTCAGCGAGAAGCAACACGTAGGGATCGACTTTAAATACCATAATGTGCCTGACACTCTGGCGCCGGATATTTCTCTTTGCCTATTCAGAGTCCTGCAGGAAGCCCTTCACAATTCCGCAAAACACAGCGGCGCAAATAACTTCGTAGTACGCTTGTGGGGAACGCCGAAAGAAATTCGCCTTACTGTAAGGGACACTGGAGCCGGCTTTGATAGTGAGGCCGTAAAAGAGAGCCACGGAATTGGCCTCATCAGCATGGAAGAACGCTTGAGCATTCTGAATGGAACGCTTGAGATCGATTCACATCCGAATATCGGCACCACAATTTACGCGCGTGTGCCGATCAATGCCGAACGCGAGCCAATGCAAGCCACCGGTTAGCTCGCAGGTTCTTTTCATCATGATGAATGGCGAGGCGATGAAATAAATATTTGTGCTTCGCTCGTTCCCTCCCAACCTTATAAAATTCCTAACCAACACTCTGCCACCATGGAGCAGGAGCGGCAATACTAGACGGTGAGTCACGCAAGCCAACAGCGCAAGTTCCAGTTGACGCTGTAAGGAGGAATGGCAAGACCATGCAGCAGATCATCGACTTCACCCTGGAAGTGGAGAAGCTTAAGGGAGTCACGCGCAAGACGCGTCCGCTGGGGCTTGATCGCTATGAGAACTCCGCGGAACATAGCTGGCAACTTGCCATTCTGGCGATATCACTCGAACGCTTTGCCGAATCGCCCATCGATATGAACCGTGTGGTCCGCATGCTGCTGGTCCACGACATTGGCGAAATCGATACCGGCGACACCATCTTCTTTGCCGAAACAGGCTGGGAAGAGCGCAAGTCCGCCGAACTCAATGCCGTGAAACGGATTTTTGGATTGTTGCCGAAAGAGCAAGCAGCAGAATTTCTTGCATTGTGGCAGGAGTTTGAGCAGGCTAAAACCACAGAAGCGCTTTTTGCTCATGCCGTGGACCGGGCCATGCCTGTTCTGCTTAACCTTTCGAATCAAGGACAGAGCTGGCGCGAGAACTGCATCAGCTACGAACGCGTGATGCATCGCATCAAGCCGCCGATCCAGGCCGGATGCCCCGCGCTGTGGGAATATCTGGAAGGCAGGCTGGAAGAAGCTCGCGATAAAGGATTCTTTGGCGCTTAAGACGCAAGTCGACACCAAATTCCCAAGTGGAACTGATGTTATCCCCAAACCCAGTCCCGCCTGGAAGAACTCACTTCAGATTATGTTTTATTTCAGCGACAAGCGCCTGCAACTTGGCTTGGTCCGTTGACCTGATAGAGACAGAAAAGATCGTGCTTCCCTGCCGATATGTGCCGCCAATCAGGCCGCTAGCGGCGGGCGGTGAAGATCCACGCCTTGCAAGCATGGCGTCAGCCTGCGGCCCGGACGCCGTCTCGGTAAGGATCATGAACTGGCCTCCAGATTTTGGCGGCCCTTTATAAAAGCAGGATGTCTGGTTAGATCCTGTCTTATCGATGGTGGCGGTATAACCCATGATCTGGCTGAACCTTTCCGCCGTAAGTACTTTGCACGGGTCGTTACCCGCGGCGAACGCAGGAACACCCAGGGCGACGATCAAAACTGACACAAGGGCTGTTGCAACAGCTCGTTTCATTATTGTTCTCCGGGAATGATGGTAAATGCGCAGGTTTTGGAAAGATGTCTCTTTTGAGACACCCTATCGCAACAAGGATTTCCTAATGCGAGGCTGGGTTTGAGGGAGCATTGCTGAACTGATCAAGAAAAGCCACATAAGCGGCGACCAAGCGGTACGTTTCATAATAGTGATCCAGATTCATGGCGGAAAGTTTGTCCTTGGATGTATGAAGGATGCGCGCATCCCAGCTTTCCTGGCTCAACGAATGGATTGTGATGCTGGGAATTTTGCGCTGTGCAAACTGCTCCGAGTCTGTGCTGCCGACCTGATCCACATCTACTCCTGTTACTGGCACTTTCAAGGCCTTCGCAATTCCGGCAATTGCCTGATTCAACCGGGGGTCTGAGTGACTGGCCCAAACCTCAGTGGGCGCGAGCCCTAACGTATCCATGTTCACCATTGCATCGGTGGCAGCCACTTGCGCCTTGGTCATCTGATGTACGTAGAAGGCCGATCCCACTTCGCCCACCTCCTCGTCAGTGAATCCAATGAAAATATAACTATGCTTCCGCGGCTCGATCTTGATGGCTTCATAGAGCGAGGGCAGTAGCGATGCACCGCTCCAGTTGTCAACCACCCCGTTCCCTGCTGACACGTAATCAAAATGTGCGCCAACAATGATGACCTTATCGGAAGTGCCCGGCAGCAGACAGATAACGTTAGGTTGGCTGGATCCCTTTACCGGCTGTTCTGAAAGATGCTGCTCATCACAACCGGCTTCAGAAAACATCTGCTTCAACGTGATTTCACGCTGCTTGTTGCTGCCTGCATACTTACCCAGGCGGGCCTCTACAACTTCACGTGAAACCGGATTGTAGCGGAAGCTCTCAGCCGGAGCGTGGATGCCTGCAAGCAGCAACACGAAGCACACGGTAACTGCATGAGATCTCAATGGGGAGACTTTAGACATGTGCTCAGGATATCCCCTCTGGGATATGAATGCGCACCGGTGCAGGCCTTATTTTGGTTGCAAATTTCTACTGCATGGCAAACTTTGTCTCGCACCTTGGGCAGCAGTTAAAATGCCTTTAATGCCCTCACCCAATACCATCCACACCATGATGGAATACCCGCTCACGCTTACGGCGTTGCTGGAGCGTGCAGGACGATACGCGGCCAATGTTGAAATTGTTTCGCGGCTGCCGAATCGGTCCATGCATCGCACCACCTGGGGACAGTTGCACCAGCGCGCTCTAAAGCTGGGAGAATGTCTGCAATCGCTAGGGCTGAAGAAAGGCGAGCGCGTGGCCACGCTGATGTGGAACCATTACGCGCATCTGGAATCTTACTTTGGCATTCCCGCTGCCGGTGGCGTGCTGCATCCGCTGAATCTGCGACTGCACCCAGACGAAATTGCGTGGATCGCGAACCACGCGCAGGACCGTTTTTTGATTGTGGATGATGTGCTGCTGCCGGTGCTGGAAAAGTTTGTGGCCAAGGTGAAGTTTGAGCGCATCTTCGTGGTGCGGCATCCGGGCGAGGCCATTCAGCATGGATACATTGATTATGAAGAGTGGCTGAAGCGCGCCAGCGGCAACTTTACTCCGCCTGCGCTGAGCGAGAATGACGGCGCAAGCATGTGCTATACGTCTGGGACTACGGGGAACCCCAAGGGAGTGCTTTATTCGCATCGGTCGCAGGTGCTACACAGCATGAGCCAGGCCATGGCGGATTCATGCGCGTTCTCGCAGCATGACACGGTGCTGCTGGCTTCCCCCATGTTCCATGCCAATGGCTGGGGATTTTCTTACACCGCGGCGATGGTGGGCGCAAAGTACGTGCTACCGGGGCCGCACGTGGATGCGGAAAGCCTACTCGAACTGATTGAGCGAGAAGGCGTGACGATGACGTGCGCTGTCCCGACCGTCTGGCTGGGCGTGCTGCAGACGCTGGAAAAACGCAGGAACTGGAAGCCCGCGCGCGAAGTCCGCATTCTGTGCGGAGGCACTGCGCCGCCGGAAAGCCTGATTCGCAACCTTGATCTTTACGGCTTCCACATCATTCATTCATGGGGAATGACGGAAACTTCACCGCAGGCCACGACATCGCGCTTGCCGCCGGGCGCGCTGCACTTGCCGCAAGACCAGCAGTACGCGATGCGATCGAAGCAGGGATGGCCACTGCCGTTTGTTGATGTGCGCATTTGCAATGAGCGAGGTGACGCGCCGTGCGATGGCCAGACCATGGGCGAGTTGGAAGTTCGCGGACCGTGGGTTGCGGGAAGTTATTACAACGCTCCGGAGACGCGAGATCGCTGGACAGCTGACGGCTGGTTTCGCACCGGCGACGTCGCGACGATGGATGCCGACGGCTGCATTAAGCTGGTGGACCGCAGCAAGGACCTGGTGAAATCCGGCGGCGAGTGGATCAGCTCCGTTGATCTGGAAAACACGCTGATGAGCCATCCTGCGGTGCGCGAGGCAGGCGTGGTTGCGGTGCAACATCCAAAATGGCAGGAGCGTCCGCTGGCGGTAGTGGCCCTGAAAGATGGCGCGCAGGTTACAGCGGACGAACTGCGAGAGTTTTTAGGCGCGAAGTTTGCCAAGTGGCAAATGCCGGACGATTTTGTCTTCGTCAACGACCTGCCGCATACGTCAACGGGAAAGTTGCTGAAGACGGCGCTACGGAAACAGTATGCGGAGTGGAAGTGGAAAGAATCGCCGTGATCGCCGGGATCGCGCGACATCGCCGGAATCGGAAAAGCAACACCTACCACGGAGACACGGAGTCACAGAGAAAAGCACCGGCATCGCCGAAATTGGAAAAACAAAATCTCACCGCTGATCAACGCTGATGACACTGATCGGAAAACAAAATTGGGCGAAACCAATTTACCCTCATCTTTTCGCCCCCACGCGCAGAATTCCTTCCAGATCATCCGGGTGAATGGCATGCAGCATGGCGTCTTCGCGATCGATGTGGCCTTGCGCCATCAGCGCGGCCAATGATTCTTCCATGCTGAAAGAGCCGGCCTTTTTCGTCATGGTGATTTCCTGATGCAGTTGATGGATATTGTTTTTGCGGATGTGCACGCGCGCTCCATAGCCAATCATCAGCATTTCCGCCGCGGGATATCGGCCGCCGCGCTTGCTGGGCAGCAGCATCTGTGTGAGCACCGCCGAAATAGACATCGCCAGCTCCTGACGAATACTGCTTTGGCGCTCGGGCGGGAACGAGTCGGCGATGCGCGAGATGGTGGAAGCCACGTCAGTGGTGTGCAGCGTGGAAAAAACCAGATGGCCGGTTTCAGCGGCGGTCACGGCAATGCGCATGGTTTCAGGATCGCGCATCTCGCCCACGACCAACACGTCTGGCGCCTGGCGCAGCGCGGCGCGCAGTGCGGTGGGAAAATCCGGAGCGTCATGGCCGACTTCAACCTGCTCAATCACACTGCGGATATTCGCGTGCTCGTACTCAATGGGATCTTCAATCGTGACAATGTGGCGCGCGTCGCGACGATTGATTTCGTTTACCAGCGCGGCAACAGTCGTTGATTTGCCTGAGCCTGCCGGCCCGCCGATCAGGACCAGTCCGCGAGGAAGATGGGCAAGCTGTTCGACCGTCGGCGGAAGATGCAGCTCATGCAGAAACGGTACGGTGGTGGGCAAGGCGCGAATGGTAGCGGCGGCGCGTCCGCGCTCCTGATGGAGATTGATGCGGAAGCGGCCAAGATTGGTGTTGCGATAAGACGAGTCAGCGATGCGAATTTCAAGATATTGGCGCAGAGCATGCGGCATCAGCGCGGGCGTGATGGCATTTTCAATCTCGTCGCTCGTGAGCTTTCGCTCGCCGATGGGGACAACCTGTCCGTCCACGCGGACGCAGGCGGGCGCGTCGGTGACGAGGAGCAGATCGCTGCCGCGCCGCTCGACGAGCTGCACGAGCCAGCGGTTGAGTTCGGTGAGAGAAGAGTCTGTCACGCCGGTATTTGAGCTTAGCATGCTTCAGTTGAACGCTTGAAGATGGTCGATCTTGCAGAAGATCGGGTGTCGCGCGTGATCGGGTGATCCGGTGATCGGAAAGGCAAACCCTTACCGCTGATGAACGCTGATAACGCTGATCGGAAAACAGTTTGGGACCTGCATCCATCAGTAGACTTGGCTCCGTTCGACTGGTCTTCCTGATCACGGCGATGTCGTGCGATGACGGCGATTGCGGCGATCTTCCTACTTCGGTTCTTTCAGCTTGAGCTTGGATTTGTTTTCTTCCAGAAAGGCGCGGAGATTGTCGGCCTGGTCCAGCAGCCGGGTCCATTGTTCAAAATAGAGCGTGACCGGGAAACGTCCCAGGCCATAGACGCTGACGCCGCCTTTTTCGCTGACGCGGAACTCCAGCGATCCGGTGCGTTTAGTTGCGACCTGCTTCTCCAGTTCAGCAAGGCGGGCTTTCATCTCTTCATAAGTCGGTTCTGCCATGTGGGATCCTCTGGGAAAAGTTTACAACAAGCTGATAAAACCAACACCTTTGAAACGCGGAGGAACGGAGGAATCGGAGGAAAATCCGCCCCGCGCTTCGGATGGCGCATGAAAAAAAGAAAATTACGTTCTGTGCTTGAAAACGTCAAAAGTCTGTATCGTGTACAGAGCATCGTTAAGGAGCTAGACATGAGTTTCTCGGCCAAGCTGAGGTCCGTCGCGATTACCTTTCTGTTAACAAGTCTTTCTTTCGCACAAACGCCAGACGTCAAGCTGCCAGACACGGCTCCCGGCAAAACTCTGACCGAGTGGCTGGCCTTGTGCAAGTCGCCCAACCTGGAGCAGATGACCAAGTGGAACACGGCGCATGTGTCGGAACAAGTCTTCAAGTTCGCGCCCGCGGACAGGCTGGCCAAAGATGACTTCAACGATTGCATCGAGAGCGGCGGCTATCGCGTGGCAGAGGTCACTGAGGCAAAGCCTGATCGCATCACGGCGCTGGCGGTCACCAACAAGACCGAAGCATGGTTCAGCATCACCATGGTCCTGGACAAGCAGGACAAGATCGCCGGCATCGGACTTGGGCCTGCGGCACCGTCAGAAGCTACGCTGCCCAAAGATCTCAGCGATGCCGCAATGACCAGCGACATGAACGCGCATGCGGACAAGCTGGCCAAGGCCGGGCTTGTGTCGGGAATATTGATCATCGCCCGCGACGGCAAGCCCATTGTGACGCGCACGGACGGTTTTGCCGATCGCGAGAAAAAGATCGCAGTCACGCCCGCAACGCAGTTCACGCTCGGCTCCATGGGATAGATGTTTACCGCTGCGGCCGTCGGCCAACTGGTGGACCAGGGCAAGCTCTCTTACGATGACGTGGTCGGAAAATTCTTTCCGCAGTTTGGCAACAAGACCATCCGAGACAAAGCTACTGTCGGCATGTTGCTCTCACACACCGCTGGGATGAAAGACTTCCTGGGCAAGCGCTCGCCGGAGATGATGAAGAATGGCGTAAAGCGCGCGGCCGAATTTATCCCGCTCTATGAAAACGATGAACCCAGGTTCGATCCCGGCACCAGTTGGGCGTACAGCAATGCCGGGTTGGCGCTGGCCGGCGCAATCGTGGAGAAAGTTTCCGGCGAAGATTATCCCGACTACATTCGCAAACACATCTTCGAGCCGGCGGGCATGAAAGACAGCGACCCCAACAACATTCCCGGGCCGCGTCCTCACCTGGTTGTGCCTTATACGCACATGAGCAAAGAAGGGCCAAGCGCGGACTGGCATGAAGCGGAGCATGACATTGGCAGCCCGGCGGGCGGCGCAATCTCCACCGCGGCAGACCTTGTCCGCTTTGCCGACGCGCTACGCAACGGCAAGCTCGTGAGCAAGGCCACCTTTGAAAAGATGACCCAGCCGCACGGCAAATCTCCGCGCGGAAGTTACGGCTACGCCATGGAGATTGCCGACGTGTATTCGCGCACCGTTGTGGGCCACGGCGGCGGATTTCTCGGCGTGAGCACACATCTATATATGGTGCTCGATTCGCCATACACCGTGGTTGTTCTGGCGAACCAAGACCCGCCGGCGTCAGAGCTTATCGGCGAGCGAGCCAAAGCGCTGGTGGCGGAGAAGGCGAAGCGGGAGAAGTAGGGCAGGGGCTTTGCTTTTTGGGCTCCGCTGTGCTGGTCTACGGCAGTAGAGAGGATCTTTTTAGGTCTACCAGGCGCTCGATCCTTCAGCGCGCGTCGGGACCGTGCTGGGTTACTTCTTCCGTGCGGCTAAACCGGGACCGGAGGGGAGAAGATAGCTAGCATCTAGTTTGGTATTGAATTGCCGGCAGAAAATGGCGAAGATTATAGTTCCTACATCTACGAAAGAACAAGGAGGAAATTCCATGGCGTCGCCTCCGCTACCTATCCCAACGCCTGATGAAACAAGCAAATGGGCAGACCATTTGTTTAACGAATGGAAATACCGTCATGAGAGCTTTTGGCGGACGCTATATCGTTTTCTGGGAGCGATCGCTCTCTTAGTTACTGTTCCGTTTGTGAAGACTGACTACTTTAGGACAATGAGCGGAAAACATATACAGATATGGTGCGTGAACATGAGTATGCGAGGTGTCTATGGCTCACTACCATTCATTATGTTTATTGCTCTGTGTGCTGTGCTCATTTACGACCACGCAAAGATCAAACGTGTCGAACAGAAACTGGAAAAAGCTAGAGGTAATTACGAACCTGAAAAAGCCGATTTACGCGAAGCATTCAAGAAGCGGACATGTTTCGTTTCGATCGCTTTCATAATCGTTGGTCTGGGTCTGTTGGTATTCTGGGCACTTGCATTTTAAGACTTTGCATTCGACCCTGGTATGCGCTTCCAGACGAAGATTTTTCGCAGCCTGCTGAGCCTTGGCAGCACGACTTGGCGGCCTCGGTTGCGCTGCTCGCTGCCGGCGAAGCGCTCAAGTCAGATCCTGATATGTGTCTCGTTCCGGCGAGATGACAATGTTCACAAGGCGTCTCTGTGCCGCACCTACGGCGCTCGAATTCATTATGCGGACTACCCCACACTTCCGGCTTCGCGTGCGCGCGCCTTCAGTATGGGCTAACCTGTGGTCGCGCCGCTGGCGCCTTGGTTTGTCGTCAGGCGACGGTCGTACCTAGTAAGTTATAGAGGTGGATCGTGGATTATCCGATTACCTTTGGACCTGCCGGTGGGTCGACATGAAAATACTGTCGTGAGACAAATACCGCCATCATTGCAATCAGGGCGCACGTTAGTCCGATCATCATTCTTCGCAATACCATGCCATTGCTGATTAGTTGCCGGTACTCGTCTTTCAAGAGCAAATCAAAAATGGCGTTCACCTTGCTAACCAAGAATCCAGTGACGAATGCCGCCAGGACCTTTGCGAAGGATTCGAACTGTTGCTTTTCGCTTTCATAGGGTGAAATCATCGTTCCCGTAAGCCAACCAATTGCCGTGCCCAAAACAGGCAGACAGGACAGCCAAGTCATCCCACCACTTCCACAGTAAACAGGCGATCACAAGGACCAACGCGGCCACGGAACTGCCGCTGACTAACAGCTTTACTGTTTTCGATGAAGGCATAGGCTATTAATGCGGAAACGCACCAGATTCTATCATTCCTCATTCAAACGTCCTGGGCTTTTGAGAATAAAATGTAGCCGTGACGGGCAAATGCAAATTGTGCTTGAGGGATGGGATTGAGCTTCAACGGAGCCATTTTATCCCCAAGGCGGCGTATCGCCTTCTGCTGGACAAGACAGCGAAGAATCCTCGGCCATTCCTTATTAGCAACAAATCGATCGTTCAAACCAATGAGCAGCCAACCGCATTTTTACTGTGCCGGGATTGCGAACAAAGATTTCACAGAAACGGCGAGAGTTGGTTCTTGAAGCATTGCCTGCGTGAGAACCATTTTGGGCTTCAGGACATGCTTGCAGCACGAACTCCAGTTGCGAGTCAACCCGGAACCGATGTCTACTATTTAAACAGAATTCCAGAGATAGACGTATCAGCCTTGGCTTACTTCGCCTCCAGCATCTTCTGGCGTGGTGCAATTCATCGGTGGGTTGCCCCTGGCTCTTTCGCTGTAAAATTGGGCCCCTACGGAGAGTTATTCCGCCAGTATTTAATCGGTGAAATTGATTTTCCGAAGGATGCCAGCCTCCAATGTGCAGTGCTTAAGGGCGAAGGACAGTATTCCAGGGTGATAACCGAACCGCATGGAGAGCGGAAGGATACGTATCATCGGTTTAAGTTCACAATGGGCGGACTTTCCTTTGCCCTGCTCGTCGGCAAACTTGTACCAACTCATTTGCGGGAATACTGTCTGGTACGCGGTCCCGGTAGCCCAATTATTAGTACTGTACTACTCGACAAGTGGTCGGAAGATGCAGCGGTGAAGAAAATCACAGAAAACCCTCTGTTGTTGGCAGCATTGAGGAGAAACCGTTAAGCAGCCTTCGAATAGGGCTGAACGGGCGCGATCAACGGGAGCGCAATATGATCCCACAGCGCGTGTGTGCCGCACCTACGGCGCTCGGATTCTTTTGCATGCTTACCCACACTTCCGGCTTCGCATGCGCTCGCCTTCAGTGTGGGCTAACCTGTGGTCGCGCCTCCGGCGCTTGGAGCTTCGATACATCAGCACCGTGTCAATAGATCAAGTGTGTTCATGCGAGACCGAAAATATTTTCAAGAGAACTCCCTGATGCGGCATGGCAAGGGACGCTTTTGTCGGGCCCTTCGACTTCGCGCCAATGAGCAACTATCGAAATACAATCTTGGCGGCGCTCCGCTCAGGGTGACAGGCTAGAAAAATATCGACAAACTTCAAGACACAGCCGAGGGCGGCTGTGCTCCACATTTCAAGACAAAGCCGGGGGCACCTCCACCCCGGGCTGTGCTACACAAGCCTTGCGGTCAGAACATAGCCGAGACGGTGTGCCACACGATCCTTGCGAAGCCGCAAGTCTCTGGTCAGAAAACTTGGCTCGAAAAGTGAATGGTTCCTGGGTCGCGGTTTGTCAAGATGTACTAATTTCCGAGTCATTACTGGCCGAAAATCCTATTGACTGTCGTATTTTTTTCGCCGATAATGGGAGGCGAAAGACCGAGAGCGGCGTCGGCGGGAAAAACCTTTGAAATGCCCGGAAAGGCCAGCAACCCTGCAGTCTGCGGGCCACCGTTGGGTCCACAGTTACCGCGGCCTCATGTGGTTTGAAACAGCCCCTTAATCTACGGGGATACGTGTGTTCAAACCTTCCCAAAAACAAGCACTTAGCAATTAGCCATTAGCACTTAGCCTTTGTGTCTCCGTGCGAGATGAGTTTCAGGCTGTCGCGATCGACAGCCAGGAGTTAGCGGTGCGGGAAGAACTCCTTGATGCAGCATGTTGAAGGAAGCATTCTCGGGGTCCTTCCACTCGCCCGAACTCCTCCGTCGTCCGGACTTGGTCAGGATGACAGGGTTATGGGGCATGCGTGACGTTGGAATCCTGGGTTGGGATAAAGGCATTGGCTACCGCGAGACAGCAGCGCAGCCGATCCTTCACCACTCGGTCTCGCCGAGGCTCGACCTCGGGATTCAGGATGGCATGTCGTGGGGATGGCGGGCTTCAGTTTGAGAGTTGCTATCGGTAGGTTGGCATTCACTATCTGGGCTTTATATAAGGAGCAGGCCGTGAGCAAAGAAGAGATCCTTGAAGCAATCAAGAAAATGGCTGAAGAGCTGGGCCGGGCGCCGAGTCTGCCGGAACTGAGAGACAAGAGCGGGATAAGCCCGCGGCAGGTCAGGAGAAACTTTTTGTCGTACACGGGCGCGCTCAAAGAATGCGGCCTGGAAAGAGGCGGAGCCGGATACACAACGCCGATGGATGCACTGTTTAAAGACTGGGCGGAGCTCACGCGGAAGCTGGGCAGGGTGCCGAAGATTGGCGAGTACGAGATGTACGCAAAGTACAGCGCCAAGCCCCTGCTGACGCGTTTTGGGACGTGGGGCGATGTCCCGGCGGGGCTGCTGTTTGCCGCAGAACAGCAGGGCTGGGAGGGCGGATGGGAAGACGTACTGGAGGTGGCGCGCGTCCATTTGCGGGCCGCGGGGAAGGCGGTAAGGAGGTCAAGGACGGCCAACAGGACGCCAAACCAGCCCAAGATCATGCGAGACCGGCCGACCTATGGGCCTCCGCTTATGAGAGTGCCGCTGGTGTACGGGCCGACCAATGAGCAGGGCGTGCTGTTTCTGTTTGGGTCGATTGCGGAAGACCTGGGATTTGTGGTGACGCGAGTCCAGATCGCCTTCCCCGACTGCGAAGCCATGCGCGAGGTAGCGCCCGGCGTATGGCAGCCGGTGGACATTGAACTGGAGCAATACAGCCGGAATTTTGTTTCACACATGCATGATCCCAACAAATGCGATTTGATTGTGTGCTGGGAACATAACTGGCCGGAGTGTCCGATTGAGGTGATTGAGCTGAAGACGGAGTTTGAACGGCTGCGTGGGCGGAAGAGGAAGAAGGACGAGGAGGAGATCGGGTGATCGCGCGTGATCGGGTGATCTGGTGATCGGAAAAACAACACCTACCACGGAGGCACTGAGACACGGAGAAGAGCGGGAGATCTGCGAGATTTGGTAAATGAGCGAGTCAATTGCCAGAAATGCCAATATTGCCAAAGATCGCCGAAACTGGAAACCTTGAACCACAGAGCACACCGAGGAACACAGAGGAAGGTCGGATGATGTGGTGATAGGAAATTTAAAAACCGGAAATCGCCACCCCGTCTGGTGGCAAGTCTGGGGCTAACCATTTAATATGTCCTGCGGCTAAAGTTCCCTGGCTGCTGGATACGAGGTGGAGCAAATGAAGAAACAAATCAGTGTGACGGTGAATGGCGTGACGCACCAGAATGAGATTGAGCCGCGCCTGCTGCTGGTGCAGTACATACGCGACGTGCTGAACCTGACCGGCACACACGTGGGATGCGAAACCTCTTTGTGCGGCGCGTGCACCGTAATGGTTGACGGCCAGGCCGTAAAGAGCTGCACCATGCTGGCGGCGCAGGCGGATGGGTCCACGGTGACAACGATTGAAGGGCTGGCGCAGGGCGGCGAACTGCATCCGGTGCAGAACGGTTTCTGGGAGCATCATGGGCTGCAATGCGGATACTGCACGCCGGGAATGATTATGGCGGCAGCGCAGATTCTGCAGCGCAATCCAGATCCGACGGACGAAGAGATTCGCCACGGGCTGGAAGGAAATCTTTGCCGGTGTACCGGATACCAGAACATTGTGCAGGCAGTGCAATGCGCGGCGAAAAAGATGAAGTCGAAGTCGGTTGCAAGGTAGCTGGCAGAAAACCAGAAAAAACCTTACCGCTGATAAACGCGGATCAACGCTGATCAGGAAAAGCAACACCTACCACGGAGACACGGAGTCACGGAGACACGGAAAACGGCGGGGAAAAGATCGGAAAACATTTAACCGCAGAGGACGCAGAGTAACGCAGAGAAAATCGGGTAATCGGAAACACAACAGCTTACCGCAGATAAACGCGGATGAACGCGGATCAGGAAATCGGCAAGGATTGAAATCCGAGCTTAAGAACCAAAGGCTAAAAGCCAAGAGCCAAAAGCCAGTAGCTAGAAGCTAGTAGCTAGCAGCTAATCAAGATCGACGGGAAACTTAAAGAGGCGATATATGGAAAAGACAGTTGGCAAACCAATCAAGCGCACGGAAGATCCCCGGCTGATCCAGGGGCTGGCGCATTACGTTGACGACATTCGCCTGCCGGACACGCTGCATGCGGCGTTTCTGCGCTCCATTTATGCGCACGCGCGGATCAAGAGCATTGACACCACGGCGGCGCAGAAGCTTCCCGGAGTGGTGGCCGTCTATACGGGAAAAGACACGCAGAAGATTGGCCCGGTGCCGTGCGCCGCGGCGCTGCCGGATTTGAAGGTGCCGGACCATCGTCCGCTGGCAAGCAACAAGGTTTATTTTGTGGGGCATCCGGTGGCGGTGGTGGTGGCGGAAACAAAATCTGCCGCGCGCGATGCGGTGGACCTGATTGA
>Ga0207700_10000980_pt1 | contig 16478 bp, 15 predicted proteins | sample LARL82metaG_FD_184348 | JGI IMG/M metagenome (GOLD analysis project Ga0207700, IMG submission 184348) | Corn, switchgrass and miscanthus rhizosphere microbial communities from Kellogg Biological Station, Michigan, USA - LAR L8-2 metaG... | ecosystem: Host-associated > Plants > Roots >...
AATGATGGGACGACCGAGTAAAATCGGCAACTTGACAAATCTGGGGCTTGTGCCAAGAAGGGAGATTCCGTTGCTTCATCGAACACCTATCTTGCCGTTTCTCCTATTTATTACGTCAGTTGTAGGATCCGCTAACGCTCAATTCGAGGTTCCTGACGAAATCTTTCAACGCACCGTCCTTATCCGCAGTGGAAACGCACATGCGACCGCACTCAAATTGGATTACGCCGGCCGAATCTACTTGGTTACAACTCGGCGTTTCGGCAAAAGCCTTCCGGCGGCCGGCGCGATTGTTCGGCTTTGGCGCAACAGGACACTGGAGTGGCACGATCTCCAAATCGTACGAACAATTCTTCCAGAGACCGAGGGTGTGGATCTCGCGCTGCTTGAGACGAGCGAAAAGACTGAGAAACCCTACTCTGTTGTGAAGACCTCAGAGGTGCTGACTACGGGAGAGAAGGTCTGGTTTATGGGATGGCTTGCGAACGCTCTTCCGCCCAAAATGCCTCCAAATATGCCGAAGATGCCAGAGATTCCGAACTACGTAAGGATAGGATCGATATCCGCAATCGATCCGACTCGGCCAGATTCCTTCGAGATTAGTTTCCAAGGATCCTTTATCCCCGAGATTGCAGGGGGACCGATTATCCATTGGAGTTCCGTGCATCGAGACTTCGAACTCCTCGGCGTGATTAAGTGGGTCAAAGTCAACGAGGCAACAATCTCGCCGGGCCCGTCGTCCCAGTCAACAGTCGACGCAGGACGGCTAAAGGGATACAGCATTGACACCGTAGTGGAGGCATTGAGTTCCGCGGTCGTCCGCGAGAACAAGAGGTGAATGTCTGCGGTAAGGAGTTCGAGGATCAAGTTGAGATGGTTGATCTCGGGTGTTTCAGCTTTGCCACGAGAATCAAGGCCAGACCGCAGTAGCAATCGGATCTTTGGGCATCGGCCGCGCACTGCGCACTCCGGGATAAGCTCCCCAGAGCTCGCTGTGGAACTGAATCCGATCCAGTGCCCGATCAATCACCGCTTCCAGTTCGTGGAAGTACTTCACCTCGCGTCCCTTCGCCAGGCGCTTTTTGGCTTCCTCTGGAGAGAACCACGTCGGCTTCCGATTCGACTCATCAGGCTTGCGCATCTGGTGGATCTCCATCAGGAAGGCCTTGACCACAAATTCCTGCACGCCGCCCGGCTGCCAAAAGACGCCTTTGGAATGGATGTACAGATGGAAGTGCCGAGGTTCGATGGTGCCCAGCGCGCCTGCTTCTTCGGCGGCTTCGCGTTCGGCGGCCTGGCTGTGTGAGAGACGAGGGTCTGTCGATCCTTTGGGAAACGTCCACTTGTTGCCGCCATTGGTGTTGACGAGCAGGAATTCGATCGACGTTCCGCGACGACGATAGCAAACAGCGGCTACCTGCAACGGCAACGACTTCGCAATCCGGGCTGATCCCATGGGCCTCTCCTGAACACAGGTTATACCGAAGATATTTCATGAATGTGAACGTGCAACAAAAATTGTGCACTTAGGATGGTTACGAAAGGGTTACTCCGTGTTTATGGCCGCCTTGGCCTCGTACCCACCTTCCTGAGCGTCATCCCGAAGCCCCGCGCTTTCACCAGCGGGGCGAGGGATCTCCCAGGCGAGGGAGTCTTGAGTGCGGGAGATCCTTCGCTCCGCCTGAAAAACGGCCCCGCTCAGGATGACTCCAACTGTGATGAATTGCGCCAGCATAATCGACGACGCTCTGGCTACAGGCCGCGTCCGTAGACAGGAATTACTGCGCTGGTGACGTCCTTTCCAGCTTCTCCGGCGAGCCAGACGATCAGGCTTGCGACCGATGCCGGCTGTACCCACTGCGATGTGTCGGCGTCAGGCATGGCTTTGCGGTTCGCTGGAGTATCCATCGTTCCGGGAAGAATGACATTCGCAGTGATACCCGCGTCTTTGTTCTCGATAGCTACTGTGCGGATCAGTGACACCAGCGCCGCTTTCGACGCGCTATATGCGCCCACGCTTGCTCCTGGACTCTCGGCAGCCCGGCTGCCGATGGCAATGATCCGTCCCGCTCCGGCCTTACGCATGTGAGGTAGCACAGCACGCAGGATGTGAAACGCACCATTCACATTCATGTCGAACATGCGCTGAAATGTGGCGTCGTCAGTTTCAGCGACCGCTTGTCCGCCAGCGAATCCGCCCACCAGATGTGCAAGAACGTCAATTTTTCCAAAGTGCGCGATCGTAGTCTCCACGGCACTCATGGCCGCTGCAAGACTGTCGAGCCTGGCGGGTAACGCTGTGAAATGTGGATGATCGAACGTGGAAGTTTGAATTTTCGGTGCAAGGCCAACAACCATGAATCCCGCCTCGAGCAGATCGGTCGTCACGCTCCGGCCTAAACCTCCGTCTGCTCCGGTCACGAGTGCAATTTTGGCAGCCATGAGATGAGACTACGGCAACCGGCATGGAAGAGCAAAGCGCGTCACGCCAGATCTCTCACCAGAGTGATCCATGCGGATTCGCACTCAAGCAAACGCTAATTGAAGATGGATTCAGCGATCGGGAGTTTTGTTCGAACACTACTGCTGAAGAATCTGTCCCGGCTGCGGGTGGACCTGCTCATCTTTAAGTTGCCCTGCATCCCAGCCGCCACCCAGCGCCTTTACAAGGTAGACGCTGCTCACTAATTGCTGGCCCAAGAGCTGCGTTTCAAGACGTCGGTTATTCAGAAAGGCAGTCTGCGCGGTGATAACGTCCAGGTAGTTGGTGACGCCACCCACGTACCGGTTATTTGCAATTTCGAGAGCTTTGCGGGCGTCTTCGACTGCCGCCGCCTGGGTCGATAAAGCCTGAGAAAGTGTGCTCAGGTTGCTGATCCCATCTTCCACCTGCTGGAACGCAGTCAGTACCGTTTGTCGGTAGTTTGCAACCGATTCGTCATAAGCTGCCTGCGCCGCCGCCAGATTCGCGCGATTGCGTCCGCCCTGAAGTATTGGCTGCAGCGCGTCGGCGCCGAGGGACCAGAAGAAGCTGGGCGCATTGAACAACGATGTGATGGCGGTGCTCTCTAAGCCTCCGGCTCCGCTCAGGGTGACATGTGGATAGAAAGCGGTTCTCGCTAAGCCGACGCGAGCATTGGCGTAGGCCATGTCGCGCTCATAACTCGCAATGTCGGGTCTTCGCTCCAACACATCCGAGGGTATTCCGAGCGGCACCGCCGGCGGTGTAGTCTTCAGCGGCGCGACCGGCACACTGAAACTCGAAGCCGGTTGACCCACGAGAACCGCTATCGCGTGCTCGTACTGTGCTCTTGATTGCTGCACCAGGGCTGTCTGCGAGAGGGTCGAGTCGAGAAGAGTAGCCTGTTGCGCAACTTCCAGGCCGCTGGCAATGCCGCCGCTGTGCCGCTGGTTGAGCAGATCCAGCGCCTTGCGCTGATATCCGACCGATTCCTCTACAACCTGATATTCAGCATCAAGCTCGCGCAGGGTGAAATAATCCGCAGCCAGTTCAGCCGTCAAAACCAGTTGCACATTGCCGAGATCCGCCGCTGTCGACTGTAGGGACGCATTAGCTGCTTCCACATTCCGACGCACGCGGCCGAACAAGTCTGCCTCGTAGCTTACGGAGAACGGAATCGTGTACACGCTCTGTGTGTAAGGACGGGCCGGCAGAAGCACACCATTCGATACAATGCCCGATGCGCCATTTAACGGACGGTTTCCAGATCCGCGCTCCCGTACGATTGATGGATCGGCCGCGACCTGCGGGAAGTAGTCAGCCGTCGCCACTCGGGCGAGAGATCGCGCCTGATTCAAACGATCCCGTGCGGCCATGAGAGATTGGTTCGCTTGTAGCAACTGTTGCTCGTAGGCATCCAGTGCGGGATCTTGAAAGATTTGCCACCAAGCCCCCTTTGGACTCGCGTCTTTAGGTGCCGCTTGTTGCCACGGCGGTTGCGTCTTCCATGTATCTGGCGCGGGAGCCGGCGCCGACGGCCGGGCGTACCGCGGACCCACTGTGCAGCCAGCGAGAAACAAGAGCAAAATCGGGAAGAAGACCGAACCTCGTCTCACTGCTTTCCCCCGCCGTTCCCCTTGCGGGGCTTCGCTTGGTTCGATTCTCCACTACGCTGCGGGTTGGACTGCTGCTCGGGAAGATCCTCTTGTTGCCGGGTTTCGCTGGCGCTCGGATGTTGTCCGGTCAGGTCCTGACCTTCACCAGAAGGGCCCTGAGCGACATTGACCTGCTGCCCTTCTTCCAGCGAATCCGGCGGATTGATAACGACCTTATCGCCGATCGAAACCCCGCCCAGAATTTCCAGAGTCGCGCCGTAGTCTTTGCCAATATTGATCGGCCGCAACTGAATCTTGTTGTCGGCACCGACAATAGCCAGTCGGGCGCCCTCAGCACGGAACAGCATGGCATTTACTGGAACTGTGACCTTGTCGACATTCGAGCCGACCGCAAAATGTACTTCGCCAAAGGAGCCGGGCAGTAGCTTGCCGTCTCGATTCGGCACATCAACTTCGGTCAACAGGGTTCGCGTATTTGGATCGATCGATTCCGCGGTGCGCGCAATCTTTGCCGAGAATTTCTGCCCGGGAAACTCCTGCAGAGTGACGGTCGTGCTGGCACCCACCTTTATGTACGGTGCATACGCCTGCGGAACGCTTGTGTACACGCGAATCGGATCCACACGGGCGATATCGAACAACTCACGACCGGCTGCTCCCGCGCCGGCATTGATCAATGCTCCTGGATCCACATTTCGTTTTGTAAGCACACCGGAGAAAGGTGCGTAAACTTTCTTGAAGCCTTCCAACTGCTCCAGTCGTTTCACGTTTGCATCGGCAGCGGCGAGATTCGCCTGCGCCTGCTTGTATCCGCTAGTCTGCTGGTCGGCTTCTTGCGCAGATACCGAATCGCTTTTCCGCAAGTTCTCCCAGCGCTCGGCGCTGATCTTCGCGAGTTCGAGTTGAGCAACAATCTGCTGCCGCGCTGCGCGGGTTTGGTTTAGTTCCTGATCGATCTCGGGGGTATCTATCTCGGCAAGCAACTCGCCGGCCGGGACTCGACTGCCGATATCCCTGTACCAGCGAACCAGGTACCCACTTGTGCGCGCATAAATTGGAGATTCCTCGTATGCCAGCAGCGATCCCGGTAATACAAGTTCCTCATCCGGTTTCTCTGCCAACGGATGTATGACCGCAACGGTTGGAACCGTTTCCCGCTCTGTCTCCTTGGCGAGAGCTCTCTCGTGGTTTGCTCGCCCAATCAGAGTCACTGCTCCGGCAATCAGCAGAACGAGTAAGGCCAGTCCGACCATAACCAGCGCTTTTCGTGGTGAGGCGGGAGGAAGCTCTGGGGGAGGCTCGATCGTCGCGGTCTGATGCCTGGACTGCTCCTGCAGGTGAGCGATTTCCTCATCCTGCTGAGCGCGCGTGCTTCGATGATGCGCACGATCGTCGCCATCATGTCCTCCGTAAGCAGCGCTGCTGTCGTTCGCCTGTTTCTCGGCTTCAGGATGTTTCTTCTCGTTCTCCACCTTCATGTCCGCTCCGCCTTCATCATTCCAATTCTTTCATCACTGCTGCTTCCGCGCACGTTGTGCTTCCAGCCGCCCATGAAACATGGCGAAAACACTGGGCACAAAGAACAGGGTTGCCACCGTCGCAAAAAGCAGTCCACCGATCACGGCTCGTCCCAGCGGCGCATTCTGTTCGCCGCCTTCGCCGACGCCGAGGGCCATGGGCACCATACCTATGATCATCGCCAGTGCCGTCATTAAGACGGGACGTATGCGCGTATAGCCCGCCGCCACTGCCGCCTGCACAGCGGGAATACCTTCTTCCATTTGCTCGCGTGCAAAGCTCACCATCAGAATTGAATTTGCGGTTGCAACGCCCATACACATGACTGCGCCGGTGAGCGACGGCACATTCAATGTGGTATGCGTCAATAGAAGGAACCAGCAGATTCCGGCCAAAGCTCCCGGCAAAGCTGCAATGATGATGAAGGGATCCAACCAGGACTGGAAATTGATCACAATCAGCAGATATACCAGCAAAATCGCTCCTGCCAGACCCAGCCCCAGCCCTATAAACGAGGATCGCATCGTCGACACCTGGCCCCGCACAACGATATGTGTACCGCGTGGCAGGTGGCCGTCGAAACTCTTTATGATCTTGTCCGTATCCGCCGCCACCGCTCCCAGATCGCGATCCTGCGTACTCGCATATACGTCGATGATTGGTTGAACATTGTAGTGATTCACAGTCGCTGGACGGGTCGCCGGACTGAGTTGCACCAGATTGCCCATCAATTGTGGGCCCTTCTGCGACGTGACAGGGATGTTGAGCAAATCCTGCAATGAAGTCATTCGGTATTGGGGCGACTGCACTGCTATTTGATAGGTGACTTCGTTGCGCGGGTTGAGCCAGAAGTTTGGGGTTGTCTGAAAGCTTCCGCTTAGCGAAACCAATGCGCTTTGTGCGACCTCACGTGCCGTGAGGCCAACCTGCGTAACCCGCGTGCGCTCGATGTCCATGCGCAGGGTTGGCAGTGCAAGAAGTTGTTGTACGTGCACGTCTGCTGTGCCCGGGACATGGCGCATTCGATTCGCAATCTGCTGCGCGATCGCATAACTGCTTTGCATATCCGTGCCCACCACCTGCACATCAATCGGAGCCGGCAAGCCGAAATTCAGAATTTGAGTGACAATGTCCGCGGGCTGAAAGAAAAACTCCACGCCGGGAAACTCCCGGGGCAGAGAATCACGCAGTTGCCTCGTCAGATCAGCTGTAGGCTCATGATTTTCAGGATTCAATGCGATCAAAATTTCGGCATCACTCGTTCCAATGGTGCCATTCGAACTGTAAGACTGATTGATGCCCGAATTCGGCAGTCCGATATTGTCGAGAATCGTCTGCAGTTGACCCGAGGGCACCTCCTCCCGCAAATAACTTTCCACCTGATCGCACAACCGCGCTGTTTCTTCGACGCGAAGTCCCGGGCGCGCCCTCAGGTGCAATCGAATCAAGCCCGCATCCACTTGAGGAAAGAAGTCTTGCCCCAAGAATGTGAACAAGCCGAGCGATAAGACGCAGAACATGAGAAAGCACACCACGAACAAGCCCCGATGTTGCAGGGTTGTTTCCAAAAGCGCCTCGTAGGCGCGGCGGAAGTCCTCGAACTTTCGCTCAAAGCCACGCTGGAAGCGTCCCAGAGCCGACTTGGCACCCTCCGCCCGGTGTTCGTGACCGCGCATAATGTACATCACCAGCGTTGGAATGAGCGTCCGGGACAGCAGATAGCTCGCGAGCATGGCGAAGCTGACCGCTTCTGCCAAAGGCACAAACAAAAACCTCGCCACTCCCGTGAGAAAGAACATCGGCACGAACACGATGCAAATGCTGAGTGTCGACACAAACGCCGGCACTGCGATCTGCTGCGCGCCATCGAGAATGGCTTGGCGCATCTCCTTGCCCATCGCCAGATTGCGCTCGATGTTTTCGATCTCGACGGTCGCATCATCCACTAGGATGCCGACAGCCAGTGCCAGTCCGCCTAGCGTCATGATGTTGATGGTCTGTCCGATCGCCCCCAATAGAATGATCGACACAAAGATGGAAAGCGGGATCGATATCGAAATAACGATGGTAGGGCGCCAATCTCCCAGGAAAATCAGGATCATGCATGCCGTCAGCGCGGCTGCGATCAGAGCTTCCCGAATCACACCCGAAATCGATGCCCTTACAAACAACGACTGGTCGAAGAGAGCCGAGATCTTGAGTTCCGGGGGCAATGATTGCTCGGCCTGCGCCACGATACCCTTGATGCCCTTAACGATCTCCAGGGTTGAGGCCCTTCCGTTCTTGTAAATCGACATCAGCGCGCCCCGATTGCCGTTTTGCCGGACGATATTCGTTTGCGGCGCAAACCCATCGCGAATATGCGCCACATCGCGCATGTAAAGAGTGGAACCGTTCACCGTTCTTACCGGCAGGTCATTCAATTCCGCGATCGTCTGCGGGGTTCCATTCATCTCGACGTTGTACTCGAGTGAGCCCAGCTTGATGGTGCCGGTCGGCAGAATAAGGTTCTGCGCGTTCACCGCAGTCACGATGTCGTTCGGCGACAAGCCATATGCCTGCAATTTTGCTAAGTCGAGGTCAACCTGAATTTCTCTCAGTTTCCCACCGTACGGATACGGGGTGGCCGCGCCGGGAACCGTTGCCAGGTAGTTCCTTAGAAAGTTTTGTCCAAGATCGAAGAGTTGCTGCTCAGGAAGGGTCTTACTGCTTAATCCCAACTGGATAATCGGAGTGGTGGAAGCACTGTACGAAATGATCAGAGGAGGCGTAGTGCCCGCCGGCATGCTGCGAACAGAGGTCTGCGCGATCGCCGTGATTTGCGAAATCGCCCCTTGTACATTGGTCCCCGGCCGAAAGAAAACTTTAATTACCCCTAATCCGTACACGGATTGGGACTCCATATGCTCGATGTCATTAACAGTTGTCGTGATTCCGCGTTCAGAATTTGCAACGATGCGGTTCGCCATGTCTGACGGAGACATGCCGTTATAAAACCAGACTACCGAAACGACTGGGATATCGATGTCAGGAAAAATATCGACCGGAGTGCGGATGACTGTGACGACGAACAAGATAATGATGACGAGCGCCATCACCACAAACGTATAAGGCCGTCTCAGGGCTAGCGCGACAATCCACATGAGGTACCACCCGCTCCATACCAGAAGAAATCAGGTTCCCAACACGAATCGGTGCTGCCCCAAGGCACCGTACTAGTGAAAGGTTAGATTCGATACTAACCGTATCGGATTCTAATTACCTTTGCAGGATTATATGGTACCTTTGCACCATGCGCCAAACGTTGTTGGCTGCAGAGCACGGCGTAAACGGTAAGCGTCCGCCCGGCCGTCCGCGAAGCGAGCAAGCACGCCAGGCAATCTTGCGCAGCACTCTAAAACTGCTTGGTCGAAACGGATTTTCCGACTTCAAAATCGAAGAGGTTGCCGAACACGCAGCCGTTGGAAAGGCTACGGTCTATCGGTGGTGGCCGAACAAGGGTGCCCTGATTGCGGATGCCTTTGCCGGCAGTACCACTCGCAAGCTGCGATTCCCCGATACGGGCTCGGTGTATTCCGATATGAGTCAGCAGATGCGTCAGTTGGTAAAAGTTTTCCGCAGCCGGAACGGAAAAATCGTTTCTGCCATTCTTGCGGCGGGTCAGAGTGACAAGGATTTGATCGAAGCTTTCCGGGAGCGTTTTCTTTGGCCGCGCCGCCGTGAAGCATACCGGACTCTTCGGCGGGCAATCGCACGCGGGGAGCTAAGTAAGAACGCGGATCTCGACCTCATTCTTGATTCCCTTTACGGCCCAATTTACATGCGTTTTCTAATCCAGCATGATCAGTTGACGCCTGATTTCGTCGAACGCCTCTGCGCCTTGGTGTTGCGCGGTGCTAAACCCGCGAATCGCAATCAGCGCTACACAGCAGCATTTTCCAGGTAAGCTCCGGGACTCCCGCAAGCAGCTTCGTCGCGACGGAAGGCACTCCCCGGCACTGGTCGATTCGAGATTCTCGGGTGCAGCTTCTTTAAATCCAAACATTTACAGAATGAGATGTTCTTTACCTCCAGCGCATTGTCTGCGGCGGTTTCTTTCGACTACAACATCGCCAGCACTGGATTGTTGTTTTACTGAGGTGTCTGTATGCCCATTGCACGCTTCCTCGTCATAGCCTTGCTAGTTTTTCCGACGATGCCGCTCGTGTCGGCCCAACAGCCAGACGAGATGCCCTCAGGAATCGAGGCATTGCGTCAAGGTGCATCTTCGAAGACCGAGTTCACCCTGGATCACTCCATGCTGATCCTGGCCTCGAAGCTGGACTCAAACAATGAAGATCTTGTTCGAGTCATCGCTGGAGTTAGCGGAGTTTCGGTGCACCGATATCGCTTTGCAGAGCCATGGGTTTACGACATGGACGCTCTCCGCTCGGTCAAAGACGGGTATCACTCTGCTGGTTGGATGCAACTCGTGAACAAGCATGACAAGGACGGGCTCCCCGGTGCGACTGATCTTTGGATCCGTTGGCAGAATGACGTGATCAGCAACATCGCAATTCTGGTCGCGAGGTCTGAGGAAGTAACCTTTGTGGAAATCGCCGGTTCCATTAGTCCACTCGACCTCTCCCATCTTGGTGGACACTTTGGCATCCCAAAGATCGAGGGCGGCGTTCGTGTGCCCAGCCAGCACCGCTAAAATCCAACTGATCTGACGGCAGGAACCGAGTCGGAACACGACTGACCGTTTAGATCCATCACATCAAACTCCAACATGCCATATTCTTGAGGACAAAGCGGGCGTGAAATCGTTACACCCGGAAGAGACGAATACTCCGCATACAGCGACTTCACATCATCAGTGATGATGTAGACGTTCCATGCGGAACGACTCAGCCGCCCAGGATCATCAGCCGTGGCATATCCCGGTTGCTGCTGAAGAAATATTTCGACTGCGTCTCTTCGCAAAATCGCAAATCCTGGCGGGAAGTACTTGGAGTCGAACCCAAGCTGCCGATACCATTCCATTGTTGGCTCGATGTTGCCCACCAAAAAGCCGGTCGTAGAGTTCCGCAATTTCGCCCGCTCGAGAGCTTCAGTAGCTTCGGTATCGCCAGTCATGCACGACAGATTACACCGGACATTGGACCAAACGCCGACAGTGGCTCTCGCAGTTCACCCCCGGATTGGGGAGCTTTTGTAGGTTGTTGAATATAAGGGCCTTGTCCTCGAAAGTGAGCCTGTCTGTCAATAATCAGTCGGCCGCATGGCACGCGAGTGCCCCTCAGTGCCAGTGCGTTACAAGATACCCACCGAATGTGCTATTCACGCGCAGTCGTCTACTCCCTACGATGATCCAATGAAGACGTATATTCTGACTCGGGACAGATGCCGCGTCTGCACGTTGCACGTAATGGGTGAGCAGTTTCGCATGCCGATGCTCATTACGAGTGACCAAGCTCCTCAATGGCCCATGTTGACCGTGGCAGTGACCCTGCTACTCGACTACTTCGATGGCGAAGACGAAGCAGAGTTCAAGTCCCAGTTGCTGGCTGGAGCTCTCGTGCGATTCCTCAATCGGCTAGGTGACGAATGGGCCTTGACGGAAGCGCAGCTCAATGAGGCGGTGATGACAATCCTCGTTTCAGGTCAGGCCGCGATAGCGGATGCGGCGAATGATGTCTGCATTGAATATTTGGGCGGAGGAAGACACCACACATTTCGTCCAAATTCTCCAAGTTCCGCAGTTTTGGAATCCTGAGGCCGTACAGACAGCTGCAGCCCCTTCAGTAAGAACGAGTGTCTTCCTTCCGCGTTAATCGTTCTCGAAACGCGTAGACCACTCCCAGCAGACGATCCGAGTTGCATCTTCGATTCCGTCCCTGTGACCGCCGTGAGCGATGAGGAACTCAAGCGCGGGAAATTGTAGCCAGATCGTGCTCCCGGCTGACACAATCGGGCCATTCACATCCCTGAGAGTCATACGTAGAAACTGCTAAGACAGAAGATCGCCGCTTCGGCAACACCTTTCAGAACGAAATTCTGGCGTGCAGTTGATCCTCCCGATCATAAGGAGAGGAGGATTGGGTTCGCGGAGATGTGGGCCTTTGTCGCTTGCAGCGCGGACTTCGTCCCAGTCTGCGCCTCCCTTTCCGGCACAGGGACGAGCACTGGTTCCAGCACAGTAGATGCGTCATTGCCCGTGCGCAACGAACAATCTGTTGCCTCGTGAGATGCTTCTGGTTTTGCCAGTTAGCGACTTTTCCGTGGGAGGTTCTTTGCCTAAGTCTTCGATCCGAGTTCTCATAGTGGATGATTTCGAGCAGTGGCGGCGCTTCTATTGCTCGATGATCCAGCAAAGATCGGAATTTAAGGTCATCTGCGAAGTGTCAGACGGATTGGAAGCGGTTGATGTAGCCCGACGACTGCAACCCGACTTGATCCTTCTCGACATCGGGCTTCCGACACTCAATGGGATTGAAGCCGCTCGCCGAATCAGAGAAGTCTCAGCTGCATCAAGAATTCTGTTCGTGAGTGAAAACCGATCCATCGACATCGTGGAAGAGGCTTTGAGTACGGGTGCAGCCGGCTACGTAGTTAAGTCAGATGCGGCAGGTCAGTTGCTGCATGCTGTAAATGAGGTTCTCGAAGGCAAGCGGTTTGTGAGCGCCAGTCTGGCTGGCCACGTTCTGAAAGGTGCTGCGAATCAGCCCGCCACGAATGCTCCTGACTCCCACCAACTTGTGACATTCGCGCAAGCACAGAAGCTTGAAACACCTCGGCATCACGAGGTGGGATTCTATTCTGAGGATCGCCACTTCCTAGGTCACGTAAGGGGCTTCATCGCAGCCGCTCTCAAGGCAGGGAATGCGGCTATTGTTATCGCGACCGAGTCACACCGCGAGCGTCTGCTTGTGGAATTGCAAGCAGAAGGGATGGACATGCGTGCGGCTATGGAGGAGGGCAGATATATCCCGCTGGACGCTGCCGATACGCTCTCGAAGTTCATGGTCGATGGTATGCCTGACTCAGTTCGATTTCTCGAGCTTTTGGGCGATCTCCTAGTGACGGCGAGGGAAGCAGCGAAGGGGGAGCATGCAGGGGTATCAGTTTTCGGAGAATGTGTGCATGTCCTGTGGGCACAAGGCAACGCAGAGGCGGCGATCCAGGTGGAGGAATTAGGCAACAAACTCACCCAGATACACGCCGTGGATATTCTTTGCGGATATTCTGTGGGCACCGTTGAGAAACGGATGGACAATGCTGTATTTCAACGAATCTGCTCAGAGCACTCAGCCGTTCATTCGATCTGAAAATTAGCAGTGAAGCCGCTGTTCTCATCCTGCTGCTTGCTGACCATCCTGCTCTGAGGGAAGCGGAATACGCACATAGATCGTTGTTCCACACATTGGTTTGGAATCAATGAATATGGTTCCATTCACGAGCCTTACTCTCTCCTGCATGCTTGTGAGGCCCAGCCCCTCGCCTTGCTTTGCTGATTCGAGCTTAAAGCCTCTTCCTGAATCACTGACGATGAGCTGAACCTCATTTCGCTTTTCGGCTATTTCTACTTCGACGCGTTTCACCGTGCTGTGCTTGACCGCGTTGTGGAGGGCTTCTTGAAGAACTCGAAAGAGACAAATGCCGATATCTAACGGCACAACACTGCTGATCTTGTTCTTGAAAATGACTTCTATCTGTTGGCGCTCGCCGAACTCCTTGCACCAGCTTTTGATTCCCGCTGTGACACCCAGATATTCCAGTTTGGATGAATGCAATTCATGCGACAGACCTTGCACATCTTTTGAAATCTCAGCCACTTCTTCTCTTAGTCCTTGTATATGACTCTGGACCGGAGAGGGGATATCTTGCACCTGTTGAAGCTCCACTGCCAGCAGTGCGAGTCGTTGGTTGATATCATCGTGTAGTTCTCTCCCGATCCGGGAACGTTCTTGCTCTTGTGCCTTAATGAGCTGCGCACTCAACTGGCGAAGTGACTGTTGGCTACGTTGCACCTCGGCCATGATGGCTGACAGGAACATCAGCGGCACCACGACGATACAAAATAGAATCTGGAGAGAGAGTATGTTCTGTGGCATCGAAGCATACGGAAATGGTTCTCGTCCGTGAATCGTTGACCAAATTGCAATTAGCACGATGCCCAGGAAAGCAAGGCTTAATCCGCCCGAGCGAAATCGGAGTGTGGCCCACAGAAGAATTGGAAAGGGAACATACAGGAGTGCAGGATTCGTAGCAGGCGACACGAACGGCATGCCGAAAACCACGAGGCTCACCATCACTGTCGCAATCGTCAGCAGAATGGCTTCACAACACCTTCTGACCGAGGCGCCTTCAATCCAGGAACGGCCATTCGTGCCGCACGCCACGATTGCCGGAACGATCGTCAGCTCTGCTAAAGCATTCGTCCAAAATCTTTCGGTCGTAATCGGCAAATAACCGCGGCCCCAATGTGTGATTACGACTATCGCAGCATCCAGAAAGGATGTTGCAAAGGGGGCAAGAATGACCCCAAACACTAGAAAGACGAAGACCCCGCGCACGCTGTCGAACACTGACTTCTGATTCGTGAACCGTGTTATGCAAAAGGCACCAATCAATGCTTCGCCTGTATTGCTGATGAACCATCCGAGCGCTGTTGTTGTGGGTACCCCTGTTTGCAGTTGTGCCAAAAGGTGGGCTGGCAGTACAGCAATCAGAAAGGCCCACCAGACCCGCCGCGGCGCCAATAAAAACGCTGCCAAAAGAATCGCGTTAGGGGGCCAAAATGTTGAATTCGGCTGGCCACTTGGCGTCAACGCGAAACCAATCCGCGTACCAACGTAGTATCCGACTCCCACAATCGACGCTGAGCCGAGGACTCTTAGAGTCGCCCTGCTCGGAAACGTGAGCTTTCGGATTTGAGATTGGAGGTCGGGTTCGACACTGGTTCTGAATAACGAAGAAATCAGTGTTGTATTCCCCATAGAACACTCTGAGTTGAATCACAGACCAGACGATGTGCCATGAATCATACCCAGATTCCAGCAAAACGAAAAGTAAGGGCTTCGGATATCGGTCAAAAGTGCTTGACGGATATTTCCAAGCCCTTGAAATGGCATGTCCGTTCCGAGACATAGGTAACAGAACGTTCCGGAGACATGGGTTACACTTTTCGGCCCGAAGGGGGCGGAGAGGAGATGCCATGGAAGGAGCGTTCTGTGATGGACGAGCGAATGTTGTGATCCGGTTGAAGGACGGCGAGACGATGGCTGCGCTGTGCCGGGAGTTCGGTATCTCGCTATAAGATCTTTGAGCGCTATGAGCAATGCGGACTGGAAGGGTTAAGTGACCGAGCGCGCCGACCCTTCCGCTATGCCAACCAACTACCCGAATCGGTGGAAGCGGCCATCGTAACTGCCAAGCGGGAGAAACCTCACTGGGGCGCGCGCAAGATTCGGGAGCGTCTGCTGCGCCGCCTGCCCCATGCCATCAAGACTCCCGCCGCCTCTACCATTCACGCCGTGCTCGATCGTCATGGACTGGTCCAGCCCATGGGTCGGCGCCGCAATCGGGCTGAAGGGACGCCCTTGTCCGAGGGCCGGCATCCCAACGATCTCTGGTGCACCGATTACAAGGGAGAGTTTCAGCTTAACGATAGACGCTATTGTTACCCGCTGACCGTCACCGACTACTCCTCACGCTACCTGCTCCTGTGTGAAGCGCTGCAATCCAATCGCGAAGAACTCGCCTTTCCCGCTTTTGAGCGCCTGTTCCACGAACCCGGCTTGCCCCGCGCCATCCGCTCCGACAACGGTGTTCCCTTCGCCTCTCCTCATGGCCTGTTTCAGCTCTCCAAGCTCTCGGTGTGGTGGCTGCGCTTAGGCATCTCCATTGAGCGGATCCGCCCTGGTCATCCCCAGCAGAACGGCCGTCACGAACGTATGCATCTGACCCTGAAGAAAGAAGCCACCCGTCCGGCGGGCGCCAACATCCTGCAGCAGCAAGCTAAGTTCGACGTTTTCCTGGAAGCGTTCAATCACGAAAGACCTCATGAAGCTCTCGCCATGAAATGCCCGGCCGAAGTCTACTCGGCCTCCTCTCGCCCTTATCGCGGCATCCCCGAACCGCACTACCCGTTCCACGACCGCACCGTCATGGTCACCAGCTGCGGACGTCTTTGCTTGTACAACAAAAAGATCAATCTCAGCGTATCTCTCGCTGGCCAGGCCGTCGGTGTCAAAGAGGTTGACCACGGTATCTGGTTGGTCAGTTTTATGGATTACGATCTCGGCTATATTGATTTGGAGGAAAAAACCTTGCAGCCCTTGCAGAACCCCTTCGGGCCGAAAGTGTAACCCATGTCTCCGGTACGTTCTGTTACCTATGTCTCCGGAACGGACACTTTAGGATTGGTCGGGGAGAGAGGATTTGAACCTCCGACCCCCTGGTCCCGAACCAGGTGCTCTACCAGGCTGAGCCACTCCCCGACTTCGATGCTGGCGCGGCAGGACGAACCGGCGCCTTCGAGAGACTTACATTGAGATTATAACATCTGACGTCGCATGACTCAGCTTCCCCCCAGGTTCAATCCTGAACGGGTTTCTTGAAAACTCTACGCTAAGTCCGCTAGTCGAAGAATGTAAAAGCCAGACAATCGCTCACCCGCGCATAGTACACGCCTCTTCTTCGGTCAGACCTCAGTGAACGCACTTCGCAGCGTCTCGACTTTTTCCTTCCGTGCTCGGCATTGTTCCAATCGTGTCTCCGAAGTACGATAATGTTTCATCCTCTCACTCTAATGAAGACCGCGTTCACTGCTCGCCGACTCTATACTCCCACCGAAGAAGTACTCGAACCGCTATTGGTTGTCGAAGACGGCCGCGTCG
>Ga0207700_10000981_pt1 | contig 16475 bp, 10 predicted proteins | sample LARL82metaG_FD_184348 | JGI IMG/M metagenome (GOLD analysis project Ga0207700, IMG submission 184348) | Corn, switchgrass and miscanthus rhizosphere microbial communities from Kellogg Biological Station, Michigan, USA - LAR L8-2 metaG... | ecosystem: Host-associated > Plants > Roots >...
ATCAGCTCGTCGAACTGTTCCCTCCACCGGCCGGGGTCTACGCTGAACTCAGCGGCCACCGTCAAATTGTCATGAGTCGTCACAAACCATGATCATCAAGCGGTGGCCGTTCCGCGTCCAGCGCCCGTTTCACCGCAGATCACGAAGTCCGGTTGGAGTACTAACATGATCTGGTGGACCATGAGTGCCCTGACAGTCCGGCGCCTGGCCAACCGTCCATTTACCCAAACGCCCACTTAGATCACTGACTACCGCCGTAGCGCTCACCACTACGGAAGGGTCCTGAGGCCTGGCATAGCCGTCGGACGCATATGCCGCCCGGACCGGCCACTGCGAACGATCTGAACCGCCAAACGACCTTGCCCGGGCCCTGCTCGCCAAGGCGGGACCGTATGCGGACGAGGATCGGCTCAGGCAGCTGGCGGAGCGGCTCCAAAGCTTGATCTCCCAAGAACACGCTAAGTGGACCGCCAGCCAGAAGAACCTGATTACACCGGTACGTGATCGCTAATCACTTGTGCAGGAATGATTAGGAAACATGCTGCTCGGAAGTAACCCCGACAGGGTCATTCAAAAGGTGTCAACGTCGCCTGAAGGGTGTCAAATTATATTGATGGTGCCTGACAGAGGCTCAGCGTCGGCATCGTACAACCCATACCCTAACATGCTGCTGCGCCCGCTGGTCTACCAGGGCGAACGCTTCGCGCTAATGACCCAGCGATGGCGCACCCTGCAGCGCGTCGCTATCAGCCCTAGCACGATCGGCGACATCGCCAAAGCCATCCTCGCCCTGGTGCGATTCGAGAAAGGTGCTCTCTGAAGCGCGATGACGAGAATCGATCTCGTGATATACTAAGAGTGCGCTCCGTCATCACCGATGCAAACCCAACGCTGTCAGGATTGACGTGGGGCGGTAGGGACTGGACAAGCGGCAGCCCAACTGGGAATATGAAGAAGGTACGGAGACGTGCCATCTACATCAGTCCAGATTCGGGATTCTCTCAAATCTGGTGCTTCAGCCTTAGTTGGTCCTTCGCTATGTCCCTTAAGAAGAGAATTGGCTTGAGCGCACAAGCACCCTCTTGGGGTCGCCGGTCCTATCGGGCACCGAGATCGGCGAGCGGCCGTTCTCAAACGTGTCATGTCCGACCTGGAGTTCCAGTTGCAACTAAAGAAGTTCCCAACTCAGACCTTTCAACCTAAGTGAGCATGTCACCGACGACTCGCGCTTCGCTAACAGAAGACTTGCGCGCTCTCGGGCTTAGCAGCGGCAAGATTCTACTAGTGCACGCGTCCATGAAGCAGGTGGGATGGGTATGTGGAGGATCTGTTGCGATCGTCCAGGCATTGTTGGATGTACTCGGCCCGGCGGGCACACTGGTGGTGCCTACGCATACAGCCAACAACCGTGATCCGGCGCGCTGGCGTGATCCCAACATCCCGCGGGCGTGGTGGCCTACGATCCGTGCATGCCTACCCGCTTTTGATCTTCGGTTCACTCCAAGCGTGGGGATGGGCGCAGTTGCCGAACTGGTGCGTACCTGGCCAGGTGCGAGACGCAGCTCACATCCTCAGACATCATTCGCCGCGCTCGGACCGCAGGCAGAAAATATCATCGGCACGCACGATCTCGATTGCCATCTTGGCGATCGGTCTCCGCTGGGCCGCCTTGCGGATCTCGGTGCGTCAGTCCTCTTGCTCGGGGTTGGATGGGACCGGTGCACTGCGTTCCACTTGGCCGAGTACCGGCTGCCCGAACCCCCGTCATGGACGTATTCCTGCATCGTCACTATGGGTACTGATCGCGAGTGGGTTACTTATAGTGATGTCAAGCTGGTCGACGATGACTTCGCGGAACTGGGATCGGCGTTCGAGGCGGCGGACCACGTCGCGGTGGGACCTGTTGGCAACGCCACATCGCGCTTGTTCACGATTCAGGCGGCCACGGCATTCTCGCTCGAGTGGATGCAGGTCCATCGGCAAGTGCCGCCACCGTAAACCCATCCTACCTGCGGGAATGTTGGCGAGGCGGTGTAAGGAACCTAGACGTCCAGCGTTGAGGTGTTCCAGACATCTTGGAGTTGCCTCGCTGACAATCTATGGTAGTGACGATGCCAAGTCATGACGATCGATGTCACGGGGGCGGGTTTCCAATGAGGACTAGTCCAGGGACTCGCACGTGACGGATCCAGGGCCTGAAGAGGCGGTGCAGGTCGATCTCACCATGATCTCTCTCGCGCGGTTGCGCACCGTTGACTCACCTGTACTTGCTGAATGCCTGGCCAGGATCCGGCGAGAATCGGAGGACACCGAAACACCAACCGCCCAGTTCAACTCCGCGGTGTAACTTTGGCCACGCTGTGCCCCACCGGAATCTGTCGTGACTGGCGGTGCCGTACGAAACGATCAGTGGTCGGCGCGGGGATCGACACGTCGGTCGGGATGCGGTTGGGGCACGTTGTCTTGACCCGCGTCTTTGCGACACGACTGAATAGCATGAATTCTTGCGTTATCCCGGAGTGCCTCGCGAAGGTGCTCCGCGCGGCGGACGACCTCGAGGCGCCGACGGCTTACTTCAACTCGGCGATGTAGAACCATGCATAGGATTTCTCCGCCCAGCGTCGGGTCAACGCCGCAGAACGCTGTCCCCGAATGGCCGATGGCTGGCCTGGACATAGCTGCGCTGCGAGCTCGTGGTTGGCGGCCGACGCCGATGCGGGAGTTCGTAGTTAAGCTCGCCGGACCGTGTAACCTTTCCTGCGATTACTGCTACGTATACACTGGTCCGGACCAGACGTGGAGATCTAGGCCGACGATGATCCCGTCTGGCGTACTGGACCAGGCTAGCCGCCGGATTGCCGAGCACGCAAAGCGACACGGGCTTCGTCACATTAAAATCGTGTTTCACGGTGGCGAGCCTCTTATGGGTGGCCCGGCCTTGCTTGGCGTGGCAGCCACGACGATGCGCCGCCACCTACCCGCGGACGTGGAGACCGCACTGTCCGTTCAGACCAACGGCGTCCTCCTTGACGAGGCAATGCTGGGCGTCTGCCATGATTACGACATCAAGGTAGGCGTGAGTCTGGACGGTGGTCTAAACCACCACGACCGGCACCGGCGCTTCCGGGACGGTCGGGGAAGCTACATCAGGACGGCGGAGGCGCTGCAGCGGCTCACCTCACCTCCGCACCGTGCCCTGTTCGCCGGGCTGCTATGCACTATCGACCTCAACAACGATCCGATCGCGGTCTACGAATCATTGGTCGCGTTCGATCCCCCCGCAGCCGATTTCCTCCTGCCACACGCCACCTGGTCACAACCGCTATTGCGGCCAGCGGCGACGCGGGTGCCGTACGCGCGCTGGTTGATCACAGTCTTCGACCGGTGGTTCTCAGCGCCGCTCCGGGAAATGGGCGTGCGGCTGTTTGACGAGATCATCCACCTGCTGCTCGGGGGCGCAAGTCGCTCCGAACAGGTGGGACTGAGCCCAGCAGCATTCGTCGTCATCGACACTGACGGAAGCCTGCAGCAGACAGACGTTCTCAAGCTGGCCTACGCCGGCGCGCCCGAGACCGGTCTGACGGTTTATAACAACGAGATCGACGACATGTTCGAGCATCCCGCCATCGTGGCGCGCCAGCTGGGGCTGGAGGGACTGTCGCCCATCTGCCAGCAGTGCCCGCTAGTGTCCATCTGCGGGGGTGGCCACTATCCGCACCGCTACCGGCCAGGAAGCGGATTCCTCAACCCATCCATCTATTGCCGCGACCTGGCGGCCCTCATCAACCACATTTCAGGCCAGATCGCGGCCCTGGGCCAGCCATGATCGGTAGGCTCTCGCTCTCCGAGCGCGACCTTGCGGTGCTGCTCGCCGGCGGCGGAAGTAGCGAGATATCCGGGGTGCTGCGTGCGGCTCAGCTCAGCCGTCATCTGGTGATGTTGCGCGGCATTCTCGACCTCGCACAGGACCGGGCCCCGGAGGACACCGCGCGTGCTGGGCTACAGGACAGCTACCAGATACTCAGCGATCTGGACCGCGCGCGGCCAGGCGGCCTTCACGGCTTGATCGGCTACCCCTACGTGGGGGAGTGGGCGTTCACCTGCCTCCGGCGGCTATGGCGCGCGGACGACGCAACCGACGTCCCCCTGTGGCTTGACCTTGCCCACCTGGGTGCGATCGCCGCGGCGGCGGCGATCGTCCTCGACGTTCAGGCTGAGGTTGTCGTACCGGTTCGTGACGGCCTTGTAGCGATGCCAAGCATCGGTAGCTTGGCCGTCGGCAAAGTGGCGCAATCGGGACTGGTTCGTCTGCGGCGTAGCGATGCAGGCTACATCCAACTTAAGGGTTCGACGCAGATGTCGCCAGTGGCCTGCCTGGCGCCCGGAGACACTCGGTGGCTGCCTTTGAGACGCCTGAGAGTCGCCGAGCAAGGCAAGACCATAGATTTGCTCCTGGACGACCTCGATCCGTACCGTGACTGCCACGGAGCGGGCGCTACTGGGCGATTGTCCGAGAGCAAGGCGGCCGACTTGGAGGCGAGCGTAGCATCTGCTTGGCGCTTGCTTGTGGCCCGGCACGGCGAGCAGGCGTCCGCGATCGCCACCGGACTACGGGTCTTGACCCCGCTACGCGAGCGGCCGAACGGCGCCGCTGCCAGTACAACCTCCCGAGCAGCGGCAGGGGCGATCGCGGTGTCCCCCATGCGGGCGCCGGAACGTCTCGCTTGCGCGCTCCTGCATGAGTCCGAGCACTCCAAACTGAACGGTGTGTTGGGCTTTGTCGATCTGGTTCGGGCGAGTCGCGGAAGGCGGTTCTACTCGCCTTGGCGCAATGAGCCTCGGCCCGCCATCGGCCTCCTCTACGGCGTGTACGCCTGGCTTGCGGTGGCAAGCTTCTGGCGGGAAGAGGCTAGAGCGGCGCCGCGAGACCCGCTTCTCGCCTTCGAGAGCGCTCGCAGCGAGGGACAACTGCGGGTGGGGAGTGCCGTGCTGGCCGCCACCGGACTGTTGACGGACGCGGGGAAGGCGGTCGTCGCCGCGGCAGAATCGGCCGTGAGGTCATGTCCGGCCCCGGCGGGTCGCGCGTTGGCAGGTGTGAGTCGGGTCCGCCAGCTCGCCGAGGACCTTGACCTGGATCACCAGGTTCGATGGAGGCTGCGTCATCTTGGGGTGCCGGGCTGGGTCCTCTCTAGCCTAAGCGCGCGCTGGCACGCTGGACGGAAGGCCGCGCCTCTACCGCGATATGCGGAGGTCGTGCAGGAGGCACCGGCGCTCTCGGGAATCAGCGACCCGCGCCTGCATCGTGCTATGCAGATCCTCGAACGTGAGTCGGCGATGCCGGACCTGCTGCCGGGCGACACTGAGGCGGATCCCGACCTGGCGCTCATCCTCGGTAACTACGACGCGGCGGCACGTGGCTATGAGCAGCTCATCATTGATGGGCGGGGTGACGGCGTGCAAGCCTGGGCGGGCCTCGTGGTGGCTCGGGCAGCCGACGATCACGCCCGAGCTGAGCCGCGGCCCGAGCTGCTTAAGGCGCTGTACGCCGCCCTCGGCAGCGGTCCCTCTAACGAGGCGCCGTCCCCGGCTCACCTCGCGGCGTGGCTGAATGCCGGGCACACGGAGTAACGGTCTGCGAGGTGGCCGACGTCCGTCAAGCCGGGGGCACCTCGATCACGCTCTCGGCTCGCCGTCCTCGTTCCATGTTGACGGTCTCAGGGTGCTCCGACCCGAGTTTCTGGCGCATGCGCTGGAACGTGTCTGCGCGCAGCCGGGACGCTTCCTCATGTCGGCCGACAGCTTCCAGGTCGAGGGCGTAGTTCGCCGCACATGCGAAGCCATACGGGTGGTCGTGGCCTCTGACCTGCACTGACCGGTGGTAGGTCTGTTCCGACAGAGCAAGCGCCTCGGCCGACTCCCGGCGGAGGGCGAGGTTGTTGGCCATGTTGTTGCTGCTGACGAGAGTGTGCGGATGGTCTGGGCCGAGGGCCTGTATCAGGGCTTCGTTCGTCGTCCGGTCCCGCTCGTAGGCGTCCTCGGCGCGATCGACGGCGCGGTAGATGACGGCCAGGTTAGTCGCGCAGGACAGGGTGAACGGGTGGTTAGCACCGAGTTGCGCGGTGTAAGCGTCGAGCGTCTCTTCGCCGATGCGCTGCGCTTCGTCGATCAGGCCGCAGACGCGTAGCGTGTTGAACAGCGTCAGAGCCGCAGACATCGCGTGCTCGTGACGCGGGCCGTACTCGCGCCGGATGCGATCATAGATCGCTGTAGCCTCGGCCAGGGACTCTGCGTAACTGCCGGTGAATCGAAGGAGGATCGCCAGATTCCTGCGCGCGAGCAACATGTACGCATGATCGGCCAGCGCCCGGTACCGCGACTGCGTGTTCTCGGCCAGCCTCAGCGCCTCCTGATAATCACCTATCCCCGCAAGATCTCGTCCGATATTCACAGCCGACGACAGAACCTCGGGATTATTGTCCCCCAGCACGACTTGGCGTCGCTGATAGGTCTCTTCGTCCAGCATCAGAGCCGCCCGAAATTTGCCCAGCAGCCGGGAGTCGACAGCAAGGTTGTTGGCTACCCGGAGGGTCAGCGGATCCTCATCGCCGAGAGTCGCCTTGCAGCGCGCAAGAGTCGTTTCGTCGATGGCCTGGGCCTGCTTGAACTCACCGAGCAGACGCAGATCGGCCCCGCTGCTGTTGGCCACACGCAGTGTGTACTCGTGGTCCGGCTTGAGGACACGTGTCATTTTTTCCAGCGTGTCCTGGTTCACCTCACGAGCACCGCGATAGTCACCCAATGCGCGACGGGCGTTGCCCAGGTGGAAGCATGCGACGAGTGTCATCTCATCATCAGAGCCGAGCCGACCTCGCCAGTTTTCGACCGCTTCGGCGGCCAAGGACTCACTCTCAGCGTAGTCGCCGGTGACGAAGTAGTAGCGCGCAACGTCGAGCACGACGCGGCGTACGTGGGGGTCGTCTGAGTACAGCACGCCGGAGGACTTAACGTGCGGGGCAATCTGGGCGAGTTCCGCGCGCGTGGCCCGGTTCTCCGGTTGCCCTGGGTTCGCGAGGGCGAGTAGCTCATGGGCGCTGCTCTCGGTGGCTTTGCGCTGTTCGTCTTCCATACTGTCGCGCAGGACAGCGCGCACCAACATGTGGATGCTGATGAAATCCCGACTCGGGTCGAGCTGAGCCAGGGAGTATCGACCGATGTCTCGAACGGCGCCACGCATCTTCATGTCGTCGCGCATGACTTCCGCTAGCGGCGACGGAAGGGAGGCGCCGCGCCCGCGTGCCAGCATCGGGACGGAGATCGGGTTGGAGCTCAGGAAGGCGCAGATCTCCAGGAGTTGGGCAGCGGCAGGGGACCGCTCCGAGAGCTTCTCGAAGGCCAACTGCCAGGTCTGTGCAACGGATACGGGGTACTCGGTTGCCTCCCCTTCTCCGAGAATCCTGGCTGGGCTAGCGTCCAGCAGGCCCAGGTATTCGTCCAGGGGCATACCCGTTTCGTTATGAACCGCTACCGCCTGATCTAGCGCCAGCGGCAGATGGCCGAGACGACCTGCGAGAGCGTTTGCCTGGGCGTCGTCGAGGTCAGGCCAGCGTCGGGCGAGGAAAGCACGGCTCTCATCAGGTGCGAAAACGTCTAGTTCCAGCGCTGTGGCGCTGCTGCGCCAGCTGCTGTTGCGGGAGGAAATGAGCACCTGACCAGGTCCACTGGGAATGTACTGCCGAACGACCGCAGGGTCATGCGCATCATCGAAGATCAGCAGCCAATCAGCATATGGGCGACCGAGCCGGAGTGTGTCCAAGATGGTGTCCACGGTGATCTGGGCATCCTGGCTCTCCTCGACCTTCAATCGGCGCGCGAGAGAAAGAAGAGACCGTCGGATAAAGCGTTCTTCGTTGGAGGGAATCCACCAAATCAGCTGATAGTTGGCCTGATATCGACGGGCGTACTCAGCTGCGAGCTGACTCTTGCCGATCCCGCCGAGCCCATGCAACGCCGTCGGCAAGACAGTTGCCTGATGATGCTGGGTTAGCATCTCCGCCAACTGTTCCAGAATAGCCTCACGGCCAACGAAATTCGGATTTTGCGGGGGGATTCCACCCATAATCTCGGGTACAGACGCCAACACCTCAGGCGTCGGGCTTGGCGCGATGGTCTTCACGACTTCGTCTCCTGGATCCAAGTGGTCGTCGGCTGGTTCGAGGATGGCTCCCGAGGGCGGTGCCTCCGCCGAGGGAGCGACTCGTTGGACTGCCTCGAGAGGTCGACTGTAGCCGTCGATCGCACTGCGAGTGATCGCCTGGACGTCCGCCTCAATACCCCAGCGGCGTCCCAGCGTATCGACGATTTGATTGATACGCCGCCTGTTGACCTCATCTACCTGTCGGGCGGCAATTTCAAGGAAGAGGGCGAGGGCCAACTCCGCGCCGGATTGTATGCCGACGCGACTCTCCAGCACTGCAACCGCAGCGTCGGGCGTGTCGATGGCCGAGGGGTCGGCAAGCCCTAGATCCTCTATGACGAGAACGTCAGTTAGGGTGTCAGGCGATAGGTCAGCTAGAGCTTCATGAATGGTGCCCCGCTCTGCTGACGTCAGGGCCTGCATCGGGACGGCGCTTTCCACGACATCCGTCAGATGCCGAAGCTCCTTGGAGGGGGGAAGCGCCACCCGCAGGACCTTCACGAACGTATGCACGCTGTTGTGCCGAATGCATTCGACCATGATGTTGCGGGCATCGACGTCAGCCGCGTCGTCCCGATGAGGCAGGAACGTTGGGCCCAACTCACGGACGAGTTCCTCCACCACATCATCTCTGACGTGTCGTGCGCGCAGGGCCGACAGAGCCTGGATGGCGTCGAGGAGACGCGCGCGGTCATCAAGGTCCAACCGGGCTGCGTTGCCTACCCGGCCCGATCCTTCTGTGTGGTCACTTGCCACCTTCGCCGCCTCGCCCCCCTCCAGAGCCCGAGAACGGGCCGTGCACACGACACGCCATCCCGCAGCTCGCCTCAACGGTGCATGGCACACTGCCCCTGCTGCTGATTATGACGCTGTGAGCCACGTCACAACACCCTATATACAGCGAGCAAGCCGCACCATCACAACACTGCTCACTGATCGACTGAACGTGCCGCAATCGCCGTCGGTTCATACTACGTTTCCGTACGGATTTGAGCTCCGGCCAGGGAGAAGGTAAACGCATACGGACCCCTTTCACCTGCCGCGACGACGATATCCTTGCATGTGGCCACCCACGACTGTCTGGAGTCCACGCGAATAGCGGCCAATGCACTCCCGGTGCGCGGATCCCACACCCGCACAGTCCGGTCCTCACCAGCTGTAACCAGCCACCTCCCGTCAGTGTCGAAGGCGAGCCCCGAGACGGCGCCGTCGTGGCCGCGCAAGATACGAAGGATCTCGCCTGAATCTCGTTCCCAAAGCCGGACCGTGCCATCCTCTCCAGCGGTGGCGAAGTACCGCCCGTCCGGGACGATCGCCACGGCTGTCAGCCGACCGACGTGTCCAATGATCGGCTCGGGATACAAGGCGGGAGGATCGTTCTCCTTGCCGGGCTCACTGATGCGCCACAGGCGCGCGACACCGTCGCCTCCGCCTGTGACCATCCATTGCCCGTCGTCGCTGATTGCGATCGCACAGACCCTACCGGAGCGGCCTGCCAGTGGGGCGGCGACTTGCCCTGTAACAAGATCGCAGATGTGCGCGGCTCCGTTCTGGTCACCGATTGCGAGCCGAGTACCGTCGCGGGCTACTGTCAGAGCGGTCACAGGGGAACGCAACTGTGGAAACGACAAACGACGAAGGCCAGTGACTGGATCCCACACACGGATGCGGCCGTCATGTCCGGCCGTGATGAGCCAGTTGCTGTCCGGCGTAATGGCGAGCAATGAAGTCCGTCCGCTGCGGCCGAGCGAGAAGTTGCGGTTGGTAAACGAGTTCCGTGTCAATCCCCAGATTCGGATCTCGCCATCGTCCGCCGCGCTGGCCAGCCAACTACCGTTCGGCGCGGCGGCGAGCGCGGTAATTCGATGGCTATGGCCGATGAATGTCTGCCGGATGCTGCCGGTCACCAATCCCCACACGCGGACAGAGCCATCCTCGTCACCAGTTGCAGCCCATGTGCCATCCGTCGCTGTGGCCATCGCGGTCACGGGTCTGGCTCGGGCTGCGATTATGCGCCGTGTCGTCGTGACGGTTGGATCCCATATCCTTACCATCCCGTCCAGACCCGCGGTGGCTAGCCACGTCCCCTGGTTGACGACGGCGAGGTCGGTGACCCAATCCGTGTGCCCGATGAGCGTATGGCATAGCCGCCCGGAGGAAGGTTCCCAAATGTACACGTCATTCCCGCTGGTCGCCGCTAGCCACGTCCCGTCTCGCGCAACGATGATGCCGTCGACCGGCCGATCAGGCTCGCCGTGGTCGGCTGACCTTAGCGAGTGCAGCAGCTGTCCGTTTTGCGGATCCCGCAATTCGATGGTCCCATCTAGGTACGCCACGGCGAGCCAGGCGCCATTCGCCGCGGCAACTAGCGTATGGATCCCCCCGCCATGGCCATGAAGTGTCCTCGTTCGGTGGCCGCGGCTATCCCATACGGCCACCGCCTCTTCGCTGACTGGTGCGGCAAGCCAACGGCCCAGCGGATCGACCGCAACGGCGGTGACGGGCTCGGAACCCTCTGCGAGTACCTGGCCGTGCCCCCGTTTCGCCAGGTGCCACAGACGTACCGTGCGATCGAGACCCCCACTAACGAGCCAGGTACCGTCAGGTGCAGCCGCTACGGCCTTTACCAAGCCAGAGTGACCGGTGAGCCGCTGGCGCACCATTGCCGTGTGCGGGTCCCAGATAAGCACGGTGCCGTCCCAGCCGGCACCTGCGAGCCATCCGCGATGGGACGGCACGCAGAATGTGGTGAGGGGTCGAGTGTGCCCACTCAGTGGCTGAGCCTGCATGGACTCTGTCGGGAGCGCCCAAAGCCAGGCTCCCCCGTCCGCATCGGATGCGACCAGCCATGCCCCGTCCGGCGCTGCCATGATGGTCGATATGGGATAATTCTGGCCGTTGAAGGCCTTTCTCATAGTGCCAACGATGGGGTTCCATAGGCGCAGCCCGCCACCCTTATCCGCGGAGGCAAGCCAGTCGGCATCCGGGGGTGAGGCAAGCGCGGTTACCGGACTCTGATGCCCGGACAGGACGCGTATGAGTGCGGGGTGCGGTTGATCTGGGAGGATCGGTGTAGGCCACAGACGGGTCTCAGGGAGCTCGGACATGAGGCGCCGTCGAAAACCAGCGAGTTGAGGGGTCACCGGAAGCCGGGAGGCCAGCGTTACCTCTAGCGATCCACTCGGTTCGAGATCGCCGAGGAGGTGGGCATTCTGCCGCACGACCCGAGCTAGGGCGACGGTCGACGGCTGCCGATCCATGACAAGGTCGTTCTCCAACCCGTCCACGCCATTAGCACGTAGCTTGCCGAGCACCCACCTCGGTTCTTGAAGTAGAAAACGCAGTTCGTCCATTAGCCCTGCCTCGTATAGATGCATTGGCACCCATGACCACAAGTACTCTTGGCGGAGGGGTAGCTGCCACCACCGAACCTCTCCCGCAGCGTCTCGCGCTAGCTCCTGATGGGCGTCAAGCAGCTTCTTGTGCCAACCGCCAACTCGATCATCCGCGATGTGGATCAGCCATTCCCTGATGACGTCATGAATTTGGATCCGGGATACCGGTGGATCGAGGCGGTAATCCGCCAGTAGAGAGAAATCGGCCAGCAAATCGCAGAACGCTTCGACTCTCTCGCGATCCCAGCCGTCCGCGGCGTGCCAGTACCGCGTGAGCACGGGCAACGGAATGTGCACGTTCTGCGGGAAGATCGCCAACTCGATATAGCGATCAATCTCTTGTGAATCGAGGAGGTCGAGGCTAGCTTGCAGTGTGGCGCTGACCGCCTTTGTCCGGTCTGCGGGATCATTAACATCCAGTCCTGCTGGTCCAGCCTTCTTAAGTCTTTGCGCTGCCCAATCCAGGGCCGAAGCCTTGGTCTCCCCCCGGTCGATGCGCTTGCGCACTTGACCGTTGATCAAAGCTTGGAGCAGTGGCCACCCTCCAGTCGCCTTGGCAAGCTCCTGCACTTTCGCGCTTGGGGCGCCCGGCAGGCCACGCCTGAGCAGACTAGCGCCTTCCGATTCCGTCATAGCATTGACTACGACCGAGCGCTCCGTGCCCTCCGGAAGGACGCTGGAGTTGCGCGTTGTGATCAATCGAACTGTGCCGGAACCGCCTTGCAGAAACGGTTCGACCTGCGCTGAGGTCCATACATCGTCGATTATCAAGAGGATGCGACGGCCTTGAAGCGCTTCGCTCAGTGCGTACCCTGCTGTAAAGGGATCAGACGTCGCGGGACGGAATCCCGTCAGGCGCTCCACTAGGCCGTTGACCACACCTGCGAGTTCCGGACCGTTGACACCTTGGCCTACGTCCACCCAGGCGATTCCTTGTGAGAAGTGGCTGCGTACGCTCTCACGGTTTACGAGCATTCTCGCCAAAACGGTCTTGCCGAACCCGCCCGCTCCGACGACGCCAATTGTGGTCGCCCCCTGGTTCGAGTTTGGTGCCAAGACGCTCGCAACGAGTTGTTTGAGTATGCCTAGACGCTCGACGGCTCCCTCGACTGGGCCCGGTATCGAGAATACCGGGGCGAGGGGCTGTGTCATCGCATTTCCAGAGGAACCGGTAATGACGTTTGTCATGGTATCGCGGGGACTCCCGCCGGTAACTTGCCGCTGGGAAGCGCCCGGCTGCCGCAGACGTGCCTGTCCTGCTGAGAGTTCGACGAGCGCCTGAAACAGCAAGATCTCCAAATGGCGTGGACTCCGGGCGAGCGCGAAAGTGTTCGAGTTGGCAATTCGCTGGCGGAAGGCACGTTGACGGCTCTCGTGTTCTTCATCGGTCCAGAATTGTCTTGGAACGTTGACCTCGAGTTCCTCGTCCAAGAAGAACATCAGCCGGGGCATTTTCGCCTCCGCAGCTGCGGCGAACTCGGCCTCCACATACGAGCGTGCCGGATCGTCGCTGACGGGCGTGCCATAGCGGAAGCCGATCAGTCCTACGAAGACCTCGCATCGCCGGACTCCGTCCTGGCAGACGTCCAACGGCGGGAGAGATGCCGCTGTCCAGGACCCCATCTCCGAGACGACATGACCTGCGCGCTCCACGGCAGCCTTGGCTGCGGCGACGAACGAGCCGTTGCGCGGAAATTCCGCGAGCTCGCTCGTGTGGCTGAGGAACACACGCCACGGACCGGACCCCAGCCGCATGAGAGCATCGGTGAAGGCTGTGACGGCCGGAGGGACATGGACGCGAGATGTGCTCGCACTCTGGGTGACATCGTCCCCTCGCCCAAAGTCTTGCTGCGCTGACGCCATTCCGCCCCTCAAGCCCTTATCGCTCAGCCCCTCGGCATGAACCGTAGTGACCTTGCCTATCACGCGCGATACCTGAGTCCGTATTTTTTTAATCGGTTTGAACTCGAGAGATCAGGTCGTGACATCGGCTGGCTGCTGGTGCCGGTGCGCCAGGCGATGGAAGGTGGCGCTGCCGCGATCGCGGGCGCCCGCCGCGGTGAGTTTTGCTCCCGGGTCAGATGTTCTGCCTCGCAACCCAGCCGAACAGGGGCCGGGCGCCGCTTCCGCCCACGTCGTAGCTATCGAAGCAGCCGACGAGCATGTGGAACGTCGGGTTGGCCGACGGGCCGAAGGTACCATCCTGGAGCAGCGGGCTGGAGGCTTCGAACAGGAAACCCGTGTAGTCCTGGGCTTGCCGTCGGCATTCTGGACGGGGCGCTGGAAAACGAGGCGCTGCTCAGTCTCGTCCCAGAATCCGTGGATCTGCTCAACGTTGGGTGCGTCGATCTTGACTGTGCCGTGAATATTTTCCTGAAGATCTGCCGTGAGGTTCAGATCGCTTTGGAACCCGTTGGCCACGATGCGCCAATGTCCCTGCGGTGCTGTCATCGAGATAACCCCCTCTGAGGTCGCCCCCCGAGGGAGCCGGTGCGCCTGGCTGAAGCCGCTGCCACCAAGACAGAGCGCAGCTGGGCATCAAAGATACGTATCCGTCCGGATCGCGTCTGGAGATGGCGGCGACGTTCCCTCGCAACAGCGCGTGCTTCGTTACCGGCACCGACGGCGCGGCGGATCTAGCGGCACCATAATGCGGCAGGTATCTCCGTACATAACCCTGCCGCCGATACCGTCTGAGAATCGGACTCCGGTAACCACACGCACGTGCGGTCGGTGACCGCGTGCCCCGCGGTGCGGCGCCGTGTCCCGGCCGGTGTCCACAGCCGCACTAGCGGCGGCTGCTCGATGCTGCTGCGGGCGGCTGGAAGGTGCGATCTGCCTGACGGCCCGGCGTTTCCTGTGCCTGGCCCCGGCTTGCCTGAAGGTTATCTTCGCCGAGCAGGTCAGTGGGCTGACCAGCCGCCATGCCCGCCTGCGGCCCGGAGCCCTGTCCGGACCTTACGAGCGTGACCTATCAGGGCTGGTCTGTGAGTTGCCGACCCACAGCGATGCGTCCCGCACCCCGGCCCGCCGTGTCCTCCGACGCAGGCCTGACGATGGCGGTCTACACCGCTGTGCCCGGCTCAGCGACCCACGACGCACTGAACCTTCTCGCCTACGGGGCGGCGACGCTGGACCAAGCCGAGGCGGCCAACGCGGCGGACGGACCTTGACCGGCAGCAGAGCCCGTTCGCAGATCCTGGTTACGGCACCGGATTCACCGGTCGTGGCACTATAGTCATGCCGAACTCGAGCCAGGACCGGCGACCATCCGTTGAATGGAGATGCTCCTGGAGACAGAGCCAGTGACAAAGTAAGTGACAACGACTCCAGGCTAAGGCCGACACAGCGCGACGTACCCAGACACAGAGATCCCGCTGAACTGCGGTAACCAGACTTGATGCGACTGCATCAGAAGAAACCAGCATGCATGGTAAGGAGAAGGTCTACGGTTCGATTCCGTAACGGGGCTCCGATAAAAGACCAGGTCAGAAGCTCACTGGACAGCTCTTATCCTACACTGTGGATGGGAGCTGTCGCCGTATTGGGAGGAATCTGGGAGATCGTGTTCTCCCTGTTCTCCCGGGCCGACAGCCGGCCCAGTCGACCCGCGAGGGTAAGCCGGGGAATGCCGGGCTCTATGGCGGGGACGGAGGTCGGCCGCGCCGTCGCATCGGGGATGCGCTTTCAACGGGGGTGTCGCCCGGTGGCCGTGCGGACACGAGATCATCTTCCTGCTGGAGCGCATCGGTGAGGTGCGGCAGCGGAAGGGCGGCCGCACGCAAGTCTTGAACAGTGATTCTCAGGAGCGGACAAGATACGGCCGCGCCGCGTGCTATCAGAGCTAACGCGCAGGAGTCAGATCCCGCTGCTGGCACGGTTCTCGGAGGACAGCTGTGACTTTCATCGTTAGATGGTTCTGGCACACATATCGTGAACGTAACGATGCTCCTGGGCAGTCGTCGGCCGTGATCACGGTCATGCGCGTCGGATAGCGCCAGTCCTGACCCGCGATCGCCGCCGCAGCGGTCGTGCAGTCAATTCAGCTGTCCGTGAATGCCTGATGCCGGGTGTCTCACACCGGCTTAACATGCCGGTGTGGCTGAGACGCTCTACGAGCACGCGGGCGGTGACGAGGGGCTGCACCGCCTGGAGGAGCTGTTTTATACCAAGGCACTTGCCGACCCGGTACTGCGGGCGCAGTTCACCCAGCGGATGCCAGCGCATGTTGACCACCTGACCTGGTTTACCGCGGAGTCCTTCGGCGGACCCGACCGCTTCACCCGCGAGCTCGGGTTCCAGTACATCATCGACGTGCACCGGCACCTGAAGATCACCGATGAGCAGCGCGAGCGGTTCATCGCGGTGTACCTGGAGACGCTCGACGAGGCAGGGCTGCCCGCAGACGCGCCGTTCCGGCAGGCGGTCAGGGAGCACGTCGAGTTCGGCTCGCACGTGGCCCAGCAGAACTCCTGGGCCAAAAGCGACGCCGACCTGCACCCGATCCGTGCGGTCCCGGCCTGGAGCTGGCCTGACGACCCGCAAGATCACTAGCAGGTCAGAACGGCTCCGTCTGCACTGACTCACAGAACGTGAAGGCAGCAGGAGCTGTGGGCGGTAAACGTGGGTCAGGAGCGGCGGACGCGGGTCAGGACTGGCGCTATCCGACGCGCATGACCCGTGATCACGGCCGACGACTGCCCAGGAGCATCGTTACGTTCACGATATGTGTGCCAGAACCACTTTCTCATGGCCACGGACAGCTTGGCGTCGGCGTCAGCCAGCGATGCGGAATCACGCTTCTGCTGGCTTGTTTAGCAGGTCTCTGCGGGTCGTGTTCCCCTCGCCGGCTCCTTCAAGGCCGCGGGACCGGGCGGATTGTGCTC
>Ga0207700_10000985_pt1 | contig 16418 bp, 17 predicted proteins | sample LARL82metaG_FD_184348 | JGI IMG/M metagenome (GOLD analysis project Ga0207700, IMG submission 184348) | Corn, switchgrass and miscanthus rhizosphere microbial communities from Kellogg Biological Station, Michigan, USA - LAR L8-2 metaG... | ecosystem: Host-associated > Plants > Roots >...
AGTGCCGGTCGCACCCGTTCTGGATGTCGCGCAGTCGCTCGAAAATCCGTATCTTGCAGAAACGCAAATGATTTCGAAGGTGCCGCATCCTGCAAAACCGGACCTCCGAGCGCTTGCAAATCCGATCAAGATCAATGGCAAGCGTCTCGAACAGTCGGTCTGCCCGCCGCTCGGCGCGGATAACGCGGCGCTTGTCGGGCAGCCTTCGCGACAACGTCGTAAGGCGCCGTAGCAAGCTTCAACGGACGACAATCCGGAGCTTGTGTTGCTTCCCGAGGGCGGCGGAGCGCTTTCGCGCCTCAACGTGGACAGCCTTGAGCTGCCGTCCAGCCTTTCGGGACGTCAGTGTTGCAGAATCTTCGAGAGGAACAGTTGCGCGCGCTCGCTGCGTGGCTTGCCGAAGAATTCCGCGGTCGGTGCGTCTTCGACGATTTCGCCCTTGTCCATGAACACGACGCGATTGGCCACTTTGCGGGCGAAACCCATTTCGTGCGTGACCACGATCATGGTCATGCCTTCTTTGGCAAGCGTCACCATGACGTCGAGCACTTCATTGATCATCTCCGGGTCGAGCGCGGAGGTCGGCTCGTCGAACAACATGGCGATCGGGTCCATTGCCAGCGCACGCGCGATGGCGACGCGCTGCTGCTGACCGCCAGAAAGTTGACCGGGATATTTCTGCGCGTGTGCGCTTAGCCCCACACGCTCGAGAAGCTTCATGCCCTTTTCCTCGGCGGCCTTCGCGTCGCGTCCGAGCACTTTGATCTGCGCTAGCGTGAGATTGCGTATGACCGAAACATGAGGGAACAGCTCGAAGTGCTGGAACACCATGCCGATGCGGGCGCGCAGCTTCGAAAGATTGGTCTTGGGGTCGCCGACGGAAATTCCTTCGACCGTGATGGTGCCTTCCTGAAACGGTTCGAGCGCATTGACGCATTTTATCAGCGTCGATTTTCCCGATCCCGATGGACCGCACACCACGACGACCTCGCCTTTGGCAACATCGGCCGTGCAATTCTTCAGGACCTGAATTTTGCCGTACCACTTACTGACTTTGCTGATCGTGATCATGGGTGCTCAGCGGATGATGGCGATGCGGTTTTGCAGGCGGCGCACGCCGTAAGAGGCGGCGAGCGAAATGACAAAATAGACTGCCGCGGCGAACAGGTACATCTCGACAAGACGGCCGTCGCGCTGGGCGATCTTGGATGCGGCGCCGAGGAAATCGGTGACGGAGATCACGTAGACCAGCGACGTATCCTGAAACAATATGATGGTCTGCGTCAGCAACACCGGCAGCATGTTGCGAAACGCCTGCGGCAGTATGATTTCCCGCATCGAAGTCCAGTAGGACATGCCGAGCGCCTCCGCCGCCTGGACCTGGCCGCGCGGAATCGACTGAATGCCGGCACGCATGATCTCGCAGAAATAGGCGGCTTCGAACAATGTAAAGGTCACCAGGGCCGAAAGAAATGCACCGACCTGGATCGGCCGCGATGCGCCAGTGATCCACTGCCCGATGTACGGCACGAGGAAGTAGAACCAGAAGATCACCAGCACCAGCGGCATGGAACGGATCAGATTGACGTAAGCGCCGGCAACCTGGGACATGCCTGGAATATTTGAAAGCCGTGCCATCGCCAGCAGCGTGCCGATGACGATGCCGCCGGCCGTCGCCATCAAGGTCAGCATGATGGTGAAGCGCATGCCGTCGAGGAAAAGGTACGGCAGCGAGCGGAGGATGACGTTCCAGTCGAAATTGGCGAACATCGTTTCCGTCCCTCAATGCGCAGCCGCCGGCTGCCCCATACTGATGAACCCGGGGACTGCAAGGCGCCGTTCGAGCACACGCATCCCGTTTACGACAACGATATTGATGATGATGTAGATCAGGGTAGCGCCTGTGAATGCTTCAAAGACCTGAAAGGAAAATTCGGCCATCGAGCGTGCCGCTGCGGTGAGTTCGATGAGTCCGATGGTCAGCGCGACCGAAGAATTCTTGATGATGTTGAGAAATTCAGAGGTCAACGGCGGAAGGATGATGCGAAACGCCATCGGCAGCAGCACGTAACGGTACGTCTGCGGCAAAGTAAGGCCCATGGCGAGGCCTGCCATGCGCTGTCCGGTGCGCAAGCTGAGAATTCCGGCTTTGACCTGTTCGGCAACACGCGCGGATGTGTAGAGGCCGAGGCAGATCACCGCGTTGTAGAACGAAGCATTGGTCGACTGCTTGAGCCAGTCACCTATCGCTGACGGCACGAGCTCCGGCAGCACGAAGTACCAGAGGAACATCTGTACCAGCAGCGGGATGTTGCGGAATAGCTCGACATACGCATTGCCCAGCCGCACCAGCCAGGGGTTCGGCGATGTGCGGATGACACCGACGATCGCGCCGACTGAAAGTGCAATCGCCCATGCAAGAAGCGCCGTCGCCAAGGTCCAACCGGCGCCGAACAGCAGAAGTTGCAGGTAGGTGTAGGTCCCATCAGGGGACAGCTGGAAAAAGATTCCCCAATTCCAGTTGTAGTTCATCCGCCCCACCCCTCACGCAATAGCGGCGCGGCTTTGACACCGCGCCGCCAAGTCTAGCGCTAATCCGGAGGCTATTGATAGTCTTTGGGATCACCACTGTCGGTGGGTTTGGCGATGACCTGTTTGAAAGCCGCGCTCATCGGCACCTCAAGATTGACCCCCTTGGGCGGGATCGTATTGAGGAACCACTTGTCGTAGATCTTGTTGATCTCACCGCCTTTGTAGACGGCGACCATGGCGTCATCGACCACCTTCTTGAAGGTCGGATCGTCCTTTCGCAACATGATGCCATACGGCTCGACCGACAATGCATCGGTGGAGATTTCGTAGTCCTTCGGCGCCTTCGAACCAGCTACGAGGCTGTAGAGCAAAATGTCGTCCATCACGAAGGCCGCCGCGCGACCCGTCTCGACCATGAGGAAGGCCTCGGCATGATCCTTGGCCGGCAGGATGTTGAGACCAAGGTTCTTCTCGGTGTTGAGCTCGGTGATCTGCTTGATGTTGGTGGTGCCGGACGTCGACACGACGGTCTTGCCTTTGAGGTCTTCGAGCTTTTTGAGATTGGCCGCCTTTTTCGAGACGAAGCGATTGGCGGTCACGAAGTGGGTAATGGTGAAGGAGACCTGCTTCTGCCGCTCGAGATTGTTGGTCGTTGAACCGCACTCGAGATCGGTGGTGCCGTTTGCCAGAAGCGGAATTCGGGTGGCGGAGGTCACCGGCTGCAGCTTGACCTCGAGTTTGTCGAGCTTGAGGTTCGCCTTCACCGCATTGACGATCTTGTTGCACAGGTCCATGGCGTAACCGACGACCTGCTGCTTGTCGTCATAGTAGGAGAACGGAACCGAGGATTCGCGGTGGCCGATTGTGATCGTGCCGGTATCCTTGATCTTCTTCAGCGTGCCGTCCTGTGCGGCGGCGGTGCCGGCGAGCAGGCCGACGGCCGCAATAGTCGTGATCATCGCCTTCAAACGCATCGAAACCCCCGTAATCCTTGCACATTTTATGGGTCCGGAGCCCTCATGGCGCCGGTCCCGGGACCTTAACACAGCCCTTGGTCCGAATCCCAATAGATCGCTGGGCCGTGCGGTCGCAGTTTGTCCTTCCTGGCCGCCGGAAATGAAGGGACATAAAGGGCGCGTATAGCACGCAAGCTGCTGTGCGTTGTTCCACGCAATGCTTTCGGCGGGGCAAGGAAAGCCGGTAGTATGACTGGTGCGACAGACATTGGGGCGGCGGCGCGAGTTCAACACCTTTTGCCAGACATCGCGGAGTTGATTCCGCCTGGCGTTCGCGCACGTTCAGCATCAGAAAGGGAGAGAACGATGAAAGTACTTGTTTTGACGACGGCACTGCTGATGGCGTGCGGCAGCGCCTATGCGGATTCCTGCAAAATGGAAGCTGGCAGCAAGAAGCTCGCGGGCGCGGCGATGACGAGCTTCATGAAAAAGTGTGAGACAGACGCGAAGGCCACGTGCGCAAAGTCGGCGGCCGAGAAGAAATTGGCCGGGGCTGCGAAAGACAGCTTCACCAAGAAATGCGTCACCGACGCCATCGGCAGCTGACAAAAGTACGCCGGCGAGATTCGCGCCCAACCGATCCTCAGCGGTGACAACACCGCTGAGGTCGCGCAACGATCCTACTTGGAACTTGCGTCCTTCAGGATCGGCATCAGGCGCGCGACTTCGCTTCGCACAAGATCACCAAGCGCCTTCGGCCCGCGACGATTCGGCTCCGCAATATCCGCGCCGAGCTCGGCCAGTCGCTTCTGTACCCCTTCTTCGCTGAGACCTTTGCTCAAGGCTTCGGCAAGCTTGTCGATGATCGCCTTCGGCGTGCCCTTGGGTGCGAATACGGCGTAGAAGGGCGCACAGTCGAATTCGGGCAAGCCCTGCTCGTACGAAGTCGGGACGTCGGGCAACAACGGACTTCGCTTTTTCGTGGCGATGGCGAGTGCCTTGACGGTGCCCGCGCGCACGTGCGGCAGCGGTCCAAGCACCGGATCACAATCGTAATCGACCTGACCCGCGAGGATGGCATTCATCACAGGCGCCGTGCCGGTGAATGGCACCATGGTCGGCTTGATGCCGATCGCCGAGTTCAGGAGAAGACAACCAACGTAGGACACCGATCCGACGCCGGCGTGTCCCATGTTGAGTTTGTTTTCGTTGGCCTTCGCGTAGGCGACGAATTCCTGGAGGTTGTTGGCGGGAAAGTCCTTGCGGACAGCGAGCAACTCGGGTTGTTCGGCGATCAGCCCGATGGGCTCAAAATCCTTCTCCGGATCGTAGCCAAGATTTGGATAGAACGCGGGCGCGGCAGCGTGCGTCCCCATGTGTCCGGAGATAATGGTGTAGCCATCGGCCGGCGCACGTGCCGCGCGAAGCGCACCGATCGTGCCGCCGGCGCCGCCAACGTTCTCAACGACAAACTGCTGACCGAGGTGACGAGTGAAAATATCGGCGACGATGCGGCCAGTGATGTCCGCCGGTCCGCCCGGTGCGAACGGCACAATGATCGTCACCGTCCTGGTGGGATAATCCTGCGCCCGCGCATTGTCTGTCGCGACAAGCGCCAAAAGCGCTGCCGCGAGCCATTGCCCCTTCATCGCATCCTCCCTGATATGGCCGGCTTTTGCGGCAACCTTAGCCGTGCGGCGTTGCGAATTACAGGGAGCTGTTTGTTAAAAGCCGCTCTATTCCGCCCGGTAGAACGTCGCCGCATCCGCGCTGAATGCCTTGCGCGATTGTGGGTCGAGATAAAGCATATGTCCGCCGCGATAGAGCTTGAGCTGCACACGGCCGGGCGGGTCGAGTGCCGGCATGTGGTCGATGATGTATCGCGTCATCCCGTAGGGCGTAATCATGTCGGAGTACCCGTGCGCGATCATCAGGCGGAATGACGGCCCGTAAGCGAGCAACACGCGGAGGTCGTCTTCAGCGCTGGCCTGCAAGCGGCCGCCCTGCCAGTCCCAGCGACCGGTCACATCGCCTGCGAGAAGCGCGTACGTCATATCCGTCTGGAATCCGAGTTCGTTGCGCGCATACGTAGCCATCGCTCCGCCATAGGCGCGCGAGATGGCATCGAGGATCGGATCCGGCGAGCGCGATGATCGCCTCTCCGGGTAGGGATCATCGGCAGCGAAGCTTGCATCATACTGGCTGACGATTTTGCGCTCATCTGAGCGCAGCGTCTTTACGTATGCATTGGCGGCAAAGCCTCGCGCCTGTGTCACGGCGTCGAGCGGCAAGCCGGTCATCTGCGCCACGCGCTGATAGAAGGTGCTTGACTCGTTTCCCTTCAATTGGGGACCAGCCAGGATCACCAGATAGTCCGTCATGGCGAATTTTTCGGCCGCGGCGAGCGCATCGGGGGTGAACACTTTCCGGCGCTCGAGCTCGGCCGCCGCCAGTGACGGCAGTTGCAGGGCAGCCCGCAGCGCAGAACTATCGTCACCAAACGTCAGCCATCCTTCCAGCAACGGCGACAACATGACGATGCCGGCGACCACGATTCCCTGATCGCGTTGTAACGCACGTGCAGTCTTGGCTGCGCGGAAGCCGCCATAGCTTTCGCCAAAGAGATACTTCGGCGAATCGGCGCGGTTGTTTTTTGCAATGTAGAGCGCGACTGCCTTGGCCATGGAGTCGGCATCACTGCTCACACCCCAGAAGTGCTTGGCGTCATCTGACTTGACCGCGCGACTCCAGCCGGTGCCGATCGGGTCGATCAGCACGAGATCCGTAAAGGCAAGCCAGGTATCGGGGTTGTCGCGCAAGCTCGCGCGCGCGGCGTCACGGCCGTCCGGTCCAAAATCGAGAACGCGCGGCCCGACCAGGCCGAGATGCAGAAAGGCAGAGGCCGCGCCCGGCCCACCGTTAAATACAAAAGTGAGCGGGCGATTCTTTGCACCGTCCTTCTGAACATACGCGGTGTAGAAAACCGACGCGCTTTGCGCGCCTGACTGGTCAAAAAAGGCGAGGGTGCCGGCTGTTGCCGTGTAGGCAAGCTTGCCGCGCGGCGTATCGATCGTGTGTTCCGTGACGGAATCGGCGGGGAGAAGGCGAAGCACGCCTTTCTCCGCCGCTTGCCGTTCGGCCGCATTCTGCGGCCGGTCTTTGGAGGTATCTTCTGCGTTGGCGACGCTGAACGTGGCGGCGACCAGGATCGCCGACACGAAGCGCAAAAAAGTGGATGGTAGCATTGGCACGCCCGGCTCCAGTGTTAGTTGCGTGCCCCCCATTTTCGCGGCGCCCTGGCCGCCGACTTCAACGTCTGCCGCGGAAGTTCGGTCGCCGTTGCTGCGGAGCCGGTGAGGGCGCATCACCCTTGTGCCGGAAACTGATGCGTCCGCGCTGGAGGTCGTAGGGCGACATCTCGACGATCACACGGTCGCCAACTCCCGTCCGAATGCGAAACTTGCGCATCTTGCCAGCGGTGTAAGCCAGCACCTCATGTTCGTTGTCGAGCTTCACCCGGAAGTTGCCATCCGGGAGAACCTCGGTGACCGTACCATCGAACTCCAGCAATTCCTCTTTCGCCATCCAGTCGTCTCCGGTTGCCTAGCGATTGCCAGCGTTGCGGCGCGGCTCGCCTGAGCGGTGCAGGAATGTAACATTTCCCAGTCCGCTTGGCTCGCCTTTCCCGTGTTCTGCATGGTGGGGCTGGGGCCGGGCATTATGATGGCCATGGCCGCCTTTCTGGCGGTGCTGTTGCTGCTTGCCCCGGTGATGGGGTCGGCCGTTCTTGCGGTTGGCGGCATGGTGTGGGACCGGATGCGCCTGATGTGGGGCTGGATGCGCCGACGGCTTGCCGGTGCGGCGGTCCGTGACCGGAATCGCCATACGGATCAACCGTTCGATGTCGCGGAGATAGGCCCGCTCCTCGTGATCGCAAAACGAAATCGCAACGCCCTCCGCACCGGCACGCGCAGTACGACCGATGCGGTGAACGTAGCTTTCGGGAATATTGGGAAGGTCGTAGTTGACCACGTGGCTGACGCCATCAACGTCGATGCCGCGTGCGGCAATATCCGTCGCAATGAGCGTACGCAGCTTGCCGTCGCGAAAGGCTGCGAGCACACGCTCGCGCTGGTTCTGCGACTTGTTGCCGTGAATTGCTTCTGCAGAATGACCCGCCTTTTGAAGCCCGCGCACAACCTTGTCTGCGCCATGTTTGGTGCGGGTAAAGACCAGGACACGATCAGTCTTTTCGGTCTTGAGGATCTCGATCAACAGCGAAGCCTTCGAGGCCTTTTCGGTGAGGATGACGCGCTGCTCGATACGGTCAGCGGTTGAGGCTTGCGGCGTGACCGCCACGCGGACAGGATCGCGCAGCATCGCATCGGCGAGGCGCGTGATTTCCTGCGGCATGGTGGCGGAGAAGAATAGTGTCTGCCGAGCTTTCGGAAGCATCGCGACAATCTTCTTGATGTCGTGGATGAAGCCCATATCGAGCATGCGGTCGGCTTCGTCGAGAACCAACACTTCTATCTGGTCGAGCCGTAACGCACGGCTGTGCACCAGATCGAGTAGACGGCCGGGCGTGGCCACGAGGACTTCCACGCCGCGCGACAACGCGCGGATTTGTCGATTGATCGGTACGCCGCCGATTGCAAGTGCAATATCCAACGGGCGGATGTAACGCCCATACGCCTTGAAACTGTCGGTAATCTGGCCCGACAATTCGCGTGTGGGAGAAAGCACCAGCACGCGGCAGGATTTCTGCGCGGGACGCTGGCGCTTGTTGAACAGGTGATTCAGGATCGGCAGCGCAAAGGCTGCGGTCTTGCCGGTACCGGTCTGTGCAATGCCAATGACGTCACGGCCTTGCGCGGCAATCGGAATGGTCTGAGTCTGGATCGGAGTGGGAGTGATGTATTTTTCATCCGCAAGAGCGCGGGTGATCGGCTCTACGAGGCCGAATTCGTTGAATGAACTCAAGAAGAGTCTCTTTCTTATATGGCGAAACGACCGTGCTGCCTTTGCAGCCGGCGGAATCGCGGGGTTCTAAAGACATCCCGCGTTGCCAGGGTTGTCGTTTGGTTCAGAGATTTCGGATGGGCGGGGCGAAATTCGTTTTAAAGAGCTTCGTGCACGCGGCCCGCAAACCCGAGACCGGGTCCTTCATCCGCACCGGTCATATGACACCCGGCAATGTCCTTTTCAAGGCGCCTGACACCGCTTATTCCTTGAAATGATGAATAAAGTGGTTGCAAACGGCCCTTTGCAACCGATGGACAAGCCAACACAGATCGAGGAATGTCGGGCCGAAAAGCCAGTTCTGAGCCAGAATACGTACCCCGGAGCCACAGAAATGCCGTTTCCCAGGGCCTCCCAGGCCCTTTCGCGCTTTACAGTCCTCGACCTGACCCGCGTTCGCTCGGGCCCAACTTGCGTCCGCCAACTCGGCGATTGGGGCGCAAACATCATCAAGATCGAGACGCCACCGCATCTCGTCGACGGCGAGGGGCCGGGCGGCCCACGCGAAAGCTCCGACTTTCAGAATCTGCAGCGCAACAAGCGCAGCATGACCCTCGATCTGAAATCGCCGCAGGGGATCGCGGCTTTCAAGCGAATGGTCGAGAAGGCCGACGTGGTGGTTGAGAATTTCCGACCGGACGTGAAAGATCGCCTGGGGATCGACTATGAGTCACTGAAGAAGATCAACAAGCGCATCGTGCTCGCCAGCATCTCCGGTTTTGGGCAGGACGGGCCTTACGCCAAGCGACCGGGCTTCGACCAGATTGCACAAGGCATGGGCGGGCTGATGTCAGTCACCGGTGCGCCAGGCGGCGGACCGATGCGCGTTGGCATTCCAGTTGCTGATCTGACCGCCGGACTGTTCTGCGCGCTCGGTATCCTGACGGCCCTGCTCGAACGCGAGAGCTCGGGAGAGGGTCAGTGGGTGTCGACGTCGCTATTGCAAGCGCAGATTTTCATGCTCGACTTCCAGGCTTCGCGTTTCCTCACCGAGGGTTTGGTGTCGAAACAGGCCGGCAACAATCACCCGACCTCGATTCCGACAGGCGTGTTCAAGACAAAAGACGGATATCTCAATATTGCGGTTGCCGGTGCGGTGATCTGGGAACGCTTCTGCGCGGCGGTCGGTCGTCCGGAGTGGCTTACATCTCCGGACTACAAGACGGGCAAAGTGCGGCTGCAGAACCGAGACAAGCTCAACGCCGAAATTGACAAGGCGACGGAAACGAAATCAAGCGCCGAATGGGTTGAGATTTTCAACAAAGTTGGCGTGCCCTGCGGTCCGATTTATTCGATCGATCAGGTGTTCGATGACCCGCAGGTCAAGCATCTCGGCATCGCGCAGGAATCGGCGCGATCGGACGGCAGCCGGCTTGGGCTGGTCGGCCAACCGTTCAAACTGTCGCGGACGCCCAGCAAGATCGCCGCGCGGCCGCCGGACCTCGGCGAGCACACCGACGAGATCCTCAAGGAATTCGGTTTCACCGAAAAAGACATCGCCGAGCTGCATGCGGCCAAGGCGGTTTAGGGAGTGAGTGGAATGTCGCAGACCGACAAGATGCTGTCGCGCAAGGAAGGCAAGGTTGGCTACCTGACCTTCAACAATCCGGAGCGTCACAACGCCGTCTCGCTGGAAATGTGGGAGGCGGCTTCGGGTTTTCTCGAAGAGTTCAAGAACGACAAGAATATCCGCGTGGTCGTCGTTACCGGTGCCGGCGGCAAGGCATTTATCTCTGGCGCGGATATCTCGAAATTTGAGAAAGAGCGTTCGACGCAGGAAGGCGTCGATCGCTACAACGCGGCCGTCGACCACGCCAACAATGCCTTTTACACATTTCCCAAGCCGACCATTGCCATGATCCGCGGCTATTGCATTGGCGGCGGCGTCGGACTTGCCTTGTGCTGTGACATGCGAATTTGCACCGAGGGTTCGAAGTTCGGGGTGCCGGCCGCAAAGCTTGGTCTGGGCTACCGTTTTGATGGGCTGAAGAAGCTCGTTGATCTGGTTGGACCTTCTTTCGCGAAGGAGATTTTTTACACCGCGCGCCAGTTCACTGCCGAAGAAGCGCGCATCATGGGCCTGGTCAACCGTGTGGTGCCGGACGCCGAACTGGAAAGCTACGTCAAGGAATATGCAGAGACCATTGCCGCCAATGCGCCCCTGACGGTCGATTCCGTCAAATACATCGTTGGTCAGACGGTCACCGACGAGAGCAAGCGGGACCTGAAGAAATGCGATGAACTTGTGCAAGCCTGCTTTGCCAGCAACGACTACAAGGAAGGGCGCAAGGCATTCATGGAGAAGCGCAAACCAGCGTTCACCGGTTCCTGAAGGTGTGCGTGAACACAAGCGCGTCATCGGTGTCGGTACAGAAAGTTCGTAAATTATACAGCCGTGTCAAACGGCGGGTTTAGGGGAGGAAGCGCGTGGCGTCTGTCGAGTTACGGGATCTGACCAAGCGATACGGCGATGTCGCTGTGGTCGACGACATCTCGCTGACCATCGAGCACGGCAATCTGGTTTGCCTGCTGGGTCCTTCGGGCTGCGGCAAGACGACGACGCTTCGGTTGATCGCCGGGTTCGTCGAGCCGAGCAAGGGCGAAATCCGTGTCGGTGACAAACTCGTTTCATCGCCTTCGCATTCGTTGCCGCCGGAAAAGCGCAACATGTCGATGATCTTCCAGAGCTACGCGCTATGGCCGCACATGACGGTGGCGGAGAACATTGTCTACGGGCTGAAGCTGCGAAAGATGGATCGCGCAACTATCGGCAAGAAACTCGACGCCATTCTGGCAACAACGCGGCTTGCGCCGCTTGCGCAACGCTACCCGGGAGAACTGTCCGGCGGCCAGCAACAGCGCGTTGCGCTCGCGCGAGCGCTCATTGTGGAGCCGGAAACGCTTCTGCTCGATGAACCCCTGTCCAACCTCGATGCCAATCTTCGCGAGGAAATGCGTTTCGAGGTTCGTCGTCTGCACGATGCCTATCGCTACACGACGGTCTATGTGACGCACGACCAATCGGAAGCCATGACCACGGCTGACCTGATTGCAGTGATGAACGCCGGAAAGATCGAACAAGCCGGTTCGCCAGAGGATATTTACGACCGGCCGCGTTCGGAGTTCGTTGCCCGGTTTATCGGTTCGAGCAACGTCATCAAGGGCAAGGGGCTCGACGCTTCTCACGTCGATTTCGCCGGCACGCCGCTTCGTTGCACAGGCGAGCAAATCAAGCCGGGCGCATCGACTCCGGTCTCGATCCGTCCGCATGACATCACGATTTCAGCGACGCAACGGCAGGGTGAAAACATCGTGCCAGCGACGGTGGTGCGGCAGGTCTTTCTCGGTGGCAATCGCGATTATATGGTTGAAGCCAAGGATGGCACGCAGCTGCGCCTACTGGCCGCCGCGGGCGAGAACATCCCGCAAGGCAGTACGGTCTGGGTCTATTTGCCGCCTGAGCGCTGCCGTGCGCTGAGCGGATAACAACTACGCGGGGCGAACTAATAAAGCTGAAGGTATGGAGGATACGCCAATGAAAGGCTCGAAGATCTCTCGCCGCGACGTGCTGGTTGGCGCGAGTGCGCTGACTGCCGGCGCCGCGTTCTCAACAAGAGTTTTGTCTGCTGCGCCGCCCGCGAGCCCGGTTACGCCGGCGCTGATTGAGGCGGCGAAGAAGGAAGGCAAAGTTGTCTGGTACACCTCGATCGACCTCAAATTGTCGGAGCAGATCGGCAAGGCATTCGAAGCCAAGTATCCGGGCGTCTCCTGCAAGGTCGAACGTACGGGCGCTGAACGCATCTTGCAGCGTATTGGGCAGGAATACACCGCCAACGTTCATGCGGTCGACGTGGTCAACTCGTCGGATGCCTCGCATCTGGTCTACTGGAAAGATCAAGGGGTTCTCGAACCCTATGTTCCGGAAGACGTGGCGAAGTTCTATCCGGCCGACCACAAGGATGTCGACGGCACCTACGCGAGTTTTCGCGTGTTTCTTTCCATCATCGCTTACAACACCAGCATGGTGAAGAAAGAAGAGGCGCCGAAAAGCTTCGCTGACCTGCTTGACCCGAAATGGAAGAGCAAGATCGTCAAGGCACACCCTGGCTACAGTGGTACGATCATGACCGCGACTTTTCAGATGTCGCGCGATCTGGGCTGGGAGTACTTCGAAAAACTCGCACAACAGAACGTCCTGCAAGTGCAGTCGGCCGCCGATCCGCCAAAAAAAATCGCGCTGGGCGAACGTGCGGTGCAGGCCGATGGCGTCGAATACCTGATCCTACAGGAGAAAGAATCCGGCCAGCCCGTCGAACCGGTCTATGCGCCAGAAGGCAGTCCCCTGATCATTGGGCCCAACGGTCTGTTCAAGGCCGCGCCGAACCCGAATGCAGCGCGTCTGTTCCAAAGCTTCTGCTTCACACCCGAATGCCAGCAACTCTGTATCGACATCGGCGGTCTGCGGTCGGTGCATCCGCAGATCAAGGAGCACACCGGTCGCACGCCGCTAAGCCAGATCAAGATGATGAAAGACGACGCCGCGGCGGTTCTGAAAAATGGCGAGCAGATCAAGGCGCGTTACACGAAAATTTTCCGTGTTTGACAACATGCGGGTGCCGACAACCCTCGACAACGCGATGGCCGGGCTTAGCCCGGCCATCGCGGTCGGCAGCTCGGAAAACCAATTGAATTTGCGAAGGCAACAGAATGACCATCGCTCTGCCTGCATCGCCTGCACGGCGTGGACTTGGGGTTGACCTGTCGAAGCCGGTGCTGATCGCGTTCGCGGTGATCCTGTTTTTTCTCATCGCCATTGCCATTGTCGTGGCTCGTTCTCTACGCCTTCAGCACAAAAAGCGGCGCGTTCACGCTCGATAATTTCTATCGTTTGCTTTCTGATGCTGCATTTCTTGACCCTCTACTGACCACTTTCGCACTCGCCACCCTGTCCGCGATCATCTGCTGCATTGTGGCTGCCCCGATGGGCTGGCTCGTGGCCCGGACGGATATGCCCCTGCGCCGCACGGTGCGGTTGCTGGTGACGGCATCGTTCGTCACGCCACCGTTTCTCGGCGCGATCGCATGGGAATTGTTGGCCGCGCCAAATAGCGGATTGCTCAACCAGCTCTACCGGGAACTGACTGGCGCTGAGCAAGGCGCGCATTTATTCAATATCTACAGCTTCACCGGCCTCGTCTTTGTCATCAGCTGCTACACGTTCCCCTATGTTTTTGTGCTGGTGGCGAACTCGCTCGATCGCACTCCGGGTGATCTTGAGGACGCGTCCGCTATCCTTGGCGGAAAGGCCTGGGACACCGCGCGCCGGATCACGATTCCGCTGGCACTTCCTTCGCTGCTCGCGGGAGCTCTAGTTGCATTCCTGCAAGCGATGACATTGTTCGGCTCGCCGGCCATCCTGGCGATGCCGGCCGGCTTCCACACGATGACCACCAAAATATGGAGCCTGTTCCAGTTCCCGCCTCAACCGGAACTGGCCGCAGCCGCTTCTCTGCCGCTTCTGGTTCTCACCATTATCCTTTTGCGCGCGGAACACGTAATTCTCGGCCGGCGCGGTTACTCCGTGGTCGGCGCGAAGAACAGTGAACCACGCATAGTGCGGCTTGGCCGCTGGCGTTGGGTCATGCTGACAGCCGCGATGCTGGTGCTGACGTGCCCGGTTTTCCTGCCCTATTTCGCGCTGCTCAATGCTTCGTTCTCGAAAGTGGCCTCGCACCTGGTGTCGTTGAATAACTTCACGCTGCACAATCTGCACTTCGTCTTCTTCGAATTGTCGGCAACCAGACTGGCGCTTTGGAATACATTCATCCTCGGAACACTGGCCGCAACAGCCGGCACCGTGCTCGCACTCGTGATTGCCTACGTTCACACGCGTCAGGCCGTCCGCGGCTATCGCCTGCTCGGCTTTCTTGCAACCGCTCCGGTGGCGATCCCGGGGATCGTCCTGGGCGTCGGATTGTTCTTCACCTACACGCGCCCGCCTTTTGTGCTTTACGGGACGTTATGGATTCTGTTGATCGCTTTCGTGACGTTGAGCATGCCCGCGGCCTATCAGCAACTTCAGTCGGCCTTCAAAGCCGTGCACCCGGAACTGGAGGACGCAAGTCGCATCCTTGGTGCCACGCGGTTAAGGGCTCTTTGGCAGATCACCGCGCCGCTGCTGCGCACAAGCGTGATTGCCACTTGGTGCTTCATCTTTGTCGGCGTGATCCGCGAACTGTCGGCAGCAATCATGCTGTTTACCTCGGAGACCAAGGTGCTATCGGTACTCATCTATGACCTTAATGAAAGCGGCGATCTCGCCGCCATCGCGGTGCTGGGTCTGCTGATGTTGGTCCTCACGTTCGGTATCGTCGCGCTTGCCAACAGCCTGAAGTTCGGTGGCGCGCGCCGGCTCTCTGGGACGCCATGATCGTGGTGATCCCGTGAGCGGCCAATTGCCCAAGATCTCTGTTGCCGAACAGCTTGCCGAGCGCGTAGCCGCTTTGCACGGTGATCGCTTGCCGAAATCTCTGCGACAAAAGTGCGAAGAGCTTCTCATCGACGTGGTGGGCCTTTGCGTAACGGCACGCAATGAGGACTACATCAAGAGCGCTCTCGCCGGTTGCGACGACGAGGGGCCCTGTACGGCGATCGGCCATGCGCGCGGCTTCAGCGCCGCCAGCGCCGCCTTCGTCAATGGTACGGCGGCGCATGGCGAGGACTTTGACGATACATTCGAGGGCGGACCGGTGCATGCCGGTGCGGTGATTGTGCCGGCCGTTCTTGCGGTGTGTGAGCGCCACAAGCCGGATGGTCACGCTGCTTTTTTTGGAATTGCTGTCGGCACTGAGGTCATGTGTCGCCTGAGCACGGTCGTGCCGAAGGCGGTTCACAAGGCCGGATTTCACCCGACGGCAATTTTCGGCGCGATGGGCGCGGCGGCTGGTGTGAGTGCCGCGCTTGGACTGAGCGCGAGGCAACTCGTCGATGCTCTCGGCATTGCCGCGAGCATGGCGTCGGGCATCATTGAATATCTGGCGGAGGGCACCTGGACGAAACGACTACATCCTGGATGGGCGGCACAATCCGGCATTCGCGCGGCCCTGCTGGCGCGCGGCGGCTTCATCGGACCGCGCACCGTGTTCGAGGGCGTCCACGGGTTGTTCCACGGCTTTGCTCACACAACCAAAGGCGACTATGGCGCCCTCACTGGTGATTTCGGTACGCGTTGGGTAACTGAGACGCTTGCGTTCAAGCCCTATCCCTGCGGGACCATGGCGCATCCTTACATCGATTGCGCCAAACGCCTTGCGGCACGCGGCATCAAAGCGGGCGATGTGAAGGAACTGATCTGCGAAGTGGCCGAAGGCACCGTGCACAGACTGTGGGAGCCATTGGCCGACAAGCAGCGGCCGCCAAACGGCTACGCCGCGAAGTTTTCGACGCCATTTCTGCTCGCCACGGGTTTTGTGCACGGCGGCGTCGGCCTTGACGCCTTCACGGGCGCCGCGGTGCGCGACAAGGACGTGCTCGCGCTCTCGTCGAAGGTCCGTTACGTGATCGATCCGGATAATCCCTATCCGAACAATTTCACCGGCCATATTCGCGCGGTACTTAACCATGGCACCGTTATAGAGGAGCGACAGCCGCATTTCCGCGGCGGGGCGCACGAACCGCTCTCTCGCCCGGACATCGAGGAGAAATTCATACTCAATGCTCGCCACGGCGGGTGGGACGAAAAGCGTGCCGGGGCGGCGATTGCGAAGCTTGCAAAGCTTTTCGACGGAAAGATCGATTTGGCGTTCTTGCGGGGATAGTTTTTCGTGATGCGTGCAAACGCATGACCGTTGGAGAAGTCTCATGAGTGAAAAAGAGCTCGCCGGCAAAGTGGCGATCGTTACGGGCGCC
>Ga0207700_10000986_pt1 | contig 16414 bp, 13 predicted proteins | sample LARL82metaG_FD_184348 | JGI IMG/M metagenome (GOLD analysis project Ga0207700, IMG submission 184348) | Corn, switchgrass and miscanthus rhizosphere microbial communities from Kellogg Biological Station, Michigan, USA - LAR L8-2 metaG... | ecosystem: Host-associated > Plants > Roots >...
CAAGCTTCCGGGGAGTTGTGTGGGCGTGTGCCCTGAGTACTATGGCCTGGGCGCAAGCTCCTACCTACTCGAAGGACATCGCGCCGATTTATCAGGCCAAATGTCAGACCTGCCACCACGATGGAGATGTCGCGCCATTCTCGTTGAATAACTACGACGATGCCGTCACCTGGGCGACCGAAACCCGAGGTTCTATCATCAATGGAACCATGCCGCCCTGGAAGCCGGTGGCTGGCTTTGGCGATTTCCGCGATAACACTTCGCTCACTGCCGATGAGAAGCAGACCATTCTCAGTTGGTTAACCGGCGGGACGCCCGAAGGCGATCCGGCGGATCTTCCGGATCCCATTGTGTATGCGAGCGATTGGCCGCTCGGTACTCCGGATCTGGCATTGACTGTGCCGCAGACCTTTACGCCGGCGGTCGGCGGCGATGTTTATCGCTGTTTTGTTTTGCCCGACACCGGCCTTGCAAGCGATACCTATTTGAGCGCTATCGATGTGACGCCGGGCAACCGGCAGATCGTGCACCATGTGATCATCTTCGCGGATACTACAGGCACCGCCGCGAAACTGGATGGTCAGGATGGCATGCCGGGGTATTCCTGCTTCGGTGGTCCCGGACTTCCGGTAGACACAACTAATATTCTGCAGGCGCTCGATAGCTTGAGCGGGATGGGCGGTTGGGCGCCGGGCACACGCGCACATTTCCTGCCGGATGGGATCGGAACCTTGCTGCCGGGCGGGGCACGGGTTGTGATGCAGGTGCATTATCATCCCAACGGCGTAACGGGGCCGGATCAATCGCAGATCGGTCTGTATTTCATGCGCTCCCAGATTCAGAAGCGGCTTTATCATATTCCAGTGGTCAACATGGACTTCAAGGTTGCTCCGAATACCGTGCAGGACGTCACTGCCGTCTTTCCGCCAATCCCACTACCGCTCAGCGCTAAGGCGATCAACATCTTTCCGCACATGCATCTGCTGGGACGGAAGATCAAAGCGGACCTGATCGATATTTCCGGCAAAGTGACGCCCATGATTTACGAAGACAACTGGGATTTCAACTGGCAGGGTGCCTACACCTACACCGACGCCATACCGATCCCGAATTACTCCAAGGTGCGCGTGACCTGCACGTTCGACAACACGGCCGCGAATCCCAAGAATCCCAACGATCCTCTGGTGACGGTGGGATGGGGTGAACGAACTACCGACGAGATGTGCCTGGCGTTTGTCGGCGTCACGCTGGACGTAGATCCTTTCACGATTCTGCGCAATATCAAACCAGTGCCAGTGAAGTAGCGCCGTGCTGCTGACCGAGGCCAAGCCGCGAGGCCCCAAAAATCTACCTGTCGTAGGCCACCTGCGCGCCTTTCGCGCTCATCCGATTGATTTTCTGATGAAGATGGCGCGCGAGTACGGCGATTTGCCTTACTTCCGGCTGGGGCCGCAGCACGTTTATCTGGTGAACCATCCCGATCTGGTGCGCGAAGTTCTGGTCACCAATCAAGCGAACTTCACCAAGAGCCGGGCGCTACAGCGCGCGCGGGTGCTGCTAGGCGAGGGGTTGCTCACCAGCGAAGGTCAGTTTCATTTGCGGCAGCGGCGCCTCGTGCAACCCGCGTTTCATCGGGAACGGCTAGCGGCCTATGCCTCGGTGATGAGCGACTATGGAGTGCGGTTGCGCGATCGGTGGAAAGCCGGGAGCACCCTGGATGTGTCCCACGAGATGATGCGGCTGACGCTCGCCGTGGTCGGCAAGACGCTTTTCAGCGCCGAAGTGGAGGAGGAAGCTTCCGAGATCGGCGAGGCTCTTACTACCGTGCTGAAGATGTTCCGCATGCTCATGATGCCGTTCTCGGAATATCTGGAGAAGCTGCCGCTGCCCTCGGTGCGCCGCTTCGATAGAGCGCGAGCACGACTGGATCAGACCATCTATGGTCTCATTCACGAACGCCGGCGGAGCGGTGAAGATACCGGCGATCTGCTTTCCATGCTTCTGCTGGCCCACGATGAAGAAGCCGACGGGAGCGGGATGACGGACCAGCAGGTGAGGGACGAGGCGCTGACGCTGTTTCTGGCCGGCCACGAGACCACGGCCAACGCGCTGACCTGGACCTGGTATCTGCTTTCGCAAAATCCTGAGTGCGAGCGGCGGCTGCACGAAGAAATCGACTCCGTCTTGGCTGGCCGCGCTCCGGGCATGTCCGATTTGCCCCAACTGCGGTATACAGAAATGGTTTTCGCCGAAGCGATGCGCTTGTATCCGCCGGCCTGGGCCATCGGCCGCATGTCGAAGGGCCCGTTCGAGCTGGGAGGAATCAAGATCGCGGGCAAGTCGATCTGCATCGTGAGTCCGTATGTGATGCAGCGGGATTCGCGCTGGTTTCCCGATCCGGAGCGCTTCGATCCGGAGCGCTGGACACCCGAAGCTCGCGACGCCCGTCCGAAATTCTCGTATTTTCCGTTTGGTGGCGGTGCGCGCGTATGCATCGGCGAGCGCTTTGCGTGGATGGAAGGCGTGCTGATGATCACGGCCATCGCGCAGAAGTGGAAGCTGAAGTTAGCGCCGGATCAGCGCGTGGAACCGCTGCCGTTGATCACGTTAAGAACGAAGTATGGAATGCGGATGATTATCGAGGCGCGGCGCTAGCCCGCACGCCGCAGCACTGCGCGCGCCGGGGCGCCATCGCTTCCGACGATATTCAACGGCAGACAGATCAGCTCGTAATCACCGGGCTCGACGTCCTTGAGATTCAAGCCTTCGATAATCCAGATGCCCGCTTTGAGTAGCGCGCGATGAGTTTCCGGGCCGTCTATTTCATAACCGCCCACCGAGAGGTAATCCACCCCGACAGTCTGAACGTTGCAGTCGGCCAGGTACTCAGCGGTTTCCAGTGGAATGTAGACAAACCTCTCCCGAAACTGCGAGCGGTTCCAGCATTCCTGGGAGTTTCTGGTCTTGAAGAGAACGCGGTCGCCTTTGGCCAATCGATGCGGCTTCAGTTCAGGAATTCGGATCAGCTCGGGATCATGAATCGCGATCACTCGGGCGGGTCCGACGCCGGCGGAAACTGAAAAGCTCTCGATTCCGGCGCCGTCCGGAAGAAAATGGATAGGTGCATCCATGTGAGTTCCGACGTGGGCGCTGGTGCTGAATTCGGATAAATTGCAGGGATCGCCATTCGCGATCCTGAGAGTTGTTGCCAAGTGGAATGGCCTATCATCGGGCCAATGCACCATCCCGTTATGCAACGGAATGGAGATATCGATCCAAGGATTCACGCCGACACCGTAATCACGTTCTTGATTCCACCGGCCCCAGGTTCCAACGGTTTAGTCGCTTGCTCTATTGGAAAACGCGCGGTGATCAGCGAGCGCACGGCGTCGGGCCACTTTTGCATGAAGGTCCCGAGGTCGCGGATGGCCTGTTGAAAGCAGTGCGGAGGCGCATTCACGCTGCCCAGAATCACCTGGTTGTTCAAGACTACGTCGCGCATGATGTAGTCGGTATCCACTTCGATGGGGCCCTTCCGGCCCGGCACGCCGGTGAAAATGAAGACGCCGTTAGGCCCCAAATGCTTGATCACCTCGAAGGCAACGCTGGAAGCCCCGATGGCCTCATAGACTAGGTCGATCGGGCCGACGGTTTTCGCCATGTCATCCACCGAGTGTGTTTCGGCGGCGATAAACCGCGCGCCGATAGCGCTGACGATGTCATCCTTTTCTGCATGCTTGCTCGATCGCGAGTAGACGGTGACATCAAAGCCGGCGATGCGCAAGGCCATCGCGCCTAGCAGGCCGACCGGGCCCGCGCCCAGCACGACGGCGTTGCGATGTCCCTGGCCATCCCAAGGCAGCCGCTGCTCGACGACCCTTAGCTGCTCCAACGACTTCTCGGCGATGGTCAACGGCTCCACCAGAACGGCGACTTCACGCAGTTCACGCGGAACGACGTTAGCGTAGCTTTCTTCCTCGACCACGAATTCAGTCATGTAGCCATGCCGCTGCTTGATGCCGCGCTCCGTGAAGTCGCCGGTGTAGCAATAATCCTGACGTCCGGAGCGGCACGCGATGCAGGAGGGATGTGGACAAGGCCGGCGCACGGTCAGCACCACCAGATCGTCCGGTTTCGCCTTGCTAACCTTTTCGCCGCAATCGATGACCTGGCTGAGCGATTCATGGCCGATGATCAGATAGTCGCTGGCGTCGGGCGGTGTCCCGTACTGAAATGAAGTGATCTCGCGATCGGTGCCGCAGACTCCCACGTCCAGCACGCGCACCTTTATCTGCGTGGGCGACTGAACCTTAGGTTCCGGCTGATCAATGACTTGGACCTCGCGGCGGGCTGGAAAAACTGCGACGGCCTTCATAATGTCAGGATACCTCTTTCATTTTGTGCTTGACATCCGATTCATTTAGTACTAATTAATTAGTATGCGCCCCAAAACCCCTACCTTGACGGAACAGGAACTGGAAATCATGAAGGTCATTTGGGAGCGGGACCGAGCGACAGTGCGAGACGTTTACGAAGCGCTGTTGGAGCGCCGCAAAATCGCCTACACCACGGTGATGACTATGATGAACATCCTGGAGCAGAAGAAGTATCTTCGAAAGTCCGCCGAAGATCGCGCTTACATCTACCGGCCGGCGAAGCCCAAGAAGCAGGTGATCAAGGGCATGGTGCGGGAGTTCGTGGACCGCGTCTTCAACGGCTCAGCCGAACCCCTGCTGGTGCATCTGATCGAGGACCGCAAGCTGAGCAGCAAAGAACTGGACGAGATCACGCGCATGATCGGAAAGGATCGGTGAGATGGCAACGCTGTGGCTTCGTAATATTGGATTTTATAGCCTGCAGATCCTGCTGATCGCCGCGGCCGGCGCTGGGCTATTGCAGGTGCTGAGCATCCGAATCGCGAAGGCCCGCTTGATCTGCTGGCAAGCGCTGGTAGTGCTGTGTTTATTGCTCCCCGCGATCGAGCCGTGGCGGCGCCTCAACATCGATTCGTCCGTGCAGACTAGCAGCGGAGCGTTCACTGCCGTCGAACGGAGCCACGGCTTTGGGTTGATCCAAATCCCGTTGACAAGCGCCGTCTTGCTCCTTCTCGGCACCGGTGTAGCGGTCCGTTTTACGATGCTAGCGCTTGGTTTCCTGAGGCTGCGGCGATACCGCAGGGATTCAAAATCGGTGCCGGGAGCTTTCGATGAACTGCAACAGGGAATGGATATCCAGGCCGAGGTCCGTGTGTCTTCGGATACCTCGGGACCAGTGACATTTGGATTTCTGTATCCGGTCATTCTTCTTCCCGAAGGGTGTCTTCAGGATGAGGCCGTGGCGTGTCACGAACTGCTGCACGTGCAACGGCACGACTGGCTGTTCACGGTGATCGAGGAGTGTGTGCTCGCATTGTTCTGGTTTCATCCGGCGATGTGGTGGCTGGTCGCACAGATCCAACTCGCCCGCGAAGAAGCGGTTGATCGGGAGGCAGTTGCAATCTTGAACTCCCGCGAACGATATCTGGAGTCGCTGCTGAGGCTCGCAACCGCCAAGGTTGGAATGGATCTGGTTCCGGCGTCTCCGTTCCTGCGAAGGCGTCATTTACAGAAAAGAGTAGCTTCACTATTGAAGGAGGTTTCGATGACGAGATTACGATTGAGTTGGTCGCTGGGGACGTTTGTCGCCGTGGTGGCTGTGGCCGGCTGGCTGGGCGTGCGATCTTTTCCACTACAGGCGGCGCCGCAGGACAAGCCGGATGGCTCCGGAGTCTCGGTGGACTCGAGCGGATTGACGCTGCTGCACCGAGTGCCGGTGGCGTATCCGAGCGATGCCAAGCAAAAGGGAATCGAGGGCGACGTGCTGGTGGAGCTGACGCTCGCCCAAAACGGCGTCGTTTCGGATGCACGAGTACTCAGCGGTCCGGAAGAACTGCGCAAGGCGACACTCGAATCCGTTTTGCAATGGCACTATGCCAACGACGCGCGGCTCCCAGCCAAGACGCAAGTGACCGTCAGGTTCCGGCTAGCCGATGCGACGCCTCCTGCTGCGACGCCGGCATTAGCAACGGTTCCGGAGAATACGACGCTGAAGCAGTTGAGTCTACGGGTGCCGGATGCTCTGAAGCAGAAGCTCGAAAACCGAATATCGTTGCACGAAGGCGATCTAATCACTCCGGCGTCACTCACTGATTTGGTCTTGGTAGTCAAGGAAGTAGACGAGCACTTGAACGTTCGAGTGGACAGAGGTGGAGTTGTCACGATTTCGCTCGAGATCGGCGCGCCACAAACGATCCGGGTCGGCGGCAATGTGCAGCAGGCTAATCTTATCCAGAAAGTCCAGCCACGTTATCCAGTTCAGGCAAAACAAGATCACGTGCAAGGCAAGGTTCAATTCACCGTTTTGATCGGGAAAGACGGTCACGTCCAGAATGTGGATTTAGTCAGCGGTGAGCCGGTGCTGGCCGATGCGGCGAAGGAGGCGGTGGAGAAGTGGGTCTACAAGCCTACTCTGCTGAATGGACAACCGGTGGAAGTGGTCACGCAGGTGGATGTCAACTTCACGCTCTCGCAGTGACGTTCACCGGGTTCTCCGCAGATACCGGCTCGCTCACTTGTCGATGCTTAGGCAGAATCGCGATCGCTAGCGCGCCAATCAAAGCGACTGCCAGCACGACACCCATCGCGAAGCCGTAGTTGCCGGCGCGATCGCGGAGCACCGAAACGAAGTACGGGAACCAAGTTTGGCCGATGGTATTCACGGGCAGGATGATCGCCATGGCGCGAGCCAGCGTGTTCACACCGAACTGCTCGGCGGCCATCAGCGGGATCAGCATGTAGTCCGCGCCCATTCCGAATCCGAACAAGAGGGCGAAGATGTAAAGGTACATGTCGCTCGACGGCCGAACGATCAGCAAAATCGGAATGGTGCCGGCGACCAGAAAATAGGTCGCGGTCATGACCCATTTCTTAGAGAAGCGATCGGCCAAGCCGCCGATCAACAAACGGCCACCGATGCTGGACCATAGGATCAACACCGAAGCCGTGCGCCAAGCTCCGTCAACAATCGAGCCTTTTTCAAAGCCAGCATCCAGGAACACGAACTTCATATGAAAGTTGATAGCGCCGATGGAGCCGATGGAGCAAAAGCTTCCGATGAGCAGCAGCCAGAACGGCCAGCTTCGTAGCAGCTGACCGAAGGTATGGGATTGAATCTTATTCTCGGCCGGCGCAGCGGCGGCTCCGTCGGGATTCTGGCCAATGTCGGACGGCTTGTCTTTTATTACGAAAAGCACTAAAGGCCAAGCCAGAAGTATTATTCCGGCGAGCACCAGCAGGGCCACGCGATAGCCAAAATCGTCCGTGAGCCACTTCACCAGGAAGGAGCCCATGGAACCCATCAACCCGACGCCGACATAAACAATCCCCATTGCTTTGCCGCGGCTGAGCCGGAACCAATGCGAAACGATCAGCTGATGCGGGATCGGGCCCGAGAGAATGTAGCCGATGGTATAGACAACCCAGAAGGCGTAGTAAACAGCGAGCGCTCCACCCATGTTGGCGAAGCCTGTGAGGGCGATGCAGGTGAGCACCGTTCCAATCAGGATCAGCTTGCGCGGGCTGAAGCGATGGATGACCATCGGGCCAAACCAGATGGTGAGAGCGGCGGCGAGCGGAAAGCCGAGGGTGATGTCGGAGCGCGACCATTGGAACTCGCGCTGGAAGTAATCGTAGAAGAATCCGATGTTGTAATACGGAATGCCAACCGCGAGGCCGAAGGTGACGAAGGCCGCGGCCGTGATCCACCAGCCGAAAAACTTCCGCTGCATTGGTTCTATTGTGGCACGGTTACTGGAAAGGTAGCGCTATAGGGTTCTGAGGTGAAAGCCGCCGTCGACGTCGATCACTTGGCCAGTGGAATAGTCGAGCAGGCCATCGGCGATGGCGCGAACGGCGCGGGCGACATCCTGGCCTTCGCCGATGCGGCGCTGCGGCAACAACCCCGCGGCGATCCTTTCTTCATAGGCTTTCTCCACTGCCGCGATCATATCGGTGCGCACGATCCCAGGCCGGATTTCGAATACTTGTACGTTGTGCGCTGCAAGTCGCTGGGCGTAGAGTGCCACGCTCATGCTGAGTCCGGCCTTCGAAATGCAATACTCGGCGCGATTGGTGGATGCGGCGTAACTGGAAATCGAGGTGATGAAGACGATCCGGCCACGGCCTTGCTCCACCATCCAGCGAGCGATGGGCTGAGTCAGGAAGTGGGGACCTTTGAGATTGGTTGCGATCAACTCATCGAAACTGAACTCGGTAGCTTCCAGGATGTCGCGGCGCTCACGGGGAGCGATGCCGGCGTTGTTTACGAGTAGATCCAGACTGCCATGCTGGGTCTTGAGGTGGTCGACCAGCGCCTGGCGATCACCGGCGGAGCTGATATCGCTTTGGGCTACTTCGGCGCCGGTTTCCTCATGCAGCGATCTGGCAGCGTCGGCGTTGCCGCGATAGGTGGCCACGACGGTATGTGTTTTAGCTAGCTCGATAGCGATGGCGCGGCCAATTCCACGGCTCGCGCCGGTGACCAGAGCGACTGGTTTACTTGGAGGCGGCAAGTTCGGCCGGCAACGGCCGGGTCATAGATTCGCAGGCTGTTGGAGCGTGAACGTCAAGCGAGTTTCTGACGGGATTTTCACGTGTTGGCCCTTGGTCATTACCTGAGCCGCGCCACCGACGGCCGCACCCGAAGCTGCTCCGATGGCCGCGCCCTGGCCACCTCCGGCGATTGCGCCGATAATCGCGCCCACTGCGGTCGTGCCGCCTACGACCTTGGCTGTGCGTGCGCCACGCGATCCGCTGGCTTGGGAAACATCACCAGTGGTGACATCGATCATGCGGCCGTTGGCCTGTACTTGCTGAAGAGCCAGCGTGAGAACGGTTCGTCCGGCGAATTTACCGGACTCCCTGTCTTCCACGAGTTTCACCACGCAATCCGCGCCACGCGGAATTAGGGTCTGGCCGTCCACAATGACCGGCTCATCCACACTAGCGCGGAAGGTTTGGCCGAGCCGGGTCTGTTCGGAATCTACACCGTCGATCATCCGAACAGTAATAGCTGTGCCATTGGGGATCTGGGCGCCATAGGCATTCTGTTGCGGAGGCGGAGGAGAATACCGCTCCTGGCGAGGCGCTTCCTGGTCCTGTCGCGGGGGCGGAGGCGCCGGTGCGAAACCGGAATTGTCGCGTTCGGACGAGAGTCGCTCGCCACCGCCGAACTGAAGGTTGGATATTTCACCAACGTCGAAGGTGTCTATGCGGTCGCCCACAGCCATCCGGATCTGGCGAGCGTCGCCGCCGAGGTACTGGCCGTGCACCACCCGGCCGCTGCGGAGCGTGAGTGAATCGGCGGAACAAATGGTCGCGATAGCGATTACAAGAGTGGTAACTCGTAGTAACATACGGCCTCCTCTGCTTAGCTTATCATTGAGACGCAAGGGCCTGACGGCTGGTTGCAACGTGGATGACTAGCGGCCCGGAAGTCTAAGCCCATCAAGGACTGACGCGGCATAGCTCTTACCCCGCTCCAACGCATCGACGTAGGCTTGACGACGCTCCTCGCGAGTGTAGGCATGGCCGACGCGATAAAATCGCTCGAGCGAGAGACCCACTACACGCGTTCCAGCATAGGCGATCGCGGCTTTGGGAATCAATCCGCCGCCCATGGGAATTTTGCCCACCAGCTCACGTGCGAGGGCGCGCCAGCCAAAGGCCCCCAAAACGATGGATGCGATCTCGGCGCTCTGTTCACGATATCCAATGTCTCGATCGCTGGCTGCGGCCAAGAGAAACGCCATCCGGATCTGATTCGCCGTTAGAAAGGCCGTATCAGACGCAAATTCGCCGATGGCCCACGGAAGTGAGACGAACGGAATGATATCCGGAACCGCGGTGGCCAGGGCGAATATAGCGTTCTCTTTCGCGACCTTCTTCACCATCCGGCGCGAGACTTCTTCGCGGAAAGGATGAACGTGCAGCGCCAGGGGAACGGCCAGATCGGGCCTGCGGGCCAGCACATCATGCACGGTTTGGGCGGGAGCATCAGCGCGGAAAGCGAAGACCTTGTGGGTACGCCCAAGGTCGCCGATCGGCGAATCTTCGAAGTAGATTTCGAGATCGTGGCTTTCGGATGGATAATCACTTTCTGAGGCGCGATAGATAACGCGATGGACTTCGGCGCGTCTGGCGGCGGACAGATCGCGGGGCGCAAGAAAATCCTCCATCTGCCGGTAGGCGCTCTCGCTGTGGGCATAGAGGAACAGGCGTAAAGGGCGTTCGGTGTGGCGCCGTATTTCCTCGGGATTCAGGTTGCCGATGGCTTCTCGAATGTTTTGGAGCACTTTGACAGACATGGAGGGGCGGAGCGGGACACTACCTTCAACTCCTTCCTCCATTCTAAACCCACTCCGATCCTTTCGACCTCGATGTGCGGCGCAAAATAGCGGAGGACAACCTCGTTGGAGGGATGGAAATCGAGTGCGGGAGAGACCAGGAGCAGACGGGGCGGTTCGGTGAGTAGCGGCATACCCGGAAAATAACCATGGGCGCTGAACTCGCGGCGATCGAGGTGCCATTTTACGCGCATCCAATAGTCCAGGGCTTGCAAGGGCAAATGGATATCCTCGGCCGCCTTCAGTTCGATGACGGCCAGCCTTCCGGAGCGCTCTAGTGCAAGCAGGTCGAGGACTCCGCGATCGGCGGCGGCAAAGGCAGGCACCTGGTCATAAATCGGAGCCGCGAGCAGCTGGGCGTCAAGTTCTTCGAGGGACGTTCGCACCTGCGACTCGAGCCAGGCTTCCCGATTCCTCAGATACAGCGGATTGAGGCGGTCGGCCGCATCCGCGCAACGAAACCTGGTTAATTCAACGGCAAGCCGGTGGATCTCGCCCCAACTTGAGGACCGCGCCTTGCGCTTTTTCTCCAGGCCGAAAAGCAACTCGCCGTCGGCGGTCCGTGCAAATTCCAGACCGCGCACGCGCAAGCTAAGTTCACCGTCGGCTCGATCGATAATTTCCACTCCTGGTATTTCGCGGATGGGCTGGAGCTGGCCATCTAACTGCGACGGAAGGTGGCGCCGGCAAGGCTCCAGACGAGTATCGAGATTGCCGTAGTCCCGCAAATCAATGCGTTGCTCGATTCCATCTTCGGTGTAGACAAACGCGTCGTATTGCGCCGCGGCCGGATCGAGAAACAACAGTCGCAGGCAGGCGGTCTTCTCCCGCCCGGCAGGCAGGTAAAGAACCAAGCCGTGGATCACCAGCGAGTGCTCGCGATGACGAAGATAATCGAGCCAAATCAATCCGAAGGTCAGCGAGCCGTCGGCGTGGAATGGATCCGGCGAAGCTCCGATCGCGGCCCAGGCCGCGGCACCCTGACGCAGCAGCGCTCGTGGATAAGCGGGTGAAAGGCTGTGTTCGAGGTCAGCTTCGGTAGTCAATTCGGCGACCTTAAATGTTGGAAACTGGCGGCGCAGAAAGCGGCGGAAGAGCTCACGAAACTCGAGGCGCGTGCTTTTGAGCTGCAAGTTTTGGCCGGCGGTACGACGCAGGTCGATCAGGGACAGTGTGCCGGTCCGCTTTCCGAAGCGCTCGATGCGCAGCACCAGTTTTCCACGTGACTGGTCTTCAATGCCGGTGACCCGCCGCACGAGGTTTCGCCGGTCGTCCCAGGCCTGTAAGCTAAGAGCGCCGTTGCGACATTCCAGCAGGAAATTATCGGCGGTGATGACAAGCGACTCTTCGCCTGGTTCGCACAGCACCGGCTCGGTACAAGCTTCGAGAAAGCTCTGGATGGTTTGTTGGAGCTCAATCACAGGGATTCCTGACTCGAAGGGGGGCGGCTTCGAAAACGTGGCAGGGCTAGCGGCTGCGTTACTCTAATTATCGTCTATTGCTCAAAGAGAAATTACAACAGGTGGAAGCCAGGATCGCCAACGCTGCTGCCCGCTCGGGCAGGAAGCGCTCGGATATCACTCTGCTCGCGGTGACCAAGAAGTTTCCGGCGGCTGTCATCCAGGAAGCTTACGAGCTCGGTCTCCGCGAATTCGGCGAAAATTACGTGCAGGAGTTCGAGCGGAAGCGCGTGGAGCTACCGGGTTGTGCAGGCGCGCGATTCCACTTGATCGGGCATTTGCAGTCCAACAAATCCAAGAAGGCCGCAGAGATTTTTCAAGTGATCGAGACCGTGGACACAGTCAAGCTGGCGCGGCGTCTGGATGAAGAAGGCCGGCCTCTGGACGTGATGATTGAAGTGAAGCTATCGAGCGAAGATGCCAAGGCGGGCGCCGCTCCCGAGGACGTTCCGGGACTCGCCGACGCGATTCGCGCCACAACCCATCTTCGACTGCTGGGCCTGATGACTATGCCTCCTTGGTCGGACGACGGCGAGCAGTCGCGTCCTTATTTTGCGCGGTTGCGCGAGTTGGCGGAACGAAATCATCTGCCGCAACTATCGATGGGGATGTCGCACGATCTGGAAGCGGCGATCGAGGAGGGCGCGACCATCGTGCGCATCGGCACGGCGCTGTTCGGGCCGCGAAAAAAGGATTGAAGGTCGGATTCTTCTCTCCGCTGCCTCCCGCCCGGACCGGTGTGGCCGATTATTCTGCGGCGCTGCTGCGCGCGCTCCAGCCGTTGGGCCAGGTGGCCGTCAACGCGGGCGATTCCGATATCGCGCTTTACCACGTGGGCAATAATCAACTGCACCGCGATATTTATCGGCAGGCACTCGAAGCGCCGGGCGTGGTGGTGTTGCACGATGCGGTTCTGCACCATTTCTTCCTGGGGAGCCTCGCCGAATCAGAATACGCCGGGGAGTTCGTTTACAATTACGGCGGCTGGAGTGAAGATCTGGCGCTCGATCTGTGGAGGACGCGGGCTCGTTCGGCGGCCGATCCGCAATATTTCCGCTACCCGATGCTGCGGCGCGTTGCGGAACGGTCGCGGGCGGTGATTGTGCACAATCCTCGCGCGGCCGAGATAGTAAGCGAACACGCGCCCAACGCGATGATCCACGAGATTCCACACTTGTGGGAGGCGCCGAAGCTTTCCGCTGATTCGGATGTAATTCGGCTGCGCGCGGAACTCGGCCTACCGCCGCACGTCTTCTTTTTTGGCGTCTTCGGACATCTGCGCGAGTCCAAGCGACTGGCGTCGGTGCTGCGGGCCTTTGAAAACGCACGTCACGCCGCCGACATGGCGCTGCTGATTGCCGGCGATTTCGTCTCTACGGATTTGGCGCGGTCGCTGGAACCGATGCTTGGCTCTCCCGGAATCCTGCGTGTTGGATATACAAAGGAACGCGATTTCTGGCGATATGCCGCAGCCGTGGACGGCTGCATCAACCTGCGCTATCCGGCAGCGGGGGAAACTTCCGGGATCGCGATCCGGCTGATGGGCATCGGCAAGCCGGTCATCGTGACCGCGGCCTGCGAGACAGCCCGGTTCCCGGATTCGGCCTGCCTGCGCGTCGATGCTGGAGTTGCCGAAGAGGAGATGCTAGAGGAGTACATGGTCTGGCTGGCCCGATATCCGGAAGACGCTCGATCGATCGGCCAGCGCGCCTCGGCGCACATCCGCGAGTTTCACGCGGCGGAGCGCGTCGCGGGCCTGTATTGGCGGGCTCTCGAGGATTGTTATCATATAAAGTAACGGGAATTAGTAGTTCTACCGTGGTGAAAATCACTTCATCGCTGCTTGTATGCGCGGCGTTGCTGCAGGCGACGGAGTCCGTAGCGTTTCAGAAGTCGCTACATGTGCGCGTGCCGATGCGCGACGGTGTCCATCTCGACACCAATGTCTTTCACCCTGCTTTGTATGGCCGCTATCCGACGGTGCTGGTGCGAACTCCTTATGGGAAAGGCCCGGATCTTCCGACGGGCTACTCTTCTTTCCTGGATCATGGCTACGCGGTGGTGTTGCAGGATGTGCGCGGCCGGTATGCATCCGAAGGCAAGTTCGACGCGCTACGCCAGGAAGGTCCGGACGGCTACGATACTCTAAACTGGATCGCTGAGCAGCCGTGGTCGAACGGAAGAGTGGGGATGATCGGCGGCTCGTACCTGGGCATCGCGCAATGGCGGGTGGCATTGCTGAACAATCCCCATCTGAAGGCGATTTTCCCCGTGGTTGCGGGCTCGGACGATTATTTCGACCGTTTCTATTCGCCCGGCGGGGCCACCAAGCTGGGACACCGGCTGCTCTGGTTTTCTCTGAACATGACGCCGGCGGGACTGCCCCGCGCGAAGTTCAACGATTACATCCTGCATCTTCCGCTGCGCACCGCCGATCAGGCCGCCACGCATCAGACGCTGAGCCTGTATCAGACGGTGCTCAATCATCCTACGTACGATTCTTTCTGGAAGGACGTCAGCGTTCTGGACAAGATCGACCGGGTTCACGTGCCGGTGTTCGCCGTTGGGGGCTGGTACGACAACTTTGTCGAGAGCGATTTGAACGCGTTCGCTGCGCTGCATAATGCTGCTGGAAAGACGGACGATAAGCATCGCATCATGATTGGCCCGTGGGCGCACAACATGTCGATTCCGTTCTCGGGCGTCGACCTGGGCCTGGATTCTTCGGCTCCCATCCGCGCTTATCAAATCCAATGGTTTGATCATTGGCTCAAGGGCACGCCGGACAGTGCGGCACACTCGTCGCCGGAGACGTGGCATAACGTCCGGTCGGAAGTGGACGAAGCGCCGGTGCATATTTTTGTGATGGGCGTGAATCGCTGGCGGGATGAACAGGAATGGCCGCTGGCGCGAGCGCGCTACATGCCGTTGTATCTCGCGAGCAAGGGCCACGCTAATTCACTGACGGGTGACGGAGTGCTGCAGTGGACGCTGGTGAAGAAGAAAGATAAACCCGACCAGTTTGGGTACGATACTCGCTACCCGGTGCCGACGCGCGGCGGAGCGGTGTGCTGCGATCCCAAGATTTTTCCGTGGGGTCCGATAGATCAGCGGCCGGTGGAGCAGCGCAACGATGTACTCGTTTACACGAGTGCCGCTCTGAAGCAGGACCTGGAAGTGACGGGACCGATCCAGATGGTTCTATACGCTTCCACCACCGCGGCCGATACGGATTTCACGGCCAAACTGGTGGACGTGTTTCCGAACGGCGAGGCGCGCAACCTCACCGACGGCATCCTGCGCGTGCGTTATCGCCATGGCCTGGAGAAGGCCGAATTGGCGCAACCGGGCGAAATCTATCCGCTTACAATCGATGCCGGGGTGACGAGCAACGTGTTCGTGAAGGGGCACCGCATCCGGGTGGAAATTTCCAGTAGCAACTTCCCCCGCTTCGATCGGAATCCCAACACCGGGGGACGCTCGATTGCGGACGAGCGAGTTCTGAAGACCGCGCAACAGACCGTGTATCATTCGCCGCCGTTCCCGTCGCATCTGTTGTTGCCGGTGATTTCGGAGGGCGTGAGCAAGGATTTGACTTCGCCGAGTGTAGCGCGGTATGGTGCGAAGGGAAACCAGTCGGGTCCGGCTAAGAGCCTCACGTTTCAGGCGCGGTAGCCAAGTGGTAAGGCAGAGGTCTGCAAAACCTTTATTCGTGAGTTCGATTCTCACCCGCGCCTCCAAGAAAGTTCAGCACGGCTAGCTGAGCGTCGGGCGACCCGCATTTTTCGCACTCAAGCAAAAGGAGAACATGAAGGCAGGCAGGACCAAGCTCGGATCAGCGACCGTCCTAGGGCTGATGGCTGCGGCGCTGGTAACCGGACAGACCGGGTCAGGCGGGAAACCGCCGATGGCGGAAAAAGTTTTCAAGAACGTCCAAGTGCTCAAGGGCATTCCAGTGGACCAATTCATGACGACTATGGGCTTTATCTCCGCCTCGCTGGGTATGACCTGCTCGGATTGCCATGTCGCCGAGAGCGGCGGCAGCTGGGAAAAATACGCCGACGACACTGACTTGAAACAGACCACGCGCAAGATGCTGGTGATGGTGTCGGCGCTGAATCGGACTTACTTCGGGGGAAAGCGCGAGGTGACCTGTTATTCCTGCCATCGTGGTGGCGATCGCCCGAAAGTCACGCCGAGTCTGATTGAGTTATACGGCGCGCCGCCTCCGCCCGAGCCCCCTGATAGCATCGAGCAGGCTGCACAGGCGCGTCCCGCCGATCCGATACTCGACAAATACATCCAGGCGCTCGGTGGCGCACAGCGTCTCGCCAATCTCACCAGCTTCGTCGCGAAAGGGACTTACGTCGGATTCGGAGAAACGGATAAGACGCCTTTGGAAATTTTCGCCAAGGCTCCAGCGCAGCGTACTATGATCGTGCATACGTCGATTGGAGACAGCATTACAAGGTATGACGGGCATACAGGATGGATAGCGGCGCCGGCCGCGAAT
>Ga0207700_10000987_pt1 | contig 16411 bp, 20 predicted proteins | sample LARL82metaG_FD_184348 | JGI IMG/M metagenome (GOLD analysis project Ga0207700, IMG submission 184348) | Corn, switchgrass and miscanthus rhizosphere microbial communities from Kellogg Biological Station, Michigan, USA - LAR L8-2 metaG... | ecosystem: Host-associated > Plants > Roots >...
CCGGCGGAGATTGGACGAGCTGCAGCCGGCCAAGGGCAGCCACGCCAGCACGGCTACCGCGGAACAACGCCGCGAGATCGAACAGTTCCGGAAGCGGCAGCTGGCGATCAACAAGGAACTGCGCGACGTGCAGCACCAGCTCAACGCCGAGATCGACGCGCTGGGTCTGCGCCTGAAGTTCATCAACATCGTACTGGTGCCGGCGCTGGTCGTGCTGATCGGCCTGCTCTACGGCTGGCGCCGCAACCGCTACAGCCGCCAGCGCCGCTGAAAGCGGCAATCTGCCGCAAGCTCGGCGCATCGGTGCGGCAGATTCCGTCGACGTGCGGCATTATGCTGGGCGGTCGCCGGCAGTTGCCGGTGCGAACCGGATCGCTGGTACCGTCATCGTGATCGCAACGTTGCTGAAATGGATCGTGCCGTGGGAGTTTTCGTGGGTATTCCTCGCGGGCTTCCTACTGACCTGCGTGTTGTACCTGCGCGGCAGCCGCCGACGGTCGGTGAGCTTCAGCCGCCAGCTGGCGTTCTGGACCGGCATGGCGATCATCTACCTGTCGCTGCACACTTACCTGGACTATTACGCCGAGCATGAGTTCTTCATGCACCGGATCCAGCAGCTGCTGCTGCATCATCTGGCGCCGCTGCTGATCGTCACCGCGTTTCCGGGCACGGTGTTGCGTGCCGGCATGCCGCTGGCGTGGCGCGTGCATGTGCTGCAACCGCTGCGCCGCTGGTGGCCGTGGCGGATCGTCAGCGGCGTGCTGCTGAATCCCACGGTGGCGACACTGCTGTTCATCGGCTTCATCGTGATCTGGCTGATCCCGTCCATGCAGACGCTGGCGATGCTGGACTGGCGCATCTACCGTTTCATGAACTGGAGCATGCTGATCAGCGGCTTTGCCTACTGGTCGCTGGTGCTCGACCACCGGCCGCATCCGCCGGGACGGATGACCACCGGGCTGCGCGTGCTGTCCCCGGCGATCACGATGACGCCGCAGATCCTGGCCGGCGCGATCATCACATTCTCCAAGACCGACCTGTATCCGATCTTCGAGATCTGCGGGCGTGCGTTCACCTTCAACGTGCTCACCGGTCAGTTGATCGGCGGCGTGATCATTTGGGTGCCGTCGGCGTTGCTGGAATCGATCGGCGGCCTGATGGCGCTGCGTCAGTGGCTGCGTCTGTCACGCAATGGCCGCTTGCCGCGCAGGCCGCTGCGTCAACATTCGGCGGCTGCAGCTGCGAGAGTCAATGCAGGCCGCCCGTCGTAGGAGCCCGCAAGCGGGCTCCTACCGGATAGCCAAATGCGCGGATAAATGCGCCGCGACCTCAGTGTCCAGAGTGATCATCCCCGGCATCCATGGCATTGGCCGGGCGCGCGATGAAGTCGGTGGCCAGCGTGCTGCCATCGGTGAAGTTGAGCGTCAGCCTGACCGTGTCGCCGGGCTTCACCGGTGCATTCGCCTGCATCAGCATCAGGTGATAGCCGGCAGGCGCCAGCACCGCCTCGCCATGAGCCGGTACGCTCAGCGCATCGACCATCGTCATGCGGCTCATGCCGCCGGCGGTCGAACTCCGGTGCAGCATCACGTCGGCGTAGACCGTGCTGCTGGCGCCGCTCAGCGCGACCGCTTGATCGCCATCGTTCCGCAGTGTGACGTAGGCACCGGCGGGCAAGTTGCCGGGCAGTACGCGGATCCAGGCATGACTGGCATGCACGTGGTCGGCGGCGCCGGCATGTGCGGCGCCGGTCAGCAACCAACCGGCGAACAGGATCGACAACGCGGGTGACTTCATGGCGTGGCTCCGGTATCGAGCAGCAGATGCAGATCGTGCACGAGATCATCGTGCGAGGCGGACGGCGTGGCCAGCACGCGCGCCTTGCCGTCGCGGTCGAACACATAGATCGCCGAACTGTGGCTGACTTCGTAGCTGCCGTCGGCCGAACCGGGTTCGCGGGTGAACGCCGAGCGATAGCGCTTGCTCAACGCCTCGGTCGCCCTCGCATCGCCGGTGAGGCCAACCGCGTGCGGGTCGAATGCATTGACGTAGGCATGCATCACTGCCGGCGTATCGCGTGCCGGGTCGACGCTGACGAACAGGATCCGCGCGCCATCGGCCAGCGGCCCCAGTCGCTGCATCACCACATGCAACTGGGCCAGGGTCAACGGGCAGACATCGGGGCAGTGGGTATAGCCGAAATACAGCAGCGCTACCTTGCCGCGATAGTCGACGCCGGTCACCGCTTTGCCGTGATCGTCGGTGAGCTTGAAATCGAGGTCGGGCATGTGGCCGCTGATGTTGGTCAGCCGGAACGGCAGCTCATCGTGTTGGCAGCCACCCAGCAACAGGCCGGCGACCAGCAGCAGGGCAGGGAGAAAGGCGCGGCGGAGCTTCATGCGAGAATCCGGATCTTCAACCGGTCAAGCATACGACAGTGGTCGGGACGCAGGTCCGGCAAACGGGAAATTCCACGATGATGCGACAACCTGTCCATGCACGAGCCGGCCTGCTGGTCGGCCTGGTCGGCGCCAGCGCGGTATTGCTGGGCGCGTTCGGTGCGCATGCCTTGCGGGACGTGCTGGATGCGCCGAGCCGCGAGTTGTGGCACACCGCAGTGGATTATCACGTCTGGCATGCGCTGGCGCTGGCCTTGGCGGCGGGACTGGGGCGTGGCCGCAGCGGACGTTTCGCGCTCGCCGCGTTTGCCATCGGCATCGTGCTGTTCAGCGGCAGCCTCTACGCGCTGGCGCTCGGTGCGCCACACTGGACTGGCATCATCACACCGTTTGGCGGACTGGCCTTCATCGCTGGCTGGATCGCGCTGGGCCTGTCGCTGGGCTTGCCCGGAGACGACTTACGCGAGGATTGACGCAAGCAGGCCCGTCATTCGCCTGTCATGCCGCTGAGTCAGCATGCGCGCATGAAGCTGGCCGCGATTCTCCGCACGCATCCTTGGTTGTCCGCTGCCGGCATGCTGGCGGCGCTGCTGACCATCGTGCTGAACGGCTTTGGCCTGGTTCGTCCGCTGCCGAGATCAGGCGCGTTGATGCATTGGCGCGATGCCGGCAGCGACTTGTTGGTAGTCGCCGATGACGAGGCCAACCAGCTGGCCGTGTATGACGCTGCCGATGGACGGCTGCTGCAACGTCTCGGCCCCAGCGCCGTGGGCAATGTCGCGGCGCTGGCCCAGCGCGATGGCCGCTTGTTCGTCGTGGACGATGACGGCACGCGGAATGAGCTCAAGTTGCCGCAACTGAAGACGGTTGCCTCCAGCGCGCACTGACACACCGAGGTCAGAGGTGCGCTGCCAGCGGTACCGCCACGTGCAGCACCAGATCCGCGCAGAAGTGCGCCAGCATCGCGTGCTCCAGTCCGTACTTCCAGAACAGCGTGCCGGTCAGCAGCCCGACCAGGGCATTGAGCAGCACGATGCGGGCGATCGCGAGTGGCGTGTGCGCTATGCCGATGGCAAATGCACCGGGCAGATGGGCGGCGCCGAACAGCAGCGCGGCCAGCACGATCGCCACGACGAACATCCACGATCGCGCCTGTTGCCGGGTGATCCATGCCAGCAGCCATACGAACAGGCTGACCAGAAACAAGCGGCATTCGATCTCTTCGACGATGCCGCCGTAGAACGAGGCCAGCGCACCGCGCCAGGCGGAGCCGAGCCCGGCGTCCATATCGGGGGCGTGGTGCCACGGTGATCCGATCAACTGGATGCCGACCACCAGCAACGCGGCCAGCACGCCGAGCAGTGCAGCCAGCCACCAGCGTGCCTGCCGCGACGGATCGCGCGGTTGACCATAGACCCAGGCGCGCAGCCATGGCGCATCAAGCCCGAACCGCGCGCCGAGGAACAGGCCCAGCCAGCCAAGCGCCCAGCACAACACACCTGCCTGTAGCGCTTGGGCAGCCAGCAACATCCACAGCGGAACCGGCGCGGCAGCGAGCTTCAGAGGCATCACTGCGACGAGATAAGGACTCAGCGCCAGCGTGGCCAGAATTCCCGCGACGCCGAACAGCAGCGCCAGCTTCAGGTGGGGTCCGTTCGAATGGGGTCCGCGTGTCGATGGATCAGACTGTGTCATGGCATCACTCCTTGCTGCGGCTTGGCGCTTCCCCTGGATGAAGCTGCTCAGCGCGGCCGTTTGAAGTACAGCAGCGTCGGCTGAGCAATGCCGGCACAAACGGCGGTGACCAGTTCCCAACCCTGCGCGCCTTCGCGGTTGAGTACGGCCAGGGTCTCTTCATCGGTCGGCGTCAGCGTGAGTTGCAGGCCGCCGCCGCCATGTTTCAAGGTGATCACTTTGTATTCCCACGTCGCAGACATCGGGTTCTCCTCGCTGGAAAATTCAGTTGTCGTCGTCCGTCACCAGCTCGCTCTTGCCGGGCTTCAGCCGGCCCGCTTTGCGCAGCGCCTCGCGCAACACGTATTCGATCTGCGCGTTGACGCTGCGCAACTCGTCGTCCGACCAGCGTTGCATGGCATCCAGTACGGCGGCGCTGATGCGCAGCGGATAGGCTTTTTTCTCTCCGGCCATCGCGGGGCGTCAGTACAACGTGCCGGTATTCAGCACCGGCTGGGTGCCCCGCTCGCCGCACAGCACCACCAGCAGGTTGCTGACCATCGCCGCCTTGCGCTCTTCGTCGAGCTGGACCACGCCGCGCTTACTGAGCTGGTCCAGCGCCATCTCGACCATGCTCACCGCGCCCTCGACGATTCTGGTACGGGCCGCGATGATGGCGCCGGCCTGCTGCCGCTGCAGCATCGCCTGGGCGATTTCCTGGGCATAGGCGAGGTGGCTGATGCGCGCCTCCACCACCTGCACGCCGGCCTTGCCGAGGCGGGTCTGGATCTCGTCGCGCAGGTGCGAGTTGATCACGTCGCCATGGCTTCGCAGCGATGGCTTGCCGTCGTCATGCGCATCGTAGGGATAGCTCTGCGCCATCTGCCGCAGCGCCGACTCGCTCTGGATGTGCACGTAGTTCTCGTAGTCGTCGACGCAGAACACGGCCTCGGCGGTATCCAGTACCTGCCACACCACCACGGCACCGATCTCGATCGGATTGCCGTCGCTGTCGTTGACCTTCAGCTTGCCGCTCTCGAAGTTGCGCACGCGCAGCGAGATGCGCCGCCGGCTATAGAACGGGTTGCTCCAGCGCAGGCCTTCTGTGCGCACCGTGCCGGCGTATTTGCCGAACAGCTGCAGCACTTGGCCTTCATTCGGCGCGACCTGGAAAAAGCCTTTCAGCATGAAGCCGTCGATGGCCAGCAGGATCACGCCGGCGATCGCCGAGGCTGCCGGCTGCCCTTGCGCAGCAGGCAGGACCAGTGCGATGCCGATCGCGGCAAGCACGACGCACAGCCCGATGAAAGGAATGCCGGCGACGGAAAAACCATTGCGTTCGTTCATGTGTCGTCTCCCTTAAGTGAGAATATTAGATATCAATTTGATATCTAATGCAAGCGGATGCTGCACGCTTTGCCTATGCCGGACGGGCCGTCCCGTGCCCGGCCGCATACAATGCCGATTTGCCTGCAGCGGAGAACTCGATGAAGCCATTCGGCACCCCCCATTCCGACCATGCATTGCGCGTCCTGTTGCTGGGCGCCGGCGAGCTGGGCAAGGAGGTGGCGATCGAACTGCAGCGCTATGCGGTGGAGGTGATCGCGGTGGACCGCTACGCGAACGCACCGGCAATGCAGATCGCCCACCGCAGCCACGTCATCGACATGCTCGATGGCAAGGCGTTGCGCGCGGTGATCGAGCTGGAAAAGCCCGATCTGGTGGTGCCAGAGATCGAGGCGATCCATACACCGACCCTGATCGAGCTGGAAAAGGAGGGCCAGCGGGTGATCCCGACCGCCCGTGCGGTGTGGCTGACGATGGACCGCGAAGGCATCCGCAGACTGGCTGCCGAGGAGCTGAAACTGCCGACCTCGCCGTATCGCTTCTGCGACAGCGAAGCGCAGTACCGCAATGCGGTGGCCGCGATCGGTTACCCGTTCGTGATCAAGCCGGTGATGAGTTCATCCGGCAAGGGTCAGAGCGTGGTGCGCAGTGAGGATGAATTGCAGCATGCATGGGACTACGCACAGTCCGGCGGTCGCGCCGGCAAAGGCCGGGTAATCGTCGAGGGCTTCGTGGATTTCGACTACGAGATCACCATGCTGACGGTGCGGCATGCCGGCGGCGTCAGCTTTTGTGCGCCGATCGGCCATCACCAGGAAGAAGGCGATTACCGCGAGTCGTGGCAGCCGCAGCCGATGAGCGAGGTCGCGCTGGCCGAGGCGCAGCGGCAGGCCGCGGCGGTGACGGGAGCGCTGGGTGGCTGGGGCGTGTTCGGCGTGGAGTTCTTCATCAAGGGCGACGCAGTGATCTTTTCCGAAGTCAGTCCGCGCCCGCACGATACCGGCCTGGTCACGCTGATCTCGCAGGAGCTTTCCGAGTTCGCGCTGCACGCGCGGGCGATCCTTGGCTTGCCGATTCCGGTGATCCACCAGTACGGGCCGTCCGCCTCATGTGCGGTACTGGTTGAGGGTGATGGTTCGGCGCCGCGTTACCACGGCGTCGGCGAGGCGCTGGCCGAGCCGGATACGCAACTGCGCATCTTCGGCAAGCCGACCGTCAGCGGCCGTCGGCGCATGGCGGTGACGCTGGCGCGCGCCGAGTCGCTGGAAGCGGCGGTGGGCAAGGCAGTGCGCGCGGCGGGGCGTCTGCGCGTCGAGTTGTGAGCGCAGACGATGCGTTAGGCTTGACGGACACGGCAGCTGATTGAGAGGAGAGCGGGCATGGAGTCAACCGGGTTTGCGCACTGGCTGGTAGTCGTGGTGGAGCTCTGCACGGCGTTCGCCCTGTTGCTGCTGGCGCTGGCGGTCATGGTGGTGCTGGTGACCTGGGTGGTCGACCGCAATCAGACCGGCAACGCGGTATTGCGCAACTTCCCGGTGATCGGCCACTTCCGCTACTGGTTTCTGCACCTGGGCGAATTCTTTCGCCAATACCTGTATTCCAGCGACCGCGAGGAGATGCCGTTCAATCGCGCCGAGCGCACCTGGGTGTATCGCGCCGCGAAGAACGTCGACAACACCAATGCGTTCGGTTCCAGCCGCGACCTGCGCGCCGAAGGCGTGCCGTTCTTCGTCAATGCGCCGTTTCCGGATCTCGGCGTGGATCACGTCAAGCCGGTTCCGGTGACGATCGGCCCGTATGCACGCGAGCCGTATAGCCATGCACCGTTCTTCAACATTTCTGCGATGAGTTTCGGCGCGCTGTCGGCACCGGCGGTGCGTGCGCTGTCGCGCGGCGCGGCCAAGGCCGGGATATGGATGGATACCGGCGAAGGCGGTCTGGCGCCGTATCACCTCGAAGGCGGCTGCGACATCATCTTCGAAATCGGCACCGCCAAGTACGGCGTGCGCACGCCCGATGGCAAGCTCGACGACGGCAAGCTGCTGGCGATCTGCGCGCACAAGCAGGTGAAGATGGTCAGCATCAAGCTGGGCCAGGGCGCCAAACCGGGCATGGGCGGTCTGCTGCCCGGCGCCAAGGTCACCGCGGAAATTGCGGCGATCCGCGGCATACCGGTTGGCGAGGACTCGCAAAGCCCGAACCGCCACCTCGACATCGGCAACGTGTCGCAACTGATGGACAGCATCCGCCACATCCGCGAGCTCACCGGCAAGCCGGTGGGCTTCAAGGCAGTGCTCGGCGGTGTGGAATGGATCGGCGAGTTGTGCGATGAGGTGCACCGGCGCGGTATCGAGAGCGCGCCGGATTTCATCATCGTCGACGGCTCCGAAGGCGGCACCGGCGCCGCGCCGCAGACCTTGATGGAAGGTGTCGGCCTGCCGCTGCACGAGGCCTTGCCGGCGCTGCTCGACATGCTGATCGTCAAAGGCTTGCGCGAACGCATCAAGGTGGTCTGCTCGGGCAAGTGCATCACCGCCTACGACGTGGCGTGGGCGCTGTCGATCGGTGCGGACTTCGTCAATTCCGCCCGCGGCTTCATGCTGGCGCTGGGCTGCATCCAGTCATTGCAGTGCAATCGCAATACCTGTCCCACCGGCATCACCACGCAGAATCCGAAACTGCAGCGCGGCCTGGTGGTAATGGACAAGAGCGAGCGCGTCTACCACTACGCCACCAATGTGATGAAGGAAGTAGGCATCATCGCGCACAGCTGTGGCGTCAGCGAGCCGCGTCAGCTCAATCGCGGACATTGCCGCGTGGTGGGCGATGACGGCTTGTCGATCCCGCTGGAGAAGCTGTTTCCGTATCCACAACCCGCCGCGGCCGAATGACAGCGGTAGGAGCCCGCCAGAGGGCTCCTACCAACAAATTGGGTGCTTACGGCATTGCGATCCAGCCTTCGGCCGTACGTATCTGCAGCGGCCTGAATCGTCGCTTGTAATCCATCTTCGGATGGCCATCGATCCAGAAACCCAGGTACAGCCATGGCATGCCGCGGCGGCGGGCTAGCGCCAGCTGTTGCAGGATCGCAAAGGTGCCCAGGCTGCGCGCGGTTTCGTCGGGGTCGAAAAACGTATAGACGGCCGAGATGCCATTGATGCAGATGTCGGTGACGGCCACCGCGAGCAGACGTTCGCCGAGGCGCAGTTCCACGAACAAGGTGGGGCTCCACGGCGCAGTGAGGAAGCGGCGAAAGTCGCTGGCTTCCGCATCGTCCATGCCGCCTCCGGCGTGGCGGCTTTGCAGGTAGCGTTCGTATAGCGCGTGGCGTTCACGATTGTAGCCGGGGATCGATTCGCTGACGACGAGGTCGGCATTGCGCTTCAGGCAACGGCGCTGCGCACGATCCGGCAAGAAGTTCGCCACGTCGATGCGGCATGGCGTGCACGCATGGCATTGCGGGCAATGCGGAAAATACAGATGGCCGCCGGCCCGGCGAAAGCCGCGTTCCAGTGCCGGGCCATACAACTGGTCAAGTTGCGGCGCGGCCGGATCCAGCACCAGATTCTGCGCGGTGCGGTCGGCATAGTAGCCGCACGCATGGGGCAGGGTCTGGAACAGGCGGACTTGGTCGGAGCGGCGCATATCCCGATTCTATGCCTGCGCAGCGGCAACGCACCATCGGGTGTCAGATCACGTGCAGGTAGCGCATGACCACCATGGCGAACCCGGCCAGCACCAGCAACAGCACGATGCGGCGCACTCTGGCCGCGGTGTGCTCGCGCCGCATCTCGGGCGTGGGATTGCGGGCGGCGGCCAGTTCCTCGCCGTGGCGGATCACCGGCTCGATACCGATCTCGCGCAGCAGCGCCCGGGCCTTGGTGTAGTCATCGGCGCTGGTGATCCACACTTGCGCCCAGCTGCTGCGGTCGTCGTTGCGCTGCGAGTAGCTGAACCGCTGCCAGGTCGGGCGGTTGTAGTTGGAGCGATTGACCACAGTGGCCTCGATGCCGTGTTCGGCCATCAGGGCGACCACGAGATCGATGCTTTCGTTACGGGGTGAGGTAAAGATCTGGCGCATAGGCGCAGTTTACGCGATCGGCTCAATCGCCGCGGACGCGGATCAGGCCTTCCTGTGCCGTGGAGGCGACCAGCCGGCCATCGCGGCTGAAGATCTGCCCGCGGGCCAGGCCGCGGCCGCCCTGCGCCGTCGGGCTGTCGAACGAATACAGCAGCCATTCGTCGACGCGGAACGGGCGATGGAACCACAGCGCATGGTCGAGGCTGGCCATCTGCACGTTGTGGGTGAGGTAGGAAATGCCGTGCGGCAGCGTGGCCGTGCCGATCAGGTGGAAGTCCGACGCATAGGCGAGCAGCGCGCGGTGCAGGATCGCCGAATCGCTGATCGGCGAGGTCAGCTTGAACCAGATGTGCTGGATCGGCGGCCGCTTGGCCGGCCGATACTCGTCGCGCGGCCACACCTGGCGGAACTCGAACGGGCCGTCGATGCCGAGCCAGCGCTGCAGCTTCACCGGCAGCCGGGCCAGTTCCTCCGGCGGCAGCGGGTGCAGCGGTTCCAGATCTTCGGGTGCCGGCACTTCGGGCATCGATGTCTGATGTTCGACGCCGGTTTCAGGCAGCTGGAACGAGACCGAGCCGTTCAGGATCGGCTGACCGTGCTGGATAGCCAGCACCCGCCGCGACGAGAAGGTGCCGCCATCGCGTGCACGTTCCACGCTGTACACGATGGGCGCGTCGATATCGCCGGCGCGCAGGAAATAGGCGTGCAGCGAATGCGCTTCGCGCAATGGGTCCACCGTTTCCTGGGCCGCCGCCAGCGCCTGGCCCAGCACCTGGCCGCCAAACACGAATCGGGTGCCGATGTCGCGGCTCTGGCCGCGGAACAGGTTGTCCTCCAGCCGTTCAAGCTGCAGAAGATCGACCAGTTCGGTGACGTGGTTTGGCGACATGGGCGAACGGCTCGACAAGGCGGGAAGCGGCGATTATAGCGGTCGTGGCCTAGTGCTCCTGCGCTGCCCGCAGGGGGCAAGCCTAGTGCGTGCCGATCCGGGTCAACCCGCTGCCTTCCAACACTTCGGTCCATGGAAACAGCGGGCCGGGGTCGAGCTTGCGATGGATTTCCCGTGCGGGGTCGTCACTGGCCGGCATCAGCGCGGTATCCAGTTCCTCATGCCCGGCGATTTGCCGCAGGTTCGGGAAATCGCGGTGCAGCCCGGCGAGCAGGGCGCGCAGCGCACCGACCTGGGCGGCGCTGTACGGCTCGGTCATCTGCTGGTGCCGCGAGTCCCACCAGTGCGGGTAGCGGCCCAGGTTGACCAGCTCGATGCCGATCGAGTTCGGGTTGTGGCCGCGCACATGATTGGCGACACGGGTGCCAGGAACGTAGCGGTAAACCGAGCCGTCGCGGTCGATGTAGTAGTGGCCGCTGTTGCCGGCCCCGCTGGCGTGCAGCACTTTCTCGCCGTATTCGCGGGCCGTGGCCAGGTCCGGCAGCTCGGTGCAGTGGATCACCACCAGTTCCACCGCGTCGGCGGGCCGCTCGGGCAGGCGGGCGACGTAAGGCAGCGGTTGGTCGTGAATGGTCAGAGGCATCGGCCAAGTCTCGCACGCACCAGGGCCGCCCGGAAACGTCGCCTGTTACCATGCGGGCCTTGCTTTCAGCAGTTTCATGGAGACCGCCATGCGCGGCCAGATCATTCTTTCGCACGGTTCGGAGTCCAGTCCCGACGCCACCAAGGTCAGCGCACTGGCCGCATTGGCTGCCTCGCTGGGCTGGCATACGCAGCGGCCGGATTACGGCACCGACGATGCACGCGGCCACGCCGGTTCGGTGGCGCCGCGGATCGCCCGCCTGCGCGCCACCATCGAGGCGCTGGATGCGCCGCCGCTGCTGGTCGGTTCCAGCATGGGTGCGTTCGTGTCCGGGCTGGTCTCGCTGGATGTGCCGGTGGCCGGTTTGCTGCTGCTGGCCACGCCCAGCGAGATTCCCGGTTACGCGCGCGCGTTCGACCTGCGCCGTGACGTGCCTACGCTGCTGATTCACGGTTGGCGCGACAACGTGTGCCCGCTGCAGGGCGTGCAGGCGTTCGCTGCCCAGCGTCGCCTGCCGCTGCTGGTGCTGGACGACGACCATCGGCTGAGTGCGAGCATGGATATGATCACCGCCCAGTTCAGGCACATGCTCGATCAAGTGGCGGCCAAGGCATGAGCCATTATTTCGCGACCTGCCCGAAGGGGCTGGAATACCTGCTGCGCGACGAACTGATCGCGATCGGCGCCAGCGACGTGCGCGAGGCGCTGGCTGGCGCGCATTTCTCCGGCACGCTGGAAACGGCATACCGTGCCTGCCTGTGGTCGCGCCTGGCCAGCCGCATCCTGCTGCCGCTGGCCGAGTTCGATGCGGCTGACGATGATGCGCTGTACCGCGGCGTCCAGGAGATCGACTGGAGCCGACATATGGCCGCGCATGCCACCTTTGCGGTGGACGCCGGCACGGCGATGAGCAAGCTCACCCATAGTCAGTTCATCGGTCTGCGCACCAAGGATGCGGTGGTCGACCAGTTTCGCCAGCGCGACGGCAACCGGCCGGGTATCGATACCGATGAACCGGACATCCGGATCAACCTGCGTCTGCGACGAGATCGCGCGACCGTGTCGCTCGATCTCGCCGGCTCGCCGTTGCATCGCCGAGGCTGGCGCGAAGAACAGGGCGAGGCGCCGCTGAAGGAAAACCTCGCCGCCGCAATGCTGCTGCGCGCGCGCTGGCCGGAGGTGTACGCCGCCGGTGGTGCGCTGCTCGATCCGATGTGCGGTTCCGGCACGCTGCTGATCGAGGGCGCGCTGATGGCCGCCGACGTGGCCCCGGGTCTGCGCCGCGAGTACTTCGGCTTTCTTGGCTGGCAGCAACACGACATCGCGCTATGGCGCGGCCTGCTCGATGAGGCGAAGCAACGTGCCGAGACCGGCCTGCGCGGATTGCGCAGCATCTTCTTCGGCAGCGACGCCGACCCGCGCATGGTGCAGACGGCCAAACGCAATGCACAGGAAGCGGGCGTGGCCGGTTTCTTCACCCTCGACAAGCAGGACATGGCCCACGCAGCACCGCCGCCGGGTGTCGACTACGGCCTGGTCATCACCAACCCGCCATATGGCGAACGGCTGGGCGAGCGGGCCGAAATGCCGAAGCTGTATCGTGCGCTGGGCGACACCTTGCGCAACCGCTTCAGCGGTTGGCGCGCCGCCGTGCTGGCCGGCGACGTGGAGCTGGGCCGGGCGATGCAATTGCACGCGGACAAGCGCTACGCGCTGTACAACGGCGCGCTGGAAACCGTGCTGCTGACCTTCGATCTGAGCAAGCGCGAAGAAGCGCCGCGCGAGCCGAAGCCGTTGTCGGCCGGCGCACAGATGCTGAAGAATCGGCTGGAGAAGAACCTCAAGCACCTGCGCAAGCGGTTGACCCGCGAAGGTATCCACTGCTGGCGTGCCTATGACCAGGATCTGCCTGAGTACGCCGCCGCGATCGACGTGTACGGTGCCACGAACGGCGACGACCACCTGCACATCCAGGAATACCGTGCGCCAGCCGATGTGCCTGCGGACGTCGCCCGCCTGCGCTTGCGCGAGATCGCCCGTGTCGCCGGCGAAGCGCTTGGCGTGCCGCGCGAGCGCATCGCGATCAAGACACGTGAACGGGGCAAGGGCGGTTCCAAGTACGGCCAGCTCGATCAGCGCAACGAGTTCATCGAGGTGGACGAAGGTGGCCTGAAGTTTCTGGTCAACCTCACCGACTATCTCGACACCGGGCTGTTCCTCGATCACCGGCTGGTGCGCGCGAAGGTGCGTGAGCTTGCCGACGGAAAGTGCTTCCTCAACCTGTTTGCCTATACCGCCACTGCCAGCGTGTATGCGGCGGCCGGCGGCGCGTTGGAAACCACCAGCGTGGATTTGTCGGCCACCTATCTGGAATGGGCGTCGCGCAATCTCGCGCTGAACGGCTTCAGCGGATCGGGGCATCGGCTGATGCAGTTCGATGCGTTGGAGTTCCTGCAGCGCGACCGCGGCCATTACGGGCTGATCTTTGTCGACCCGCCCACTTTCTCCAATTCCAAGCGCGCCGACGATTTCGACGTGCAGCGCGACCACGTGAAACTGCTCGATGCCTGCAACGAGCGGCTGACCCGTGACGGCGTGATCGTGTTTTCCAACAACTTCCGCCGCTTCAAGCTCGATCGCACGGAGCTCGAACAACGCTTCGAGATCGAGGACTGGACCGCACCGAGCATCCCGTTCGACTTCGCCCGTCGCGCCGACATCCACGGCTGCTGGCTGCTGCGGCGGCGCAAAGCTGAAGCGGGGATCAACCCCTGGGATACCGCGCGCATCAAGAAGTGAACCCTTCAGACCGCATTAAGCGGATCGAGCCGAGCATAGGCCCCGTATCAACCGGAGAGGTGTCATGACCAAACGTTTCAGTGGTGCAGGCAAGCTGGCAGCCATCAGTCTGGCGGTCGCAGCAGCAGTGGCGATGCCGCTGAGTGCGTCTGCGCATGATGGCTGGGGCGGTCATGGGGGCTGGGGTCACGGTGGTGGGCATGGCTGGGATCGCGGTGGTGGCTGGGATCGCGGTGGCTACTATCGGCACGGCGGTGGCCACTGGAGCGGCGGTCGCTGGATTGCCGGTGCGATCATCACCGGTGCAGTGGCGGGCATCGTCGCCGATTCGCTGCGCCCGGAGCCGGTCTACTACGAGCAGCCGCGAGTGGTCTATCGCGAGCCCACGGTGATCTACGAGGATGCGCCGATCGTCACACATCGCGTGGTCACCCGCACCGTGGTGTACGACAACGGCTACCCCACGCGCTACGTGCGTGATGACGACGACGACTGATCAGTCATCGCTGCAGTAGGCGGCACACAAAAACAAAGAGCCCGGCATTTGTCGGGCTCTTTGCTATTCAGGTGTCCCGGATTCAATGGGCAGGCATGGTTGTCGGCTGGTCTGCACCGCTGCCATGGCGCATCGCGTGGGCACTCAACTCATCGAAGCGGGGTTTGTCGATCTTGCTGACCGACTCGATCGGGCAGGGCGGCTGATTGCGTGAGCGCACGGTCTCGCCTACTTCGCCGCAGATACGCCCCTGGTTGACGACGGCGTTGGACCTGTTGGGCCGGAAGATCAGGCCCGGGGGGGACATCCCGAGTCGCGGGCACTCACTCTGCAATTTCACCAGATAACGCTTCGGGCCGGTACGCACGATGGCGGTGCGCGCGTCGACGATATGCCATTCGTTGATCTGGCTCGTATCGATGCAGTCGGACGTATGTAAAGGAGTGCGCGGTAGCGGCGTGAGTGCCGAAGGTGTCTCGGCGGCCTGCGCGACTCCGGCACCGGCGGTCAGGGCAAGCAACAGGATGGGAATGAGCGTTTTCATGGGTGTCACCTCGTTCGGTTCGGGTAATACGCATACCGCGTTGCAGCAGTCAGGCGATCTACGTGCCGACCCGCATCTGCACCGGCATGGGGGGAGGCGTCGCTGCAAAGTATCTGCCATCTACATATCACAAGAAGTGAACGGTCGGCACGGCATGCTGCCGGGCATGTTTTTGAACCATCCCTGCCGCGAGACCCTCCGCATAGCGGCCGCCTTGCTGGCTGTGCCGGAGAGTCGGCGATGACGAATTGGCAGTCGACAGCGCCAGCCAGCGTGATAGCGCGTTTCCGGCAGGTGCGGCGGCAGACGCTGGCACTTTGCCGTGGCCTGAGCGCCGAGGACATGCTGCTGCAGTCGATGCCCGACGCCAGCCCCGGCAAATGGCATCTGGCGCACTCAAGCTGGTTCTTCGAGCAGTTCGTGCTGGGGCGCGACCCGTCTTACCGGCCGCGCGATCCGGCGTGGCATTACTTGTTCAACTCCTACTACCAGTCGGTCGGCCCGATGCACGCGAGGCCGCTGCGCGGCCTGTTGTCGCGACCCTCGTTGGACGAAGTGCGCGACTACCGGCAATACATCGACGACGCAGTGAATGAGCTGCTGAACCGAGATGACGACGCGGAGCTGACCGCGTTGGTCGAGCTGGGCCTTCAGCATGAACAACAGCATCAGGAACTGTTGCTGACCGACATCAAGCACGCGTTCTGGTGCAACCCGTTGCAGCCGGCGTACCGCGCCAAGCTGGCGGATGCGGCAAACACAAAAACGGTGCCGCTGCGCTTCGTCAACGGCCGGGAAGGCATTGTCGAGATCGGTCATCGCGGTGACGGGTTTGCGTTCGACAACGAAACCCCGCGCCACCGCAGCCTGCTGCATCCTCACGCCCTGGCCAACCGGCTGGTGACCAACGCCGAGTACCTAGCGTTCGTGCGCGAGGGCGGTTATCGCGAACCGGGCCTGTGGTTGTCCGACGGCTGGGCCACGGTGCAGCGCGAGGGCTGGCAGCACCCGATCTACTGGCAGGACGACCTGGCCAGCGAGTTCACGCTTGCCGGCGTGCGCGGACTCGATCCGCACGAGCCGGTGTGCCACTTGAGCTATTACGAGGCGGAGGCATTCGCCCGCTGGGCTGGCGCGCGGCTGCCGACCGAGGCCGAATGGGAATCGGCCGCGCAGCACGTCGTGATCGACGGTAACCTGCAGGACGGGCAACGGTTCCATCCGCGTGCCGCGAGCGGTGACGCGGCTCTGCTGCAGTTGTACGGCGATGTGTGGGAATGGACGGCCTCGCCTTACATCAATTATCCGGGCTTCCGCCCGCTGCCCGGTTCACTGGGCGAATACAACGGCAAATTCATGTGCGGCCAATGGGTGTTGCGTGGCGGCTCCTGCGTCACGCCGCGGGATCATATCCGCGCCAGTTACCGCAATTTCTTTCCACCCCATGCCCGCTGGCAGTTTGCCGGGCTGCGATTGGGACAGGACCGATGAGCAGTGTGCAACCCTGTGTCAGCGACGATGATCGTCGTCCGCCGATAA
>Ga0207700_10000989_pt1 | contig 16393 bp, 38 predicted proteins | sample LARL82metaG_FD_184348 | JGI IMG/M metagenome (GOLD analysis project Ga0207700, IMG submission 184348) | Corn, switchgrass and miscanthus rhizosphere microbial communities from Kellogg Biological Station, Michigan, USA - LAR L8-2 metaG... | ecosystem: Host-associated > Plants > Roots >...
ACCTCTCGCATGTGAGGTACGACAAAGTCCTCCGCATAGAATGTCGCACGCTCATCGAAGCCGTATTTCTCTTCGTACGCTTCCACTGCTGGCATGGTGTTCTCCTCTCGTTAGGTGTTACCTACAGAATGCTCTCTAGTGTGCGAATGACGTCCGCTTCCACTGCAGACAGCAGCGTCACCAAGCGATCGTGCTGAGCTGGCGTCCAGTTGGGCAAATCCAGGTGGCTCTCCATAGAGCGCAGAGACGAGAGTATCTCCGTGGAGATGACACCAGTTAGCGTAGTGACGTCTCCGTCCGCGCGTATGACGGCGTTTCGTGCGATCTGTAGCGCGAGCTGACGAAACTTCCTCCCGGCGTCTTCGGATGTTAGCAACGCTTCAGAGAAAGATGGTGTATAATCCGCATTGGACATCGCTTGCTCTCCTTTCGTAGGAAGCGCTAGCAAAGCTAGCGCTTTCCTCTGCTTGCTAGTACTCCACACCATTCATATACGATACGTGAACGTGCCAGAGCTCTTCGTTGATAATGCCTTCATCCCGCCAGCGACGAACGAGATCGTCCCACCACGTTCTTCCACCGAGTATCGCTACGCGGCAAAGCGTGCTCTGCAGGCCAGAGATCTCATCGGGCGTGCCCTCAGGGAAGTCGCTAACGTAGAAATCGTAGTACTCTTTCTCTGCGGCCGTTAAGTATTGTGCTTGTTCGCGAAGGTATGCTGTAGTGTGTGGCATTGTGCCATCCTTTCTGTCGGCCCCGGCGTTCCTCGGGGAGAGCGCGACCGTCAGGTCGCGCTCCTGTTTGCTAGTCTCGTTAGCCATGCGGTAGTCTCCGTTCGCACTCTCAAAACAACTTCATATAATATATTATAAAATAAACTGCTGGGCTTTTGCAAGCCCAGCCTGGCGAACGTTAGGGCTAGTAGCGGTGACCGTGCTCGTCAGTGAAGAGCGACGGAATGCCAGTGGTGAAGTACAACTGAGAGTAAATGTCCCAGGTATCCTCAGGGTTAGCGTAAGACGGGTTCACTCCGTCGTCGTAGACGAACTGATCGTACATGAGAGGTGCGAGCGCTCGCAGTTCGTCACGGTGAGCAGCACGAAACTCTTCGACGGTGTCGCGAATGCGTTGAGCGACGTCTTGCAGTAACGCTCGCGCATGCAAGCACTGGTCGACGGTCATATGGAACTGTGCAGCAATGTCAGCAATCTGCTCGGGAGTCGGATCAGACAGTTGCATGTGAGTTTCTCCTAGCGAACGTTCCTATCGGCGGAAGTAATGACGGTCAGCGAGAGGCTCTCGAATGTAGAGAGCGACGTCCATACGTATGTCAACGTCGGTGAGGTCGTAGATCTCGCGCAGTCTAGCTACGCGCAGTTCGGAACTGAGAGGGCCAAGCCACTCGCTGAGAGAGTAGTTGTCGTCGATAGCAATGAAGTCGATACTTTCCGCGACGGCGCAGATGAGACTCCAGAGGTTGTGATCCGCCTCGAAGAGAGACTTCCAAGGCTCGAGCCAGGAGCCACCCTCTAGAGGGAACATGGTGTGGTTGAAGACAATGTAGCGGGCGAACTCTTCATCGGTCAAGTCCTTGACGAAGCAGGACAGCGAGGTGTGAGAGTACAAGAAGTCGTGCAGAGCGCGTCGTACGTTCTCGATCCATTGTAGCTGCGCTTCGGTCAGGTTTGGCAGATCAGACAGTTGCATGTGAGTTTCTCCTAGGGAACGAGCGCGACCTTGCGGTCACGCTCTTGCAGACAGTTTAGCGCGCGTAAGCCAGCAGGTCAGCGTCGTAAGCCATCGCAGCGTCGATATTGCGAAGGTCGTCGCCGTAGTCCTTGCAGAGGGCACCGAAAGCGCCGTTACGCACGAGCAGGAAGTACCCGATTGTCAGGTCAGGACAAGTAAAGATGTCAACGTCCGGCCAGAGATCATCGCAGAGCGCACTGATGGTCGGCCAGATAGCAGCGAGAGCTTTGCCGTGATCGCTCATAAAGTTGTCGAACGTTCGGCGCAGCATCTTTCGAAGAGCTTCGACAGCACGAGAGGTCGAGTGGTCCATCTCTTGAACGATGAAGCCGTCCTGTCGAGCGAGCTCTTCCATGAGAGCGACGAATGCGGCAACGTCAGGCTCGACGAAGTCGAAAGGGTCAAGATTGCCAGCGGTCAGATCTTGATACTTGATGAGCGAAAGGACGCTGTCGTTGTGACTGCAGAGCTTCTTGAGCGCTACCAGCAACCGGTCGTTGAAGACGTCTTTCAGAGAGAAGGCTGTCCGCACGTCAGCGTGATTGTCAAGCCAGACGGCCATGTCGGCGCCGTAGGTCTCGTCAAAGAACTGAACCGCGCCGAGAACGTCGCCGTAGTCTCCGCTCTCAAGAGAGCTCAGAAGGTCCTGACACTTGCCGATAGCAGTGAACGCGTCAGAGCGCTCGTCGTCGGACTTGATGTTGTAGTCGTCGAGCGACTGCTGAATGTTCGCAATGCGCTGCACCAGATAGACGCGCTGCAGCTCGGTATCGATAGATGCCATAGTTAGTTACCCCCGTAATCGTAAGGAACGAGCAGAGCCAGATGGCTCTGCTCAGGAACGATAGTTTAGTACACCTTGTCGAAGGCATTAGACAGAGAAACGATGGCAGTGCTGTTGTTCGACAGCACGGCCTCACACCAGAAGCCAGCAGACGTCCAATGTTGCAGCTGACCGTACCGCAGACGTTTCATCTCACGTTCGAGATCGACGGCAGGCCAGCTCGCGAAGTACGCTTCGTTGTTAGCAATCCACTGTCGACACGTCTGACGCAGGTCCCATAGCCCACGACCGAGCAGATCGGTCAGCTCGACAGACTCGCCTGCACCAGCAATGTCCGCAATGTAGTCCGCGACAGAACCGAAGCCGTCAACATAGTCCAGACCGACCAGCCGGTCATGATGATCGATCAGCTCGACAGACTTGCCAGCGTCGATAACGTTGCGCCAGGCCTGACGGTTCTGCTCATAGAAAGCCAGCATACCAGTCACGACGGCATCGACAAGCTCATGTTCCCGATTGATAGTTTCGAACTCGAAAGTTGTCATTGATCGTTCTCCTGTTCGCTATTCAACAATTCCTACAATCATTATAAGCTCAACTGTCGCGCACTTGCAAGCCCTACCTATCGAAAGATAGCTATGAATATATTATAATATAAACAGTTGGCTCTGTGAGAGCACCTATCGCGCCTACCGCACTCCTTTATATACATCAACATTTTTACAAAAATCACGCTCACTCTAGCACAAAAAACATCTGCCGTTATCGAGCGCGCAAATAACGACAGATGCTGTTTACTAGTTGCTAAAGTTTTTGCTAGAAATGCCGACGGCCTCCGTGACCATGGAACATGCTAGAGAGGACGTACACCATCTGCATACTCGTCTGTCCACTGAACTGGAAGTACTTCTTCCACGCCGGTGTCGGTCGTTTGGGCTTTGCTACCTTTGCTAGCTGCAGAGAGAACTGCCAGGCGCCATTGCTTCTCGGAATACGCTTGGCGTAGAGACGTCCGCTGTAGACTAGCAAGCGTATCTCCGGCATAACATCGTGCTCCCCAAGGTCCTTCGCAATCACCGACGGCTGCACGTACCAGTTGCCTTCGCAGTCGAGGTTGGCCTCGATATCATTCAGTACCTCTTGCATGCGCGGCGTTAGCCTCTTCATCGGTACTCAATCCTTCCTGACTTCATGTTGACGTTGACAGTGACGCTGTAGCAACGTTGGCCTTGTGCTTTCGGTTGACGGTACTTGACTTGTGCTACCGCTTCGCCAAACATCATCGTCACTTCTATCCGTACGCTATCAGCAAGCTTGAAATCCCTTCGCATGTTGATAGCGGCCTCAGCGACGCTCGGATGAATCTCATACGCGTTCAGCAATGTGTAATCCCGCTGGAAACGCTGTCGGAAGTAGACATCCACCCAAGGTTTGCCACCGATGAGGATCGGTTTGTGCCGAATGTAGGTAACCACAGGGTTTGCTGACGTTGGAGCTACGTAAGAATCGTTTGTTTGCACTGTTGGCCTCCCTTTCGTTTGTAGGATTGTAAGTAATTTATAATATAATTATAAATTACTTGCGATCGTTTTTGCAAGAGCGGGCGAACAGCCGATGGCTCATAGAGCATCCACCAGCCAGTCCATCACGTCTGAGAGACCGATTTGTGTGATGGCGCCATAGATCGCTCGCTGACGGTTCTTGAGCGTCCAGAGCAGACCCTTGAGGTCGTTACTCAACTCCGATGCGAGAGCAAGCGTCCATGCATCGATCGTCAAACGAGATATCTCTCGGTAGCTGTCGATGTTGTCAAGCTCGAAGTGGATGTCCTCACGTGTCCAGTGCAAGTGCGACTGCATCAGAGCGATTTGTGTTGGCGCTGTCGCGCACAGCTCCGCCTGGTGAAGGTACCCTTGGTAGTCAGTCTTGGTCGTAGGCACAGACGGGCTGAGCCGTATCTCATGATTGAGCTTCAGTTGCTCCGCATGTTGCCGATAGTAATCTGCATAGAGTGTGAGTGCACCGGATGAGGAAACGTAGTGTTCCTGCATAGTATTATCAGCCCTCCTTTTCATGTGTGACGACCGGGGTGACAGTAACCGCGCGAAGCAACTGTGCGTGTATCGCAAACGCGATCGAACAACTCCGCACGTTAACCAGACGGATATCGACATACCTAACGTTACCCTCGTCCTCCTCACCGACATCCTGCATCACAACGTAACAGTCTTGCATGCCGCAGATCTCAACTTCAGCACCGCTGGGCAGAACAACTTTCGGATACCGTCCGGTCATAACTATCGATTGCCAACAGCATTCATCGAGACGCTCCTGCTCTGGTACAGTCAGCAACGGTCTCCCAGAGATCTGCTGCCAGTTCGGCTCCCTACTGTATCGCATTGATGAGTACCTCCGCAAGCGCCGCGGGTCTTTCCTCCCAACGGCGCGCTATCGCTGCGAGCAACGGCTTCGGTTGTTCGCACGTCTTAATGAATGTCGCAAGCGACTGTGCATACGCAGCAACGCACGACTCTAAATAGCACTGCCACATCCGTACGTAGAAGTGCTCTAGCGTATCCGGAGAGAGATACTTCAGATCGCTAAACGTCGTCACGCAGTTACTCGCCGTCCACAGCGTGTCATCCAGCTCCACTGGAAAGAACTCCCGCGTTGGCTTGATGTCCATCGTATTACCTCCCTCGAAATTCGTACGCCGGAAATCGTACCCGGCAAATTCGCACGCCGGCATATCAGAGGCCGTGTACCCTGCCGTTGAGTACGGCGAGCAGATAGCGGATCACCTGCAGTGCGCTAATCATATCCGGATTCGGCGACGTCGGCGTCTCGTTGTAGACACTGACCTCAATATGCGCACGAAGCTTATGCTCCGCAGGCAAGTCGTCGATTAACAGTTGCTCATGACGATTGTCGTTCTCAAAGAAGTTTTCCTGCAACACGAGCAGTTGCTCTAACAGAACGCGTTGTGTCTCAGTAATCACCATTGGTTAGTCCTCCTCTGTCGGTTTGAAGTCTTGACCACTACGAAGGTCCATCCACAGGCTTGGAATACCGCCTAGCCAGCGATACAAGATCGTCGGAACGTCCCAAGCCTTTGTCCGATCGTGCCACTTCTTGTCCCCTCCGACGTACGATCCATAGAGGTTCCATGAATCCTGTTGCAAGATCTCTAACGCTTCAGCCTTCTCCGCACGGAACTGTATCACGACATCGGCAATCCGCTTTGCCAAGTCTGCACCAAGCTCTGCTTGTAACGCTTGTACCTGGCGCGATGTCAACTTCATTCGAGTGGTCATGACTACCTCCTTAGTCGGTATAGAAGTCCGCGTACTCTTCACTGTCGAGTGGCAGATCGAGAACCTCATACAGTGACAGCGAAAGCGCACTCATCATATGAGTAACGCTCTCAAGCTTCTCACCAGACGCTCTCTCATCGAACAGATCGAAGACTCGCGAGAGTTCCTCCTCCGTCAGTGTGACGCCATAGATCTGCGCTAGGCTTTGACAGAAGGCCTCAAGAGCCTCCGTAAACAGCTCGCGAAGCTTGTATGGACTGATAGCGTTCGTGATACGTCCACGACTCTCACGTACTAGATTAATCTGCTTTGCCATTACGCGAAGTCCTCCAGTGTATCGATCCATGCGTTAACGGTCTCAAAAGTTGCAACCTCCGAAAGTAAGTTCGCCGCAGCCTTCAGTTCGGCGATACGAAGGGCGTTCGCGATAGCGATGTCCATATCCTCGGCGCTCTCCTTCTCCTCTTCGAGTTTCTCGATCAGCTCCAGAAGCATGTGCGTGTAGTTCCGCGTCGAGTTGTGCAACGCCGTACCGTACCGACCGAGCTCTTGCCGCAGAGTGTCGAACGCCGGCAGACGGTACAGCTCGTGAACGACGTTAGCATTGTGCGTGATGTACTGTACGCACTCATCGATACTACCAATCGTCGCACGGTGGTTGTGACCCTCAATCGAACGAATCGCATTCCGACAGCGTTCCTGATAGAATGCCACGTACGATGCAATCACAGCGTGCATCGGCGAGTGATCTTGAATCTTCTCGACCATTGACGTTCTCCTTTCTGAACTAGGCACCCAAGTGTGTCTGCCACGCACTAATTGCCTTCTCAGTTAACTCTGAAGCAACAGCCAACTGCGCATCTGTATCACATCGACATTCATCACCACAGGCAGCGTCAACCGCAGTCCAAAGTGCTTGACCCACCTTACAGGTTGTGCTTGGACCTTCCGCGGAACAACCGCAGTCCTGTAAGAAGTTCGCTACCAAGCCAAGCTCCGTCATGTGATAGCGCGATCCATTAAATGCACCACCAGTTGGTAAGATGTCGTCCGCGGCTAGAAATCCTGCTACACGTACTTCTAAGTTCACAGGTTCTCCACGTACCATACCGTCTTTGTCTTTCATACTATTCTCCTTCGCCTTTCTCTAGGGACTCTTGAATCAGTTCGTCTTCGATTCTCCACGGGTGCGTCATGATGAACTCGAACGCCGTACCGTTGAAAGCGAATGCTCTCTCCATATCCGCATTCCAGAAACCGCCCTCGGCTTCATGGTCCATCCACCATTCGTAAGCGGCGTGTCGCATGTCAGTATAGAACTTATCCGCTAACTGCGCTGGTGTCATCTTGCTGTTTCCCTTTCGTTTCGAACTAAGTATTTAATTTACTTATAATATATTATAAAATACTACCTTCGGTTTTTGCAAGAGCGGCCTAGCGACCGCTCTTGCATTACCAAGGTCACTCTTCCGGCGGGGTTAGCACAGCTCGCAGGTAGGCGATGACGTCCACTGTGTAGAACTCGTACAACTGGTACTGCCTGTGCTGCGTTGCATCGTAGACAGCGTCCAGAGACTCTTTCATCTCTGGCCCACTCGCGTGCTGCGACAGTACCATCGTATCTCTCTCCGGCATGACTGCTTCGAGTCTCTCAAGAGCCTCAAGCATCAATGCAACCTGGTGACGCTCAATCTGCATCTTACTCTTCCTCTTCATCGTCGCCATAGTCCTCAAGTACGTCGTCCCACTCGTTTTCGTCTTCGTCTTCCTCCTCAGGGTCGAAGCGGAGTTCGACTTTGCTGACCTGTCCGTACTTGTACAGGACCCAAACCTCGCAAGGCACGTCTCCACCGAAGCCAGAAATGATAGCCCCTGAGCCATGATCGAGATCCAAGCAGCCGTTGATAGCACCTCGATCATCGAGGTACTGACAAAACGCTTGCCACTCATCAGGTATGCTACCCTGAAACAGCGATGGCGTTCGCGCCTCCGTCGACATGCCGTCCTTGGGCCAAAAGTAGCACGGATCGCCAACGTAGAGTGTTCCTGCGTCGATTGCGAGATCTGAAACCTTGTGCCAACCGTCCTCTGGTCGTTCCATTCTGTTGTCCTTTCGTAGTGTGGGCGCTAGTAGTTTACTTTAAGCGATGTAATCGAATGTGGCACTCAACTGCATGAATACCATTGAGTAGTGCGACATGATAGCCTCGCACCAGAAGCTTGGCGACTCTCGATAGTCTCCACGATGGCCATAGCCATAGCGATTAGACAGCCCCTCGAGATCGTCATCGTCAAGCTTGTAGATAAGCTCACCTCGAGTAGCAATCCACTCGCGGCACGTCTGTCTGATAGCCCACATGCCGGTGCCAATCAAGTACGCGCGGTCGTTCGTAGCACCGTCACGTGCAAAGCTCTCAATCGTCTCCTCGACGGTCTTGTACTCATCGAGTATGTGCAGACTGACCAGGCGATCGTGATCGGCAATCAGATCAAGTCCGCACCACGCCTTGCCAGCGACTCTGTCGGCTTCGGCTAGTGTGTGATAGCGTTCGCGGTACTGATCGAACCACCGAACGTATGCGTCAACCACGGTACCTACAAGATTGAACTCCGCAGCGTAGATGGCAGTGTCCATGTCCATGTGTAACCTCCTTTACCTGGTAAGATCAACCTCGCCACAGCAGAGAACAGTTACCCAATCAGCGCTGGTGAAGCCGTTGCCTTCCCAGTGCTCGATGATCGCCCGAACGACCTCTGCTGGAAGATCGAGTGCGTTGACTGCATCGATGTACGCCCTATGCATCGCTAGAAGTAACTCTTGTGATGTTTGCTCTACCGTCTGTACTTGCATTGTTGCTTTGCCCTTTCGTCTGAACGCTGTAAGTTATTTTATTTATGAATATATTATAAGTTACAACGCTCGAATTTTGCAAGAGTGGCCTATCAAAGAGGTACTTCTCGGATGGCCACGGTGAACACTTGCTGTGTACCTGGAAGGTAGACTCGCATAATGCTCACTTCCGCTGTCGGCGAGGTCGTGATGCAAACGTTGTCAGTCAATCCCGTCTGCGCAACCTGCTGTGCGAACGCTAGCGCCTCTAACAGCGCGTGCGGAGTCCATTTCTCCTCTTCGTTCGCAGGTGTGAAGTTAATCGTCATCGTCATGAGTCAGTCGCTCCTTTCTTACTTGTTTATATTTATTTATATTATAATATAAAGAATTGGGTGAAATCAAGTGTGTCGCTGGCGTAATTATAATGCGAACCCGTCGAAGGCATTTTGGCGCTGGTGCTCGGATCTTTTAAGTTCCCCCACGCGCGGGCCCGGTCGCAAGCGGTTGTGAAAAGTTCGTGTGGATTTTGTGTGAAATATCAGGAAACGATTTTTTCGAAAAGTTTGCTGGTTTAAAGTAACTTTTAACCCGTATATACCGAGTTTTTACCGGCTTACTAGCGTGTTACAATGTAAAGTTGTTGACCATACTTTATAACCGTGCTTAGAGAACGTATAGCAAGGAAAAAATATGTTTCACCCGTATACGCTGTGATAAGCTCAGCAATACCATTATACTAGATATGCTAGAGCTTATTAGACGAAAAATACGTAGCTAGGATATTACGGATTTTTAAACCATTTAGCTAGATCTTTAGGTCATATAATGTTTTTTCTGTGATTTCGAAGCTACGCTATGATTTTTGAGTGAAAAACCCCGGATAAGCTCTTCCATACGACTGCTTTACAAAATCTTAAATCACTCCTGCTGAGCTTATCGACAAAGCTCAGCAATTCCGATAAGCTCTAGAGCAGACGATAAGACCCTGGCAGGCTGGGTTTTGATTGCGTTGAAAGCTAGAGCTTATCGAAGGCGTGAAGGCGTGAAGAAAATTCTAAAAAAGTGAGGAAACATGTTGCCGATTCCAGCAAGGCCCAAAATTAGCACGCGGGACAAAGCATAAAAAATGGTCGTGGTCATCCCTATGGAAATGATAACCACGACCGAATTCCCAACGTTTACGAGCGCAGCGCAGTTTCGATTGGGTCCAGCAGATTGTGCTCTATCAGATACTCGACGTCAATACTCTCTTCCTTCCCGAGGTGCCATTTCACAGTTAGCACAGCGCCTAGTACCGAGAAGAACAGCATGAGCAGATCCTTGCCTTCTTGCTCATCTCGCGGAGCAGCTTCTCCTAGCATGACGGACAGCATCCGACGTTGGTAGGATCCATCCTGACCGCCGTCTAGCATTGCAATCAGCGCATACTGCACAGCAATGCACTGTGCTCTCACTGTCAACGTACTAGTTAGATTCACAACCAGGCCAGACTCCAGACACGCGTCGACGGCTAACAGCAGACCAAGATAGAACGCACTATAGAACGCGACAGTTGGAACATCAACATCTCCACGACGCAGCATCTCCGCAGTGAACGGCTCACTCGCGAGTGCTTTCTCAGCTTGCGTCGACTTCACATGTGCGGCACACCAAGTGTACGCTTGTTCGATGATATCCAACACGGTCATGACTGACTACCTCCTCAGGTATAACGCTTTAGGTCGAGACCCATGCGCAGGACGGACCTCGAGATTCCATCGTCTGTGCAGGCACAAAGCGATCTCGGGTAACAACTTTATTGGATTAACGAACAGTAAAACGCCTAATCTATCGTCTTCCAAGATATATCCCTCAGATAACACCGGCTTCCATTTGTACGCTGTACAGACTCCCTCGTCGTTAAACTCATCCTTATCGTACGGCGACGGTAAAACCTCAGACTCAGTAAAGCCATTCGACTCCAGGTATAGCCGAACCTCATCCTTAGTTATCCTCATAGCGCATCGAATGTAACCAGTAGCGCTGGCACGACTCCGGACCACAACTGACCAAACGGCGTCTCGGTGACCTTATTATAACCCTGACGGTCAAGTTGCTCGGACCAAACGGCCAGTGTGCCCTCTAGACCGACTAGCATTGGCGCTATCATATACCGGGCGCGAACAAACTCCGCACGCGTGAACCCAGTAGACTCCGCAAGCAACAACGTCTCAATAGCGATTGCGGTATCGGTATCGGTAGCGGTAACACGGCGAAGCGCAGCTAGCACACTGAGACGAATCGCAATCCCGTCCAACAGCGACGGTTCGCAGGATGTCCACGAGCGGGCGACATCCCAAAGGTCAACTGCATCCTCTTCGTCCTCGAGTCGATCCTGATTCCGCAGCGACGACATCCCAACGGTGAAGGCACACGCTAACGCAGCAATTGCGTGCAAGACAGTCTCGAACTCCGGCGACGGCGGCATGCCAGACAGCGCACCGACTGTGCTCGTAATCGTCTGGATGTCGATCGGCAGCGTGACTGGGTCTTCGAAGAACGACCTATCGCATAACCAGTCGTGTGTTGCCAGCATTGCCATATCGCGTAGCATCCCGTTTGTCACCAACGGCAAGTGCAGCGTAGACAAGTGCTCGCGTTCCCATTCTTTCCACATCGTGATCAAAACCTTTCTCGTGAAAGCACTTCACGACCTAATCTGTACGACGTTAGTAGCAATCTCCAGCAAGGCGACAGCGTCGTCGCTAATACCCAGTACGCAGTCTCCCGAGAGAGGAGATCCAACTCAACCGCATCGTCTAGCAGGAGGTCAACAGTGTGAAGCACGTCGCGACAAGTCGGTGATTGCGACAATAAGTAATCTGCGTGTAGCACATGCACCCACTGACGTTGTGCTGCTCTCTCACGGTAGGCGATTGCCTCATAGCGAGTAGCCAATCCCGTCCAGAGAGCGTGCGCAATAAGATCGATGCGATCTACCTCTTGTGGTGAGAACGCGGATTGAGCGGCAAAACGCCGAATGCTAACCCGACGTCGGAAGACCTCTTCCTTAGGTCGGCGGCGATGCTCAGCACTCCACCAACCAACTGCACAAGCAATCGCAAACGGCTCAAAGTCTGTCACGTCGTGACCTACCTTTCCAACGCTGACGCAAACGGAGCAAAGCATCAATCGCTAGGATTGCACAACTGGTAACGAGCGCACCCCAAGCTACGGCTCGGATACCCGGCACGGTGACCGTGGAGAGCACGGCAACAGTAAAGCCTAGCAATGTGCTTGCAGTAAACAACTGTCGATTATTTAACATAACGCTACCTCTACCATTCGGGTGAGGCATCGTCTTGCCTACCCGCAGTGAACACAGGCGCCTCAAGCGAAGTGAGAGCACGCTGCAGTTGGTTGCGGCGTGCGTGAGCGATGCGCAACCGCCGCTTGACGAATGCTAGCACGCACTCGAACGCTATTGCACACAAACAGCCGATGGCGATGCCAACAACGATAGCATTCAGGGTCGGATGTCTCCAGACGCGCTCCTGACCGACACAGAGCACCACTTCGATGTCGACCCATAGGCAAAGCAGCGCTTTCAGAGCTCGTGGTACACGTCGCCATGCATAGAAGAATCTCCTCAAGACAGACAGACCTCCTTACAGACTGAATGGACCTCACGTGTGAGATCCATTACATACTAAACTAACTGCGCCACAGCCGACGTATGTCTCTAGCAATACCACACATCAACATCACGAGAACGGCGAGCATCGCAGCTACCAGACACACTAGACGCAACCAGGGCCAGAACCGAATGAACGATAGGAAGAACAGCACGATGGCAATGCCAGCGCACCATAGCATGGCACGTGAAAGTGGTCGCAGGCGAGTATGCATTAACGACCTCCTCGTGGCGCTCTGACGATACGCAGGACCCACATCACGAGGAACCCGATAGTGGCACCCGCCATGATCCAAAAGGTCGCAGTACCAAAAGCGTTGAGCACGCCGAGATCGACACCCTGAACGCGCACCGCTGAAGCTGCGGCGGCTAAGAACATGGCTACCATGCAACCTAGCAGCCAGCGCATGTAACTAGACATGAGTAGAATCTCCTTTGGCAAGTAGTAGTAGTCTAGCGTCGAGAAGCCAGTCAATGTCGTTGATACCATCGTACCCTCGAGACTTGATAATCGCTTCCACGACCATGTAAACGTAATACACATCGAGCAGCGTGACGTCGGCATCGCTATCCGCTCGAACAAGCTTGTCTGCAACATCACGTAAGATATCGGAAGCTCTCATACTACACCTCACTCCTCGGTAAAGACGTCTGCAGCGACTTCGAAGTACAACTCTGGAAACGTCGACTCATCGTCGTCGGGAAGAATCAAGACTGCACTACCTTGCAGTTCATGATAGGCAGCTTCGGCAAGTGCGGTTGCACTCTCGTAACTGACACTTCGCATCCAACTTGCGATCTTGTCGGTGGCATAGAGTATGTTGTTCGGGAAGACTCCGTTGCGATATACGAGGACTGCCCACGGTATGCCCGTGTCGCGGTGCGTGACTACCAAGCAACGTTGCAAGCCACCGACGTTGTTAAGCAAGTTCGCAAGTGTCAATACCGCTTGTGGTATCTCGCCTGGATACACATACAACTCAATGACGCCATTCAGCGCTCGCAAGTAGTCTTCCACTTGTGTCACGCGAATCTCCTCCGCACGATTCAATTTCGCGTGTGCGACTACGTCCCACTGACTGATCTGTCGTAGCATTGTTTCCTCCTACTTATATTATAATATAAACTTTGGCGAAATACAAGGGCGAAATACGCCTCGCCCAAGGTGCACTATAAGCGCTACACGTCGTCTTTACCCTGCCAGACAGTTCGCGTAAACACAGCGTCGACGCGGACTTGGTCTACCGCTTGCATCAGCCAGTCGAGACCGCCACCGCGACAGAGCTCGGTATCACTGCTGTCGTAGATGACCCACTCCTGCGTATTCTCATCTGTCGCTAGACGAGCGCTTGCCAGCGAGAGATCGCGTTCCGCAAGTAGCACATACCGGTACTCTTTCAGATCGACACCCAACAGTGTCTGCGACAGGTAGATCAGTAGCGTCCAGAAGACACCGACCTCTGCCGGATGGTAGTGTGCGAGCGTAAGTGATACAATCTGCTCAAGCTTGCCAACCACACGCTCTTGGAACTCTGTCATCGGATAGTCTCGGTAGATCGCTTCCATCCAACGCAGAGCAGTTGCCAGGTACAAATGTAGAGCTGCATCCGTTGGTGCGGATCGATCTCGAAATGGACTGCGTGCGAGCTCTGATTGAATGTCTCGGACTGCCTGCGACATATCGACGGCTCGCCAGCGTAGAGTGATCGGATTGATAACGTAGTTACTCATGCGACACCTCACGCCTTTCTGATGGTAATCGTGTCGCCCAGTAACTCGTACCGGCGACCCAGCGTTGGAAGTCTGGAATCTGCTGAACTTCTAGCACATCGTTATAGACGTCCTGCTGCCACTGTGCACTCGCGCGCAACTGTAGCGCGATCTGCATGCGGTAGTGTCGGTAGTACCACTTGTTCAGTAGCAGGTAAGCGCGGGCAAGCTCGGGGTCACCCGCATGCTGATAGGCAACACCGTACCTCGCTGCGCACGCACGTGAGCCACCCTCAATGATACCGAAGCCGTAGGTGCGTTGTGCAAGCGCGAGCTCTCTCTTAACTGCCAACTGCGTGTACTCCTCATAGGCTTCCAGACAGAACTCGATAGAGACCTCTGGCTGCGGTAGAGGCTGTTCGTGATCTAACAACCACTTGGCAGAGCTCACTCGTGCTTCCGTGTAGTCCATAATCAACTCGATGGTTGCTTGTGCCGTCCCAACGCGTTGACGCAGATTCTCCCAGCAGATTGCGATGGCAGCGTCATTCTGTCGAATCACCGCTTGGTGGTGTCGCACTTCTTGACTAAAAGCCACGTTCGCTCTCCTCCCCGACTGTCGCAACGATAGTGTTCGCCTGCAAGAAACTCTCCCGCAAGCTCGCAAGGTACGCTTGCTTATCGTAAGCCGCTTGCGCAGTGATACGCTGTTTGCGCGCTTCACGTTGTGCCAGACGACGTTGTTCGCGATAGGCTTGCTCGCCTGGAGAATAGCGCTTTGCGGATGCAATTGCGACGTTCATGTTGTTTATCCTTTCCGTTGTGATTCGCGAATGTACTCGAGTATCTCAATGACGATATCATACATGACGTTGTCAATGTTCGAGCGAGTATCAATAGCGCGTCGACTTGCATCTTTCGGAAACCACCAGAGCTTACCGAGTGTGCTCTTGTAAGGCGACACGTCGACTTGTCGCAGCAGTATTGGGAAGATAGCTAGTGCGATGTTGTACGGTGCGTCTTCGCTATACGTCCAGCGATAGGCTACCTGAATGTACGCCATCAGCGTCGTGTGCGAGACAACGTCGGGTGAGAAGAGCGGCAGTAAGACATCGAGCGAGGTTAGGTCTTCTGCTCGGTATGGTCTCCAGTCTTCGTCCTCATCTCTCGGTGCGCCAATGAGCACAACACTACCAGTGCGCTCTGCTGCGGCCCAGTGCTTTGTGAAGCGTAACGCTAAGGTCCAGTCTTCATCTGCAAAGATGATTCCCACTCTTGCCGGCGTTTGCATTAGTATAAACCTTCCTTCCAGTCTCCGGCGATGCTCCAACCATTGATGACGCCGTAGCAGTCTCTTTCAATAAGATCGAGCAACTCTTGCGGATACAGACCACCTTCATGCTGCAACAGCTCTCTGAAGGCGTATGCACCCATATACAACTTTGCAACCTCGTCTTGCTCAGCGGCGTATTCGAGATCCTCAAATGACGTAAGATGCCACCGAGAGATCGGCTCTCCGTCTGCGGGCAATACCTCATCGAGAGCGTCTCTGCAATACTCCGATCCCATAAACGATCCTGCAACTGCGAAGTCTCGCCGGCGTTGGTCTCGTGGAGAGACTCTCGTGACTACGACGTCATCAACTCGTGTTTCTGTCATAGGGTCACCTTTCCTTCCTACTATTCTACTTATAATATATTATAAAATACTTTGATGGAAGATTACAAGTTTGCCTTCCATCAAAGGCCCGCGCTAGAGCGGGAACCGCTTATCGAGCTCGAATAGGATCTCTTGCTGTGCAACGTTTCGTCCGTGAGCATGCGCAGTGTCGAGTCGGTCTTGTGATGTCATGTCTACTCCTAATCGTACCCGACGACGACGATCGACAGTTCGTCATCAACATGCACTAGCGAGTTCTCTCCACCAAAGGTGTACTCAATGAGGTACTCGTATAGTGCAAGCTTGCCCTCGACACTCGTAGGCAAGACCCACCAGGCGGTGTCAACTGTGTAGTCCTCATCGGTTACTATCTTGTCCTCATCGAATGCCATATAGACAGCAAGAATTGCTCCCTTGGCAATCAGCATGTTGATCGTGTCGACCATCGACTCTTCGCCGGCGGCATACGCTTGCGCCGTCTCATTAAATCCACAACCGCCACCGACGTGCTGCGGGCCGAAAGCCTGGAAGAACGTCTGCAACGTTGTGACCTGCCAGTTAGCGTTCCGGATGTAGTCGATCTCTTTCGCAATGTCGGGTAGTCGTTGTGCATTCCACACTGGGAACCTACTCTCAGGTCCCGCAGCTTCTATGGCGGCAGCCTCTCTCTC
>Ga0207700_10000992_pt1 | contig 16363 bp, 13 predicted proteins | sample LARL82metaG_FD_184348 | JGI IMG/M metagenome (GOLD analysis project Ga0207700, IMG submission 184348) | Corn, switchgrass and miscanthus rhizosphere microbial communities from Kellogg Biological Station, Michigan, USA - LAR L8-2 metaG... | ecosystem: Host-associated > Plants > Roots >...
CGCGGCGTCGCTCTGCGACGGTCCACGAGTGCTTCTTCTGAGCGCCACGCCCGTCCAGAATCGGCGCGAAGATCTCGTCGCCCAGCTTGCTCTTTTTCTCGGCGACGCCGCGCTCACCGCTTCCGACACGGAGCTCGCGCGTTACGTCGTGCGACGCCGCGTGGGCGACACGGCACTCATGCTTCCACACGTGAGTGGACCACATCGCCTTGAGATTCCGAAGAACGAGGACCTGCTCGACGAGCTACTCGCCCTTCCCCCGCCCATGCCCGGCTCCGACGAGGGGGAGGCTGGAGCGCTGCTCACATACTCTCTCCTTCGGCAATGGGCATCGAGTCGCGCCGCTCTTGTTGGCGCGCTACGCCGACGTTTTACCAAGGCAACGGCACTCCTCATGTCACTGGAAGCCGGTCGGTGGCCAACGCGCGACGAACTGCTAGCCTGGAGTTACGGCGGCGACGCGATGCAGCTCGCCATGCCGGAGATGTTCGGCGCGTTAGGCAGGTCGCCGCAATCGGACCAGCTCGAATCCATGTTGCTCGCCGTTCGCCGCCACGCGGACGGCCTCCATAGCCTCTTGAAGCGGTTGCGGGCGCTGCCGAATCCGGATGAGGACCGGGCCGATTTGCTGAGTGGGATCGCCGCGGATCATCCAGGCAGCCGTGTGATCGCGTTCAGCCAGTATGCCGAGACGGTACGTGAGTTGTCGCATCTGCTGATGAGGCGTCGCGCAGGCGTTGCTGAACTGACGGCTCACGGAGGTCGTATCGCCGGGGGACGAATCAGCCGGCGCGAAGTACTCGCGCAATTCGCGCCAGGAAGCGACGCCGTAACATCGGTTCGCGACCGCATAACCATGCTCGTCACCACCGACGTCCTCAGCGAAGGGCTCGACCTCCAGAAGGCTTCGGTAGTGGTTCATCTCGATTTGCCGTGGAATCCGGCGCGTCTCGAGCAACGCGTAGGGCGCGTACGACGTCTGGGATCGACGCACGGGAGCGTCTTCGTGTATTCTTTCGCGGCGCCGGCGAGCTCGGAGCGACTGCTCCGAGTGGAGGCGCGGCTGCGCGCGAAGCTGCGCATCGCTTCTGACATCGTCGGGCTCGACGGCTCGCTCGTCGCCGGCTCGGTAACGCCGCCTTACGGCGCCCCACCGGAATTGACCAGTGATGTTCTGAGGGCAATCGAGGAATGGCATGACCCGCATCTCGCGAGAGCGAACGAAATCGCAACGCCGCTCGTCGCCGGCGTGGCGGCAGCTTCTGAGGGCTGGCTCGCGCTGGTATCGCTCCGCGGAGAGCTCGTTCTGCTCGCGATGGCAGGTAGCGAACCCTCACTGGAACCGTCGGTAGTCGCCTCGGTGATTCGTGGCTGCGGCGGTGCTGCCGTAGCCTTATCGCGGGATGAGCAGAGCAGGGCGATGGCGGCCGCGCAAAGGTGGTGTGAGCGCTGGGAATCGCGTCAACGGCTTAATCTCGGGAGCGCCGCGGGTGCGCGCTCGAGAGGGCGCATCACGAGGCGGATCGCCGCTCTGCTCTCCGCCGCGCCGCGGCACGAGCATATACGGCTGGCAGCGCTCGCGTCCCGCGCCCGTCGCACCTTGCGAGTGCCGCTCGGCATCGCCGGCGAGCGAGCCCTCGTGGAACTCGCGAACGCGCCGGTGAGCGATGCCGAGTGGTTGCGAGACATCGCGAGTCTCGGTGGAAGTCGCGATGCCCCGCACGCAGACGCTGCCGCAGCTGCTCTCGTTTTGATCGTCCTGCGACGGATGTAGCCTAACGCTTAGCGGCTATGAGTCGCGCGCAGCCTGACGAGGAGAAGGCTCGTTTGCGGACCGACGCCAACGAGGAGCTTGCCGGCAAGTGAACCATCGGCGGAGTATTGGCCAACTTGCTTGTCATTGACCAGCACCGCGATGTCCTGGCCGTGCAACTCCACCGACAGCTTATTCACCGCGTTCGCGTCCGTAGAGATGGCCGTGACTCCCGCCAGACTGAGTAGCGAGTTGCAGACACGATCCACGTACCAGCAGAGCTCGACGTGGCGGTCAGCGCTCATGCTCACCGAGTAGTAGCTGGCGGATCGCTCCTGTCGGCCGAAGCCGAGGTATACGACACCACGCGGTGTTGCACCGAGCTGTCCGACGTCGACGTCGAGCCGCACGTCTGACGGCAAATCCTGAGACGGGTAGCGCACCATACACAGCGCGTCGTTACTCGTGTTCTCGAAGCGAACGCCTTCCATCTCGAAGCTCGCCTTGCACCGGGGATTCGACCACGTGAAGCCCTGCGAGGTGTTGGACTCGGCAAAAGCGTCATTGATGAGGGGTGGCGGCGCGGGCTTCTCCGGTGGCCGAACTGTCGAGCAGACGTTGCTCAATTCGCCGACGAGCAATGTATCCGCACCGGCCAGCGAAAGCTGGCGGCGCGTGCTGTCATCCATCGAGAACGCGATGCAGTACTCGCGAGCGCTTCGGGCGATCTGGTGCGACGAGACACCGTGCTGCCGGAGATCGATCACTTCGGCGAGCGAGAGCGCTTTCGTCTGCGCCGAGAGGACAGGCGGCGTGGCGGCGAGAAGGAGGGCTGTCACGCCGAGCATGGCGCGACACGACCGCGCCACTTGCGATGACGCCGCTGTTGCCATCATTGACAAGCCCTCACTTGCTCGCCGCGACGCTTCCGCATCTCGTTCTCGGCACCGCAGGCCTGCACGGCACGCGCGTCGGCCTGCTCGAGATCGTGCTTGAGAGTCTTCACGGCTTGCGACTCGGGATAGCGCGCGGCGACGCTGTCCAGCTGCAGCATCGCGGAGCGGAAGGTGTGCCGCGCTGTAGCATACTCGCCCTGTTCGATCTGATCTTCGCCAGTCGTTAGGCGCGTCCGCGGATCCACGAGAAGCTCCGGCGGCATCAGCCGGAGATCCGTCGTCGTGCCCATGACGGCAATTTTCACGTTAGGCGTCTTGGTTGCCGGCACCACTGGATCGCGAGTCACTACCGGCGCGGCCGCATGGGACGATGGCGCGCTGGGGGGGGCGAGCCGCCTGAGATTCTGCTCCGGCGCATCGCCTTGTTCGCGGGCCGCTGACGGGCCGACATGCGCACCGCTCTGCAGCACCGCGCCACCATCGACGGTGACGTGTGGATCGGTGGACGCGGGCACACTGGCCGAATTCGCCGAAGCGGCCGGTGTTGTCGCGGACTGGCCGTCGAGCGGCTTGACGCTGCTCGCGCCGCTGTTGCGCGCGAGAAGAACCAGGGCACCCCCAACCACGAGCACCAGTGCAGCTGCCGCGGCGAGACTGTAGCGACGCCTTGTGTTGTCGCGCTCCGACTTCGTCTGCATCTCGTCGCTCGCAAGCGCGAGCTCCGTGACGAGATCGAACTGGCGCGACGGCTCTTTAGCGGCGATCGGCGTAGCGCGTTCCGGAACAGCAACGGGCGCGAACGTTGGTGACGGGGCGATCGGCGAAGGGCGCTCGATGGTCTGGGCTGGCGCGGTTCGCACCAGCGGCTCCGCCTGGCGCAGTGGCTTCGCCACTGGCTCTGCCTGACGAATTGGCGTCGGTGCTGGCTGCGGTTGGCGCGCCGGGGCCGAGGCCTGTGGTGGCGCGGCCTTTGGTGGCGCGGACGGTTGTGGCGCGGACGGAGGCGGCGCGTAGCGCAGTTCGGGCTCAGGCTCCTCGAAGGGCTCCGGATCCGGAATCGCGTTAGGCGCCACAGTCCGCCGCAGGCGGGAGGCAACGCTACCGAGCTTCCGCAACAGCCAAGCGCTTCGCTCCACGCCCGGCACGACGATGCCACCCGCAGCCAGGCGAAGTGGCGAGGTTCGCTCGTCGTCGCCGAGGCCGTCATTTACACCGGAAGCGGAATCAGCGGCCAATTCCGCTGCCAGCGCGTTCGATATGTTACGCGCCTGCGTGGCATTCGCTTCCACGAGTGCACTATCGAGCTGTCGGCGAAGCTCGGAAACGGCGTGCGGCCGCTGCTGCGGCAGCAGCGCCATTCCCTTCACCGCGAGTCGCGCAAGTCCCGGGATGACGCCAGGTACAGACGCGATGGGCGACGGAACGGACTCACCCGCGGCGCGTTCGAGCGCGGATGGCGGGGCGTCACCGGTCAACATGTAGTACAGCAGCGCCGACACGGCGTACACGTCGGTCCACGGGCCAATCTCTCGCATTCCATATTGCTCGAACGCGGCGAAGCCGGGAGCGAGGTCGCTCGCGTGCAGGGGGAGGTGCCGGCGTGCACTGAACTCGAGCAGGATCGCCGCCCCGTCCGTTCCGACGTGCACCGAGCGCGGCGACAGATCGCGGTGGATGATGCTCTCGGAGTGAAGAACCTGCAGCGCGGCGAGCAATTGATGCGCGAGACGACCAGCGTCCCCGGAAGCAATGCGTCCACCAGCGCCGCGAAGGTATTCCGCCAGCGGCTGCGCCTCGTAGCGGTCCATCACCAGATACACCGTTCCGTTAGCGTCGACGACCGCACGCACGCGGACGAGATTGGGATGACTGCTTTCGGCGAGCACGGCACCTTCGAGCGCAAAGCGATGCAGCGCTCGGAGGAAATCACGTTCGCATTCGGGCGAGTGCGGCTTGACGGCCGACCCGTCGGCACCGCGCGAAACGAGGCTGCGCGGGAAGAACTCTTTAATGATGACCGTGTCGCCAGTGGTCAGGTCGTCGGCCTGATAACTGAATGCGAAAGAGCTCGTGCCGCGGATGAGGCGGACGAGGCGAAAGCGATCGGCGAGTAGCACTCCGGGGCGGAGCGCGAGCGCGTGTTGCGACTCCAGGGCGTCGGCGTTCACACCATCTCCGGTGCGTGGGGCGACCAAGGTAATTGCGCAAGCCATGCCCGTCTAACGACGATTTGCATGGGATGCCCCAGCGCCACCCAATTCACGATGGCGCAACCACCTACATGATTGACCGCGCGAGCCGTGTTCGACTGTCCGCGCTGTTGCCGGAGCAACGCGTGTTGCGCGCGCGCAACACTTCGCCTGCCAGATGTTTCCGCGCCGCGACGCCCGGTTAGATGGACCGTACGGGCTGCTAGAGCGTCGATCGGACCGCGGCAGTCTCGCCGCTGGTCGTGATTTCAGGAGGCGCCTGTGGCTGGCCCTGCGGGAGGATGAGGACGAATGTCGCGCCGCCGCTGGCGTTGCCCGCCAACCGCAGGTCACCATCCATGCCTCGCGCGAGATCTCGGCTGATTGCGAGCCCAAGGCCGAGGCCTTCCTGTGCCTGCGTGAGCGATCGATCGAGTTGGACAAAGGGCTCGAAGACTTGCTCGCGGCGGGATTCGGGAATGCCCGGTCCGGTGTCCTCGATCGCGATCTCGACTTTCGACGTTCCAACCGCCGTCGCCCAAAGTCGGATACGGCCACCAGCCGGTGTAAAGCGAATTGCGTTCGACAGCAAGTTTAGCATGATCTGACGCAACTTCTCCCGGTCCGCGGCGACGGTCATCGATCGAGCAGACGGCAGGTATTCCAAAGTAAGAGACTTGGCGGTCGCCTGTGGCGAGACGAGCGCGTCCAGGTCCGCGAGAAAGGGGTCCACCGAGATCGTGGTGAGCGCATACGAGACCTGGCCGCGTTCGATCCTGTTGAGGTCGAGGACGCCGCTGATCAACCCGAGAAGGTGCTGGCCACTCGCGCGAATGCGAGCGAGATCGCGCCGTTGTGGCTCGGTGAGCGGTCCGCGAAGTCCCATCTCGAGCAACTCGGTATAGCCGGCAATCGCGTTCAAGGGCGTGCGGAGCTCATGACTCACTGTCGCGAGAAAATCCGACTTGGCGCGGTTGGCCGCCTGTGCGTCGCTGGTCTTCTGCTCCAACGCGCGCTGCGACGTCGCGATCTCGTTCGCCATACGGTTGAACGTTTCGGCGAGGCGCGCGATCTCTTCCTCGCCATCACCCGGCACGCGAGTGTCGTATTCGCCTCGCGCGATGGCTTCGGCGCCGTCGGCGATCCGCGAGATTGGGCGCGTAACTCCCCGGCCAATCAGCAGTGCCGCCCCCATAGCCGTGATCAACATGAAAATAGAGACCGTGACGAGCGTCCGCATTGTTTTGCGGGGCGGGATGAGGACATCGCGGACGCGCGATTCCATCGCGACGACCAGGGGCGTGCCGGCAATCGGCGACTCGGCGATTAGCACTTCCTCATTACCGCGCTTCGCCCGCCGTGGATCGGTGGGGTCGAGGCGAGGCGCGGACGACGGGCTGCCGCCGACCGTGGACCATTGACTGCCGTCCGCATTACGATAGTAGATGCTAACCCCCTCGCCGGCGATCGCCCGGACGCTGCGATCTGCCTGTGGGTTCGCCGCCAGGCGCCGTTGCTGTGCGATGTAGCCGAGTAGGTGCCCGCTTTCGAGCACGGGCTGCACGAGCCAGAAATACACCCGTCCACCGACGGCGTAGAGGCGGCCGAGCTGCACCGAGTCGACTGGCGCCACCTCGGCTATACCGTCGTGCGGAATGCGTGGTGAGCCGAGGCTATGTTGTTCCGCGGAGACCTCGGGCACGACGGCCTCACCCTCACCGAACTTCGCGACGCGTTGTCCGTTGGCCGTCCAGAGCTCGATCGGAAGTCCAGAGTCAGCCGGTGTGCTGAGCGTTCCGAGAGCGCGTCCCGCTGCCGCCGTGACGCTGTCGGCTTCCCGTCCGTTCGCCGCTACCGCGCCGCGTGCGAGGACGGCCCGCACGGCGGGCTGGCGAGCGGCGGCACTGTATCGAGCACGAGTCTGGCGAATACCTGTTTCACCCAGACCGGCCAACTGCGCCGTGCCGCGCACCAACCCATCCGCAGCCCCGGAGATGGCGGAGTGCGTCAGGACCTCGTATGCCACCCCCAGCACGATGAGCAGCGACACCGCGATCACCGCTCCCGTGAGCAGCGACAGCTTCCGAGCCAGTGACATACGAAGCGGGCGCGCTGGCTGCGTCGTCGCGCCCTTCGATGCCACGTATCTTCCACTTACTCTCACGACGCTCCGCGGCCGGCTGGTCGGCTTACTTTGGACACCGCGCCAGTGAAGCGCAAGGCACATCTCAAGCCAATTCGTGCTACTATCTACTCGCCCTCTGACGCTGAATGGCTGCCCCTGCCCCCCCAAGACAGCCGGTCACCGTACCGGCGGAGAGAGCCATGTGGAATGAGTTCAAGGCGTTCTTGATCAAGCAGAACATGCTGGCCCTGGCCATCGCCGTCGTGATCGGCGCCGCGACCAATGATGTCGTGCAGGGCCTGGTCAACGATTTCATCATGCCGGTGATCAACGCGGTCTCACCCACGAAGGAATGGCAGAATCTCCGCTTCCCGCAATCGGGCCCGGTGCAGTTCACCTACGGCCATTTCCTGAGTGTGCTGCTGAAGTTCGTCATCGTCGGCTTCGTGTGCTGGCGCCTAACACTGGCGCTCATCAAACCCGCGAAGCCCGAGGAAAAGCCGGCCACACGCGAATGCCCATTCTGCCGGCAGACAATCGACGCTCGTGCGACGCGCTGCGCGTATTGCACCAGTCAACTCGCGGCTGCTGCCTGAGTGGAGCTCAGTGAACGGTGATCGGTTATCTGCGAACTAACAGCTACCGATCACCGTTCACGGCTCACTTGCCGCCGGCTTCACTCGCCAAGGGCAGGCTCGTACTCTCGCGGTCCGCTGCGCGCACTCGGCTCGTGACGGCCGAGGAGACGCACGCAGGTGTTCCAGCGGAGGATCGACTCGTCGTTGCCCGTGGGTCGGATCGCTTCCGCGCGCTCGTACCACGTCATCGCTTCGTGAAACCAATCCACCGCGACGTCGGCAGCGCCTAACGACGAACGGTGGAGGAGCGCCTTCGCTCTCCGCTCGCAGATGATGCCGGCGTAATAGGCGCGCTTGTAATCGTCTTTCAATCGCGGCAACACCCCGCGTGCTTGATGCACGCCATCGGTGAGCTCCTCGCCGAATTGATCCGTGATCGAGAGCAGCAGCGTCACCAGGGCGCTCTGGTTCTCCGGCTCGATCTCGAGTATGTCGAGACAGATGCTCTCCGCCGCGGATGAATCATTCAGCAGGCGATAGCGCTCGGCCTTCTGAAGCGCTGCAGGAATACCTTCGCGCGTGATCGGTTTCAGTTGCATCGCTCACCTCCGCGGGCCGCACCGGCCCGATGCGTCGCGCTACTTCCTGTTCCGTCGCGAGTAGATCTTCACAAGCTTGCCGATGGGATCGAAGAACTCGTCGACGACGCGTTCCTTCAGTGGGATGATCGCGTTATCGGTAATCGTGATGTGCTCCGGACACACCTTGGTGCAGCACTTGGTGATGTTGCAGTAGCCGATGCCGTCTTCCTTGCGGAGCGCCGGAATGCGATCGGCCGTGTCCAACGGGTGCATCTCGAGCGCGGCCGCGTACACCAGGAAGCGCGGCCCTATGAACTCCTCGTGCTTGTGATGATCGCGCAGGACGTGGCAGACGTCCTGACAGAGGAAGCACTCGATGCACTTCCTGAACTCCTGTACCCGATCGACGTCGCGCTGGTACATGCGCCACGTGCCATCGGGCGCGTCCGGTGTGCGGGGCGCGAACGGCGCGATCTTCTTCTTGACGCGGAAATTCCAGGACACGTCGGTGACGAGGTCCTTGACGTGCGGAAAGGCCCGCATCGGCTCGATCGTCGTCGGCTTATCATCAGGCAGCTCGTCCAGCCGCGTCATGCACATCAGCTTCGGCGAGCCGTTGATCTCCGCCGAACAGGAGCCGCACTTTCCCGCCTTGCAGTTCCATCGCACGGCGAGGTCGTTGGCCTGCTTCGCCTGGATCTCGTGGACCGCATCGAGCACCACCATGCCTTCCACGACATCGGTCGTGAACTCGACGAACTTTCCGTTGCCCTTCTCACCGCGCCAGATCTGGAAGGAGCGCGTACTATGCGCGGCCGCCGCATCCTGAGCTGCCTGCGCCGCCGTAAACGCATCGACGGCGTGCGAGGTCGGCGCCGCGGTCGTGGACGTTGCGCTCTCGCTCATTTCATCTCCTCGATCACGGCCTGCAGCTCCGGCGGCATTGGCGGAAGCGGCTCACGCGACAGACGCATCTGGCCGTCGCCGCCCTGTTGAGCGACCAGGTTGAACGTGCCAAAGGCGGGATCCTTGTCCGGGAAGTCGTCGCGGAAATGTCCCCCCCGACTTTCCTTTCGTGCGATGGCCGAGCGCGCGATCGCCTCGGAGACGACGAGGAGATTGTCCAGGTCGAGCGCCGTGTGCCAACCGGGGTTGTACTCGCGATTCCCGCGCACGGCGACGTTCGCGGCGCGACGCTTCAGCGAATCGATGCAGGCGAGCGCCTGCTCCATCTCCTGCTCCGTTCGCACGATGCCAACCAGGTCTTGCATGTTTTCCTGTAACGTTTCCTGCACCTGGTACGGCCCGTCGGCCGACCCTGTTCGCTCGAACGGCGCCAATGCTTGACGCGCTGCCGCGTCGACGTCCGCGGTGTTCACCCTGGTCGCACCATGCTCACGAGCGAAACGCGCCGCGTATTCGCCCGCGCGCTTGCCGAAGACCAACAGATCCGACAGCGAGTTGCCGCCGAGGCGATTCGCGCCATGCAATCCGGCAGCGCACTCGCCGCAGGCGTAGAGACCGGGCACGGTCGACATCTGCGTATCGCCATCGACTCGTATGCCGCCCATGATGTAGTGGGTCGTCGGGCCGATTTCCATCGGTGTCGTCGTGATATCGATCCCGGCAAGCTGCATGAACTGATGGTACATGCTCGGTAGCTTCTTCTTGATGTGCTCGGCCGCGTTAGGCAGCTTCTCTTTGATCCAGGAGATGTCGAGGAAGACGCCGCCGTGCGGCGAGCCGCGCCCTTCCTTCACCTCGCGCACGATCATGCGCGCGACGTGATCGCGCGTCAGGAGTTCGGGCGGGCGTCGCGCGTCCTTGTCGCCCTGCGTATATCGCCATCCCTCTTCAGGGTTGTCCGCCGTCTGGGACCGATAGTTTTCCGGAATGTTCTCGAACATGAATCGCTTGCCGTCGCGATTGCGCAGGACGCCGCCCTCGCCGCGCACGCCTTCCGTCACGAGAATGCCGCGCACGCTCGGCGGCCAGATCATCGCTGTTGGATGGAACTGCACGAATTCCATGTCCTGGAGCGCGGCACCAGCGCGGTACGCGAGCGCGTGGCCGTCGCCCGTGTACTCCCAGCTGTTCGACGTGATCTTGAATGCCCGGCCCACGCCTCCCGTCGCCAGGACGACGGCGCGCGCACGAAACAAGCGAAAGCGCCCGCGCTCGCGGTCGTAGCCGAACGCGCCCGCGACACGATCGCCGTCCTTCAGCAGAGTGATCACCGTGCACTCCATGTGCACGTCGATTCCTCTATGGATACCGTGGTCCTGCAGCGTCCTGATCATCTCGAGACCGGTGCGGTCGCCGACATGGGCAAGGCGCGGGTAGCGATGGCCGCCGAAGTTGCGCTGCAGGATTCGGCCGTCGGGGGTGCGATCGAACAGCGCGCCCCACGCCTCCAGCTCGCGAATTCGGGCCGGTGCTTCCTTCGCGTGCAGCTCCGCCATGCGCCAGTTATTGAGATACTGGCCCCCGCGCATCGTATCGGCAAAGTGCACGCGCCAGTTGTCCCGGTCGTCGACGTTGCCCATCGCCGCGGCAGCGCCCCCTTCAGCCATCACCGTGTGCGCTTTGCCCAACAGCGACTTGCAGACCAAGCCGACGCGCACGCCGGCGGCCGCCGATTCGATCGCCGCACGCAAGCCCGCGCCGCCCGCACCGATGACCAACACGTCATGATCTATTGTTTCGTATTCAGTCATTGTCGCCATTTGCAACAATCATCGCTCGCTTGCGCTCGTGCGTTGCGCTCGCTCCCGTTCCTTCCATTAGAATAAAACCCGCCAGTCGTGCCAGATGCCCATCGCGCAGAGGCGGATGTACACGTCGGAGAACGCAACGGAGAACAGGCTCGTCCACGCCCATCGCATGTGCCAGCGGTTCAGGCAACTCGCGCAATCGTAAGCGACCTGCTGTCCGCGATGCTTCGAGATCTCGTCGTGGAATCCACCAACGATGTGACGGAAGGAGTGGCAACCGAGCGTATAGCAGCTCAGAAAGACGACATTCGCGAGCAACACAATCGTTCCGATGCCGATGCCGAAGTGCCGCGTGCCGTCTGGCGCAGTGAACCACAGCGCCTTCCATACGTCGGACGCGAGGATGATCAGGAACAGCAGCGCGATGTACAGCACATACCGGTGGATATTCTGGAGGATGAGGGGGAAGGAGCGCTCGCCGAGATAGGAATTGCGCGGCTCGCCAACGGCGCAATTCGGCGGATCCGCCCAGAATGCCTTGTAATAGGCGCCCCGATAGTAGTAGCACGTCACTCGGAAAAGCCCCGGGAAGGGCAGAATCAGCAGCGCCGGCGAGAACATCAGCCAGCCTGGCCACCACGCGGGCTTCGGGCCGAAGAGCGCGTGGGGGGAGCTGCCAAACAATTCCGGTGAGTAGAAGGGCGAGAGGTACGACCCGTACCAGTAGTTCGCATTTTGAAACGCTGCCCAGGTAGCATAGACGATGAAAGCAAAGAGCAGCGTGAAGACGACGAGCGGCTGAACCCACCAGGCGTCGCGGCGCATCGTTTCGCCGAAACCCCTGCGGTACAGCGGCAGTGGTGCATGGGCCATCGCGACCTGCCCTCCTGTCTTGGCTCGAGGTGCGCGTAAGTGATGCCACGGTCCCCGGGCTGTCAATGCCGTCGAATCATCCGGCTATTTCACTCGGTACGGCCCGACATCTGCGATTAGCGGGCGGTCGATCTGGCGGCCAAGGGAGGCGAGAGCGGCGCGGGAAAAACGGTCGCCCGTAGCGATCACTGGAGGGCTTCGCGTGCTTGGAAAGCGTGTTGCGGTTGCATCGCTGTTGTTCGCGCTCGCGGTCGTCGGCTGCCACCATGGCGGATTCACCAATGCGCCGGCCGGGACGCAAGGCTCGGTGAGCCTCACCGTTCAAAACCAGAACTTCTACGACATGGACCTCTATGTCGTGAGCGAAGGGCTCGCGACGCGAATTGGCGACGTGACCGGGAATTCCACGGGGCACTTCGTGCTCGATCCATCGTTCTTCCCCTCGAGCGAGATACGCATCATCGCCACGCCGATCGGCGGCAACGGACGCGCGTCGAGCGGGCCGCTGAACGTTGGCCCGGGTCAATCGATCAACTTTACGATTGCATCCCTGCTGCGACAGAGCTCGGCAACGGTACGGTGAGCTCGCTCGTTAGGCTTCGGCGGCCTCACGGTCTGAGCGAGAACCAGAACGGCATCACCGTCACCTGAGGTACGGCGCAAGACCCGACGTGCGCCGGCGCGAAGTGGTAGCGTGCCAGCGCACGCGCCGCCGAGAGCGCGAAGGATGGTGACGTCGCGTGCAGGATTTCGAGCGTCGGTATCGACGGCTCTCCACTGGCGTCGATGACCACGCGCAACAGCACTTCTCCGTCGCGTCCCTCGTCGCGTTCGTCTGGCGGATACTCCGCCAACGGGTTGATGCCAGTCGGCTTCGCATCGGCCATGCGCACCAGGGGAAACTTCGCCATAAAGAGCGTGTCCGGTGCAACTCGCAACCGCGTATCTTCGGGTCCTGTCGTGACTCGAAGCTCCAACCGTAGGGAATCGACGCCGAGCGCGCGTGGCACCAGCGCGGGAAGGCTGTCCTCGGCCGCGGCAATGAGAGCCTTCGCCACCTGCTCGTCGAAGCCTGGAGCCAACGTCGGGATGCTGGTCACGATGCCCGTAATCGCGCCGTCACGTCGAATCGTGAAATCGTAAACGCCGTACACGAGCGGCTCTCGCTTCGACAGGCTGTCGCCAGCGAGCACCTCGCGCTCCAGCATGCGCGTACGCACCGGTCCGGACGAAAAGACGGGAAGCTGGAGCGGCCTGGGCGGCCTGAATTGCGAAGAAAAGGCCTCGAGCAGAAGGTTGCGTGCTCGGGAAGTCAGGGTACCACCGTCGCGTCGCAGCAGATAGGCGCGTGCCGTCACTTCGGCGGAATCGACGTGTGCGGCACGGAGCACTGAATCGCAGAGCGACGACGAGGCCACCCTGGCCTGCGCCGGCAGGGAGACCGTCCGCAGCAGAGAGAGCGCGAACACGATTGAGCGAACGCTCATCGTACCACCTCCGCCTTCGCCTGCAATGGCCCGTCGCGACGTCGTCCTCCAGCAGCGTACACGAAGAGTCCGAGAAGGTTCAGCCCGATCACCACACCCGAAATCTTCACGGCAAAGGAGCGCCAGCTCGGCACGTCGATTATCGGGAAAATGGAAAGCGTAACGTACAGCACTGTCGTCAGCAGCCCGGCGAAGGCCGCGACCTTGAGCGCCCGCGATGCCGATGGCCATGCGCCGCCCTGGCGTGTCGCAACGAACAGCGGAAGGGCGAACAAGACGAGGTACGTAAGGCCGTAGAGGATGCCGGCGGCATTGTCCAGCAGTTGAAACGCCTCCTGCTCGCCGACACCGACGATACCGGCGAGTCCGAATGCGAGTGAAACCGCGCCGACGAAGAGAATCGAGTTCACTGGGGTGCGAAAGCGCGGATGCAGTCTCGTGAACCAGCTCGGCAGCAGCCGATCCCATCCCGCTACCATTGGCATGCGAGTATTGCCCGTGAACACGATGCTCGAGTTCGCGATCAGACGCGACGTCAGCATGAGAATCACGAGCGGTCCGACGATCGCCGCCGCGCTGCCTAACGAACCAAGTCCCCGTGTTATGGTTTGTGGAATCGGAGCGATCAGGTCCACCTGCCCCGGCGCGGAGAACGCCAACACCGAGCTCGTGCCGAGGATGAACATCACCGCAATGATCGGCGCGGCGATGAGTGTGGCCCGTCCGATTGTTCGTTCCGGTGATCGGCATTCGCCGGCGAGAACCGCGACGTACTCGAACCCGCTCAACGCACCGACCGCCATTTTCCCGAACACGTTCAGACTCAGCAGCGTGAATGTCGGCATCGCGAGGGCGAAAGGGTGGTACGAGGGCAGTACCCCGCGCGCGTGCTGCACGAACGGCAACCCGATCAACACCGCGAACGCGATCATCAGCATGACGCTGCCCGCATTATGGAGCCACTTGCTCACGCCGAGGCCAAGTATCCCCAGCCCGATGAGCACACCCATCAACACGCAGCTCACGGCGGTGATGAACAGCTTGCTCGTTCCCATCCAGGGACTGCCAAACGCGTACGAGAAGTTCGTAGCGATCACCAATCCGATGCTCGAGATGAGCACCACGGCATACATCCAGAGATTCCAGGCGACCATGAAGCCAGCGGCCTCGCCGAAGCCGAGCTTCGTCCACTGATAGAGACCGCCCTCGAGCGGCAGCGCGCGACTGAGATGGATGACGACAGCCGCCTGCGGCAGGTAGAAGAGCACCATCGCGGCAAGCCAGAATACGATGTGGGAATGACCGAGCTTTGCCGCCGTGCCGACCCACACGATGCCGACCACGTACACGATCTGCTGCAGCACCAGATCGGTGAGGCCGAGCTCCTTCTTGAATGCGGCGCTGCGCTCTTCGACGCGTGCTGCTTCCGCGGCGACTGCGCCGGCTTCCTCGTACGATGCGACCGGCTCGTCGCGGCGAACATCGATTGTCATCGCCACTCTTGCACGACAGTCGCCCGCTGAATGACATCGAGACGGGGGAAATAGCGGCGCAGGTAATCGTTCCCCTGGTCCATCATCAGCTCCTGACGTGGACCGAGTCCGGATGGCGCGCCCTCACCATATCCGTCGAACAATGAGTCCGCGACACTCATCCCCGCTGTCACTTCCGCAAAGGGTGGGAACCCGCCTCCATAAGTATCGAGCTTTGGATTGTCGCGAAGATTGATAAAGAGCTGCACGGTTCGGGTGTTCGGGCCTTCGCTGGCGAACGCGATCGTGCCACGTGTGTTGGAGTGATGAACGGGATCGTCGGGAATGCGCCGATCCTCCCAGGCGTGATTGATGTCGGGCTTGCCGGAGATTCCGAACTGAGCCACGAAGTTCTCGATCACCCTGAAGAAGTACGTGCTGTCGTAGTAGTGATGCTTCGTGAGATAGTAGAAGCGATCCACGCCGTGCGGTGCCCACGCTCGCCGTGCTACCGCCACGATCTTCCCACGCGAGGTCTGCAGCTCAACGCGGAAGCTGTCGGGCGCTGCCTGATTCAGCTCGCGCTCGTTAGGCGAGGCGAGCGGCCCCTTCTCCTGTGCGCAGCCGCCGCTGCCGAGGGCGGCGACCAGCGCGATACCGAGGCCGAGTTGCGTGAGCGCGCGTGAGCCTCTCATGGATTGCCTTTCGTTGTCGATGCGTCGTTGTGACCCTGTGGCGGGCCGGCGGAGAGCGCGTCGGAGACTCGCTCGCGTTGGTGGTCGTTCCGGCTGCGAAGGATCGCGAGGAGATTGACGTTGCGGATGATCGTCGGTTCTCCACGAAGGGTCGGCTCGTCGGTGGCTTCGATGAACTTGCTCCGATCGAGCCGCGATTCGTCGCGTTCACGCGTCTCCGCGTCGCGATAGACGAACACGTCGAGCTCCGCACTTCCTAGCAGGTACTTCGTACCCTGTTGGACGAGAGGGGGGAGCGTTACCGGGGCGCCAGACGAGTCTCGCCGCGGAGCAAGCCCCGCGTGATCGAGCCGGTCGTAGACCGCGCATTCCGACCACTGGCCATTCGCTGGACACGCCGGCTTCGTTCCCGGTTGGGTCGAGGCAACAGGCGCCGGTTGGGCAACGACAGTGTCTTTAGCCGTTTGATGGTCACGGCGGCCGCACGCGCCGACGATGCTCAACAGGATCAAGAGTCGGCGAGATGGATGCATGCGCCTGCGCTGTCCGCTTCTGTAGGGGTTCGCTGCCTTTCGAGCGGATCATAAGCCGCGGCGGCCCACGGTCGCCAGATGCGAGCATCTCGATCGAAAAAAGAACCCCGAGCGCTTGGGCTCGGGGGTCTCGGTTTTCGATGTCGGTACGAGCGACTAACGGCGACGGGCTTTGTTGGCGTGTCGCTCACGAGCGGCCGCCTGCTTGCGCGGAGCCGCTGGCTTCTTTGCCGAACCCTTCCCGGCCGGTGCCGCAACGCGTTTGGCTGATTTTGCGACGGGCTTCGCCTTCGCCGCAGGACGGCGAGTTTCGCTTGCACGCTTCGGCGCTTTCGCTGCGCTCTGGCTCTCGACGGCTTTCTTCGCCTTAGGCTTGGCCACCGTCGAGGAGGCAGAACTAACCGTAACCTTCTCCGCCGTTTTTGCCGGTGCTGCCTTACTCGTCTTCAGCACGAGTTTGGCTGGCG
>Ga0207700_10000993_pt1 | contig 16359 bp, 14 predicted proteins | sample LARL82metaG_FD_184348 | JGI IMG/M metagenome (GOLD analysis project Ga0207700, IMG submission 184348) | Corn, switchgrass and miscanthus rhizosphere microbial communities from Kellogg Biological Station, Michigan, USA - LAR L8-2 metaG... | ecosystem: Host-associated > Plants > Roots >...
GATCTGGATGTGTTGGCGTGGTAGGTAGCATCACCGCTGTAGCGGGCGGAAACGCCGTAAGTTCCGCCGGGAATCGTGGAGGTGGTCGCGACGGCGGTGCTGTTGGGCGATCCCGGAGTCAGTGAGACCGCGCCGCCTAGTCCCGCGAAGTCGGTACCGGTTGTACCTTGGAGAGCCACCTCACCGGTAGGAGAGGTGCACGCATTGCCCGTGCAAGTGACCCGGATGTTGAATGAAACCGACGCGCCGTGGACGATATGATTCGCCTGGCCGGTGACCAGGGTTAATCCCATGTTGGTACCGGCAGCCGCAGAAGATGTCGCCCAATTGTTGACCAGCGCGTTGGCGTCAAAAGAACCGAGGCCAGAAGCCAGGTCATAGCCGGAGGCCGCACTGTAGCCGACTGTGTACTGCCCGTTGGGATCGGGAACCTTGTTATCGCCGGCTGTGATGTCGTGATATATGCCACTCGTGTCTGCGAGTTTATAGAAGACATAGTTGGCCAGTCCCTGCGGCTGCCCATTCATCTTCTGCAGCACCAGAGCCATAATGCCGGCAGCAGAAGGACTCGAAGCCGAAGTGCCGCCGACAGTGTAGAAACCCACGTAGTCGGGGGAACTGCAACTGCCGAGAAAACACAACGCATAACCCGTGTGAATCGCCGAGGCCATGGAAATATCCGGCAAATCGCGCTTACCGTCGTTTGGAACACCCGCCGCAGTCTGCCAGTCGGGCTTGGCGTAGATCGTACTGACACCACCGCTGCCAGCCCAAAGCGAGGGGAAGAACGGATCGTTGCTGCTTTCATTCCAGACTTTTTCGGGGATGTAACTCAGCGCTGATTTAAAGTTGGCTGGATCGGATGTGACAGCCCAATAAGCGTCCGGGTTCGAGGTGTCGTCGAATTGGGTGCCACCCACGGCAACGTTGTATGGCGTGGAGGCGATCCCATTCACGGCCACTCCGTTCTCGGCGAAGAAACCTGAACCCGGATCATCGCAACCGGCGCCGCCGTTGTCCCCTGAGGAAACGAACGCGGTAATGCCCTGCGCTGCTGCTTGCTGCCAGAGTGCGTTGTAGAAGGCGTTCTGCAGCGGACCGAGTACCTGCTCGCAGCTGCCGAAGCTTGTGCTCATGATGGGAGCAAGATTGTGGTCGACGATATAGGCGGCCGAGGCGTCGACACCATCGTTGAAATTGCTTTGCGAGGCAACGACCACGATGTGAGCCATCGGCGCCACGGCACCAGCCCAAGTCACGTCGAGCAATGCTTCGATGGTGTCGTTATAAGAGAGGGCTTGCGGATCGTCGCCGTTGACGATGATCTCGGGATCGTTCGCGGGAAGTCCTGTCACATTGCGGAAGTCGCGAATGTCTTGCAGTCCGTCGACTCCGTAGTTTGGCATCATCAAGCTGCTGCGGCTGACGATAGCGATCGTCTGCCCGGCACCATTGATTCCGGCATCGTACAACGGCTGAACGTTGTAAATCGTCGCAAAGTCCGCGGGACCCATGAAGTGCAAGCCGTACGGGCCCTCAATCTTCCCGGTCTTCTTTTCGACTTTGATCTTCTCTCCGATTTTGAGCGCCGGAGCGTGCGGATCGCTATGCAAGCGGACGACTCCCTTAACGACGGAGGAAAGAGCGGCGGGAATTTTGATATCGGTGGCGTTCGCGATAAAGGAATGGTTATTCAGGCTGTAGGAATGCATCTGGGTGGAGAAAGCTTTTTCTACCTGGGCGACGTTCCCACTGAACACAATGAAGCGACGACTCTGGGAAATTTCGTGAACGTTCAGGCCTTGACTCTGCAACCAGAGTTGGACCTTCTGAGCGTCATCGGGGGCGATGCCGAAGCGCTCGCCGAACTTTGCGGGAGTCAGCCATTTGTGAAAGAGAGGAGATGACGAATCATGCTGAGCGGCCACGAACTTTGCGGCATCTCGCTCCTGCTGCGCAGTTGGCGCCAGAAGTAGGAGCATGCGCCCGAGTGGCTGACTGGCAGCGACCCTGCCGTTGTCGAGACTGCGCTTGACGAGCGTGGGGACAGAATTCCGCACGGTGATGCGATCTTCGTTGCTTATCTGTGAAGTGATGCGGGACAAGGAATTAGATTGCGCTTGTAGCGTGCGCAAGTGACCGACGAGAACGATGAGACAAAAAATTGCCACAACTCGAACTGCCCGGTTGTTGGTAACCAAGAGTGCTCCTCCATGGTGAGGTAAACGGATCTCGTTCAGGCGAATGAACGCACCGATGCTGTGCTGGGACGCCGGGCGACATCGCTAAAAACGTAATGCTGAATTTCGGACAGAATCTCCCTGCTGGCCCCCTGGGACCCGCCAGGACTGAAGGGAGTGCCTCGAAAAGGGCTGCCGCGAGGCCGGAATAGTATAGACGATGTAAACGAAATTGCTACTGCTAAATTGCACCGCTGAGGCCTAGTGCTTGTGTCTCAGAGTCACAATTGGCCTTTGGGACTATAATTCCCCGGTTTTGCGGAGTCCGTCTGGTGGCTAACCCGGCGCTCACCGCATCATAGGTTTTGATTTCCGTGAGTTGAGGCGTTCTATGAAGTCGACCATGATGTCGAGTCCGCTGCTGCTCGACTGTATGTTGGAGCGAGCCGGCAAACTCTTTCCCCATGCTGAAATCGTTTCTGCACTTCCCAACGGATCGATCCATCGCTACACCTATCGTGAGCTGAGAGGCCGCGCTGGTCAACTGTCGGCGGCGCTGTTGCAGGCGGGTATCCGGCAGGGAGACCGAGTGGCGACGCTAATGTGGAACCAGCGCGAACATCTGGAAGCGTACTTCGGAGTTCCCGCGACTGGAGCCGTGCTGCATACGCTGAATTTGCGATTGCATCCCGATGAGTTGAGCTACATCGCGAACCATGCGGAAGATCGATTTCTAATTGTCGACAACACGCTGCTGGAGTTATTTGAGAAGATCCGCTCGCGCGTGCCGTTCGAGCGTGTCTTCGTTGTAGATCACGGCTGCGGGAGCATTTCGAGCGGTTGTGAAGTCTACGAAGAATTCTTGAAGTCGGGAACAGGGGAGCCGAAATATCCCGCGAAACAGGAGGATGACGCTGCCGCGATGTGCTATACCTCGGGCACTACGGGAAATCCGAAGGGAGTGGTGTATTCGCACCGGTCCCTCGCCCTGCATTCGCTGGCTATCTCGCTGCCGGATGGGTTTCACATCAGCTGCCACGATACGGTTCTTTACGCGATGTCGATGTTTCATGCCAATGCATGGGGCGTGCCGTTTGCGGCGACGATGAACGGATGCAAGCAAGTGTTGCCGGGACGAAACCTTCAGCCCGAAGCATTGCTGGACCTGCTGCAGAACGAACGAGTCACGTTAACGGGGGCTGTGCCCACTGTTTGGCTGGCGGTAATCAATGCACTCGAAACGAATCCCGGGCGCTGGAAGCTGGCGCCGGGTATGAGGATTGTCTCGGCAGGGTCGGCGGTTCCTGAGTCGCTGTTCCGACGATTCGACAAACTTGGAGTGCGAGTGATCCAGCCGTGGGGAATGACAGAAACGACTCCGATCGCGACGGTATCGATTCCCAAACCGCACATGAATGTCTGGGGTGAGGATGATCTTTATGCCTTGCGCGCGAAGCAGGGAGTGCCTTCCCCGTTTATCGAGACACGCGCCGTGGCACTGGAGGGCGAGGTGCCGTGGGATGGTAAAACCGACGGCGAGCTAGAAGTACGCGGTCCATGGGTTACGGACAGCTATTACGGGATGGAAAGGGGTGATCGGTGGACGGCGGATGGATGGTTCCGGACGGGAGATGTTGCCACCATTGACGCAGGGGGGTACGTCAAGATTACCGACCGGGTAAAGGACATGATCAAGTCGGGAGGAGAGTGGATCAGTTCGATTGACCTGGAAAATGCAATTGTAGGACACGAAGCGGTGAGAGAAGCGGCGGTGGTTGCCGTGCCTCATCCGAAATGGCAGGAACGTCCGCTGGCGGTGATCGTGCTGAAGGAGGGCTGCAGCGTTAGCGAGGCTGAGTTGCGGGCATTCCTGGAGAAGAGTTTTGCTCGCTGGCAGGTGCCGGACGCGTTTGTGTTCGTTGAGGAGCTACCGCATACGTCGACGGGAAAACTGCTGAAGACGAGACTCAGGAAAGATTTCGCGAATTGGGCGTGGGAATCGTCATCGCTCAAGACTGTCTGAGCTATCGCACTACCAGCACTTCCCGCACGTTGTCTCGCGCGAGGAAGAATTTGATGGAGGCGAAGTCGCGGAAGAGGGTTTCAATATGGCGATTATTGAAGACGCGCTGCAGGCGGAAGCTGTCGACGATGGCGGTGTGGATGGCGCCGGTCGGCCCGCGGCGAGTTTCGCGGCGCATGACGATTCGCTGCATCTCGAGGACGTCTTTTCCGACAATGTGAAAGCGATAGCAGGGAGAGTCGGGGCCGGCGTCTTTGGTGTGGAAAAAGGCCAGCAGCATGCCGCCCGGTTTGAGGACAGACCACAGGCGTCCCATGACCGGACGTACAAGGCTTTCATCGAGATAGTCGGCCAAGTTCCAGCAAAGGACAACGTCGAAGTGAGCGGCGGGATATTGCAAATTGTCGGAGAGAAACTTACGGCTGTCGAGGACAGTATTTCCCTGTTCGTCTTTCGTGACCAGCGCGGGCTCCGTCGACGCGACGAGGAGATCTTCGCTGTAGATTTTATGGGCGCGCTCGGTGAAGAACGCGATGTTAGTGGGCGAGGTGGAGCCCAGATCGAGAACGCACAGCGGGTTTTCGGAGTCCCAGACGCGGGCCAGTTCTCCCAAACCGCTGGAGCGCCGCGTCAGCTTCTGCTGGGCTTGCGAAGTCTCCGAAGGCGAAGGGCTCGAGGAGCTGCGAAAAAGCTTCATGAAGTTTTGCGTCACCGATGCCATCAGACAATTCCTGCTTGGTCGAAAACACCGAGTGATCTGGGACTTGAAATAATCTCTACAAGCAACACTTTAACCTGATGACGGGCTCCGCAGGAGTTACTTTCCTGCGGCCTTGTCGGCCTTTCCGGAAATATCGACCTTTCCCTTCAAGTATGCGCCCTCCTCGATGGCAATCCGCTGAGTGGTGATATCGCCGGTGACCACGGCCGATTTGCGTAGTTCGACGCGATCGCTGGCCAGCACGTTGCCCTCAAGCTTGCCTTGCACCACGACGCCCTTGGCATCCACAGAAGCCTTGACCTGACCGTTGGGACCGACTGTCAAGCTGTGGTTTTTCAATGCGATACTGCCTTCGACTTGACCGTCGACGTAAAGGTCTTCGCTACCGGATAACTCACCTTTAATGACCACCGATTTGCCAATCTGCGCCAAGTCTGCCGACAACGGAGCACTCATGGAATATCTCCTTTAGAAGCGGGTACTGAGAAGGCAGGTACCGGGACGGCCGCCACTGTCTTCGACTATACCCAAGTCGAAGAGCATGCGGCAAGCGAGCGAGAGTTGAGCATCTAATTAGAAGGTGCATCTGCAACCTCTTGCAGCAGATTGCTACACTAACTGTGCATGCCTTGCCTGCGAAGCAAAGTCGCGGTTTGCATGGCGATCGGTTGGCTGGGCGCCAGTCTGGCTGCCCAAGAAGCATCCTCTCCCCAAATTTCGCCGAACGAACTCGTGCGGGTGACCGTGGCGCACGAAGTTGCAGAGGCGAGTCATCCCTCGTGCATGCACATGTTCCGATCGCGCCGGCAGACGCCGAAGGGATCACAGACCCGGTTGTACGTTGAAACCCAGGATGCGATGGCGGGGATGCTGATTGCCAATAACGATCAACCGCTTTCGGTACAGGAGCATCAGGCGGAGATCAATCACCTGAACTGGCTCGCGGGGAATCCTGAACAACTGAAGAAGAAGCATGCACGCGAGAAAGAGGATTCCGAACGAACGCTACGCATCGTGAAGGCGCTTCCCGATGCCTTCCGTTATGAATATGCCGGGACTGAACCCAGCACTGCGGACATGGGAAAGCTCGGACACGAGTTGGTGAAGTTGACGTTCACCCCGAACCCAGCGTACTCGCCTCCGAGCAAGGTAGAGCAGGTGCTCGACGGGATGCAGGGATTCCTGCTGATCGATCCGGTTGCGAATCGAATTGCGAGAATCGATGGAGCGTTGTTCCGCGACGTGTCATTCGGCTGGGGAATCATCGGGCGCCTCGACAAAGGTGGACATTTCGTTGTCCGGCAGGCGGATGTCGGAGATGGAAACTGGGACATCACCGCGATGAATCTGAAGATCACGGGCAAGATTTTGTTCTTCAAGAGCATCAGCATGATTTCAGATGAGACGTTGAGCGAGTTTCACTCGGTGCCCCAGGATTTGACGTTCGCCAAGGGTGTGGACCTGCTCAAGAACGAGCAGGAGAAACTGGCGCGTAACCGGGAACAGGAAGGGGCCGACACGAAGAAGGATCTGCGTTAGGTCGAGTTGTCAAAATCCCCACTGGCAAAGGCGGCCAGAAGTGGGGCACCCAGGTTTGGCTGAGCTATTAGCGGCCGACTCCACACTCAGGCAGCATCTCGATGCTTCGACTCCGAACGAGATCGCTACGCGATTTCGTTCTGCGCTCAGCATGACAGTACGGCTTACGGACGTAGGGTTTCTTTTCTTACCGTTAACTTCTCGATCAAATCCAGCTTGATGCGGTAGCCGGTTCCGGGCTTGTCGCTGATGGCGATCATTCCCTGGGGCGAAACTTCGACTTCAGGGTCGATGATGTCTTCTTTCCAATACCGCTTCGACGCCGAGACGTCGCCTGGCAGGCTGAAGTTTTGAAGCGTGGAAAGAGCGATATTCTGCGCGCGTCCGATGCCCGTTTCGAGCATGCCTCCACACCACACGGGGATATTGTGTGCGTCACAAAGATCGTGAATCTTGAGAGCCTCCGAGAAGCCTCCCACGCGACCCACTTTCACGTTGATGATGCGACACGCGCCCGTTTCGACAGCGAAGGCTGCGCTGCGCGCGCTGACGATTGATTCGTCGAGGCAAATTGCGGTGCGGAGTTCCTTTTGCAGGCGCGCGTGATAGTAGATGTCGTCATTCCACAATGGCTGCTCGACCATCAACAGATTGAATTGATCGAACTTACGCAGGTGCTCGATCTGATCAAGCGTGTAGGCGGAGTTGGCATCGCAACTGAGAGTGATATCTGCCCAGCGGGAACGGATGCGTTCGAGCACATTCAGGTCCCATCCCGGCTTGACCTTAATCTTGATGCGGCGATACCCGGCAGCGAGCTCGGTCTGGATCTTGTCGAGCAACTGCTCCACCGTGTCTTGAATGCCGATTGAAACTCCACAAGGAATTTCAGAGCGAGTACCGCCCAGCAACTTCCAAAGGGGCAATTTCTTCTGCACGGCCTCGGCGTCCCACACCGCGTTTTCGAGAGCGGCCTTCGCCATGCGATGGGAGCGGACCCTGGAAAAGAATGCGGGGACCTCGCGTCCCGAGGAAATGTTCTGGCCGAGGATGGCGGGAATCAGATACTGCGTTAGCGTGGGCCACGCACTGTCGATCCATTCGCTGCTGTAGAACGGATCTTCGCCGACGACACTCTCCCCCCAACCGTCGACTCCCTCACTGTGGACGGTAACGAGCAGGATGCGGCGGTGGTAGAGACGGTGGAAGCTCGTCTCGAAAAAATGGACGAGCGGCATGTGGATTTCGCGTAACGTGATGGATTCGATTTTCATTGGACTCGAACTGCATTGATTCACCACGGAGGCTCGGAAAAAACTTTCTCTCTTTTTCTTGTCCCTGTATCTCTGTGGTAAAAAACTATTTCTCGGATGCGTACGACCATTTTTCGTCCCAGCGGCCTAACTGGAATTTTCCGTTTCCTTCGGCGTCTCGCTCGTAGGCGACCACTGATAGGCCTTTGCCGAAGGCTCGTAAGAATTGTTCACGATTGCGCTCTTGCACTTGCTGCGCCTTGGAGCGCGTTTCGGCGGCTGCTTTCCACTCGTAGATCTGAGCGGGTACGGCAATGGATGTATCAAGTTGAACAGGCGGATTTTTGCCGGTTTCGAGCAGAGTTTCGACACGCTTTGATTTCAGCCACCATTCGGCGATGAGACGATCGCTCGGAAGACCTCCCTGCAATGGCGAAGAGGTGATGCCATATTGGTTGATGTTGTAGCGGCGCGCGATGGCTCCGAGCTTCTCCACGTTCAGATAGGCATTCTTGATTTCGAGTGGATCGAAGGTCCATTCAATCAACTCGATGCCGCGGGCGAGCGCATCCTCGCGCTGCATAAGCTTTAGGCGACGCCCCAAGCCGCCATTACGATGATCTTTGCGGACCGCGAGCATGTGGGAGTGAAGATAGACGTGACCGGAGCGTGTGCCGGGCACCGAGAGTGCAAATCCGACCATCGTGTCGCCGTCGAATGCTCCCATCACTTGGCCGCCGACTTTGTCGGCCACGACGAACATTCGAAGGGGGACGAGTTCGGCGTCAGTGAAATTCCACACTTCCTTTTGGATCGCGACGCATGCGCGGAATTCCTCAATGCCATGGCAGCGCCGAAGTTCGATGGACTCAGCGCTCATGCGGATTTCTCCCCGGATTCTCGTTCATGCGCCTTCGCCTGTTGCCAGAGCGATTCGAGTTCTTCCATCGGAGCATTTTCGGCCGTACGTCCTGCTTCGTGGAGGCGGGCTTCCATCCACTGAAAGCGGCGGCGGAACTTGCGATTCGTTTTGCGGAGGGCGGATTCGGGATCTACCGACAGATATCGGGCGATGTTGACCATCACGAAGAAGAGATCGCCGACCTCTTCCTCCAGGAGTGCCTGCAGTTGTTCAGGAATCACCGTGCGTCCTGAACTGGCGATGCCTCTTCCCTGCGGGCGCGGGCCTGGATCCGGGAATTCCTTCAGGTGTTCGCGAAGCTCGTCGGTTTCCTCCCGAAGCTTGTGAAAAAGTCCTTCGACGTCGGGCCAATCGAAGCCGGTCTGCGCAGCGCGCGAGCTCAACTTATGGGCTTCGAGCAGCGAGGGCATGGCGGTCGAGATGCCGGCCAGGATCGACTGCTTCTCGACTTTCGCTGCAGCGCCAGCATCTTCTTCCTTCTTCTTTCTTTCTTCCTGCTTGAGGGCTTCCCAATTGCGCACCACCTGATCGGAAGTGTCGGCTTTCACATCGCCGAAAACATGGGGGTGGCGGTTGATCAGCTTGCTGGAAAGGCGGTCGAGCACGTCGTCGATTGAAAAAAAGGATTGTTCCTTAGCCATCTCGGCATAGAAAAGCACCTGGAGCAACAGGTCGCCGAGTTCTCCGGCAAGTTCGGGCCAGTCTCGATTGTCGATCGCTTCCAGAACTTCGTAGGTCTCTTCCAGCGTGTAGGGCTTGATGGAATCGAAGGTCTGCTCACGGTCCCAAGGGCAGCCGCCGGGGGCCCGTAGCCGTTCCATGATGGCGACGGCTCGTTCGAAACGCTCTCCTGTGGTGGGCATTCGGACAACCAATGTAAATGAGCCAGAGGCATGAAGCAACGCGGGATAGACGAGGAATCGAGGCGAGTCACTTTGTGCCGGGGGTCGGAGGCGTGTGCCACAAGTCTGGGTTTTTCACGCTTCGGCCGCCCCGGACGAGTCGTCCGGGGCTACATAATCAGGAGTAGAGAATCCGCCAACCGCCTGATGGCTTGAGGCATCCTACCAGCACCGTTTCTCCGCTTACCTTGCAGGTCGAAACATTCAACCCAACAATTTCCCGAAAGGAAAACGTCATGGCGAACCGCAATCTTCAAGGAAAGAAAGTCGCAATCCTGGTCACAGATGGTTTTGAGCAGGTTGAGCTTCTTGAACCCCGCAGAGCGTTGGACGAGGCCGGGGCTACAACCAAAGTCGTTTCACCGAAGAACGGTACGGTGAAGGGATGGAATATGAAGGAGTGGGGAAAGGAAGTTCCGGTCGATGTGCCACTGAGTTCCGCAAATCCAGACGAGTTTGATGCCCTGCTGCTTCCGGGCGGCGTGATGAATCCCGATCACCTGCGTATGGATCATGACGCGGTTCAGTTCGTGAAGCGATTCGTAGATGAGCGCAAACCCATCGCGGCCATCTGCCACGGACCGTGGACGCTAGTCGAGACCGGCGCCGTGCGCGGGCGGACGATTACGTCGTGGCCCTCACTCAAATCCGATCTCAACAATGCAGGCGCGCATTGGGTGGATGCAGAAGTGATTGTGGACGAGCAGTTCGTGACCAGCCGGAAGCCGGATGACATTCCAGTATTTAACCGGGAGATGATCGAGCTATTCAGCGCGGGTGTGCAAGAACGCGAGCCGCTGAAGAAAAGCGCCTGAAAAACAGTCTGGGTTCTGCGGTCCCCACTTCTCGCATTGGCGGCGAGAAGTGGGGAACCACGTGATGGCTTGGCCAAAACTCAGCCGATGGTGCGGCATTACTTTGGTTATCATTTTAGGGACCGGGGATGCGCCGCGGTCGGTTGCACTATCGTCACTTACATCCAGCCGCATCAAGGCGCAAAATGCTAGCAGGTCAACGTGTTCCCCGGCGCATTTGGTTCCAGCCGACCGGATGCTCGCTTAACTGACGTGAATACATGGCGTTAGCTGTTAAACCCCGACCATCGCTCGAAGGCCAACACTTTCACGTGGTGGTCATCGGCGGTGGCATCAACGGCGTCGCGATCGCGCGTGAGTGTGCGCGTGCAGGAAAACGCACGCTGTTGGTCGAGCAGAACGATTTCGGATCGGGAGTGACGAGCCGCTCGACGCGGATCATTCATGGCGGATTGAGATATCTGGAACACGGAGAGCTCAATCTGGTGCGCGAATCAGTCCGCGAACGGGAACGGCTCTTACGCGAACGGTCACACCTGGTCCATCCGGTACATTTTCTCTTCTTGCTCAACGAAACGAGCCAACGCAGTGCCATGAAAGTGCGAGCGGGACTGTGGCTGTATCAGCGCATCGCGAAAAAGAAGACGGCTGACCTGAGTGAGATGGAGATGGTGCGGGTGCAGCGGGCCCTCGATGCGGGGCATCAATGGCTGATGCTGAATTTTGAAGACGCGCAGTGTGAATTCCCTGAGCGACTGACAGCTGAGTGGATGCTGGAGGCCGCTGCCGCAGGCGCGGTAGTTCGAAATCACTGCGAGGTTTTGGCCGTCGACATCGGGCAAGGACGCGCGCGCGGAGTTCTGCTGCGTGACCGCACGACCGGAAAGGATCACCGGGTCGATGCCAGCTGGATTGTGAACTGCGCGGGTCCGTGGGTCGACCGCATCTGTCAGCGCTCGACGGTACGCACCAAGAAACCGCTGGTGGGTGGAGTACGCGGATCACATATTGTGCTTCCGCGCTTTCCCGGATCACCCACCGCGGCCCTCTATACCGAAGCCGCAGATGGGCGGCCGGTGTTTGTTTTGCCATGGAATGACCAAGTTCTGGTGGGGACGACCGAGGTTCCCGATACAGGGGATCCGGCGAAGGCGACGCCTTCACCGCAGGAAATTGAGTACCTGCTGAATACCATAACCGGGTTGTTCCCACGGGCGAAAATTTCGGCGCATGACATCAAGTTCGCGTTCGCAGGCATTCGGCCGTTGCCCAACTCGCCCGGAGATAAGCCGTCTGCAGTTACGCGCCGACACTCTTTGCATGATCACTCTGATGAGGGCGCAGCGAGAATGATTTCAGTGGTCGGCGGGAAGCTGACTACTGCTGCCTCGCTGGCGCGCGAGTGTGCGCGCAAGATGGGCATTTCCGTGGAAGAGCCGAAAGCCGTGACTGTGGGTCCGGGGAGCGCGCTCGATCCCCTGCTCGATCAGGAAGTGATAGAAATCGCACGCGCCGGCTCAGTCAGCGAAGAGACCGCGCGCGGCATGATGGAGTGGCACGGCCAGCATGCGATGGACATCGCGCGGATGGCGCTGGTTGGCGCCGATCTGCGAGCGCCCATTTGTCCGCATACTTCACATATTGTGGCGGAAGTCGTCGAGGCTTATCGAAACGAATATGCTGTCACACTCGCGGATGTTCTTTTGCGACGTGTCCCGGTGGCGCTGGGACCGTGCTGGTCAGAATCCTGTAGCCGCGAGGCCGCTTTGCGGATCGGGGCCGTGATGGGATGGAACGAGCAGGAATTCGGAGCCAACCTGGAGCAGTTTGAAACCGAACGCGCGGCCTTCCTTAAGAAACCTGCCCTTGGCGGATCGGCTTTGGAAGCTGCGGCGGACTGAGCAGTAGCCGGAGAGCATCCTTCGTCGTTCGAAAACTCTGGACAGTTACTTTCCGACATATGAAAAGGCCCACCTCTGGCAAAACCGGCCAGAAGTGGGGCCACCCATTCCCACATATTTGGTTACCAAGGATTGGACTGAGACTTGAGTCATCTGGGAAGGTTGGTTGATCCCCTCTAAACTGGCGCAGATACTGCCCGATTCTTCGCTTTTGAGGCACGGACATTATGTTGGTTCCGATCGGTCACGAGAATATGGCGGCCCGTCGCTGGCCGGTTGTGACCCTCTCTCTGATTGCTATCAACACGATTGCTTTTCTCGTAACGCTGCCTTCTATGCAGACCGACCAGAAACAGGTAGGACATGTGAAGGCGGAAATCCTGATACTGGCTGCTTTGCATCCCGAGTTGAAGATGCATCGGGAAGAGCAGGAGGTGGTGGACGGATTCAAGAAGTCCGATCCGGAGGTGTGGAAGCAGATTCAAAATCCATACCGCGACGTGATCAATCCGTACGAAGCTAAGATCAAATTGATGGAGGATCCGGCACTACTGCAGGGAGAGATGGACTCGCTCAACGACGAGTGGGTCAAACTTTCGGCGTCGTCCACTACGGAGCGATATGCGTTTGTTCCGGCTCACCCAACGGCGGTGAGCTACATCACTGCGAATTTTTTGCACGGCGGCTGGATGCATCTGATCGGCAACATGTGGTTTCTTTGGCTGGCGGGGTTCGTTCTGGAAGACGTTTGGGGACGGTGGCTCTACTCGGGGTTCTATTTGATTGCAGGCGCGGCAGCATTGCAGTTCCACGCATGGCTGAATCCGGGAAGCATTACACCTACAGTTGGGGCGTCTGGGGCGGTGGCGGCGTTAATGGGTGCGTTCCTCGTCCGCTTCCCGAAAATGAAGATCGAGATGGCGTGGATCTGGTGGTTCAGCATGCTGCGCTTGCTTCGCACCGGCAATCCATTTCGCATGTATCGATTCAGCGCAGCGGCGTACTGGCTGCTGCCGTTGTGGCTGGGTGTTGAAGTACTGTACGGAGCACTGTTCGGATCGAAGAGCGGTGTTGCCCACTGGGCGCACGTAGGTGGATTCATTTTCGGCGCGGTGGCTGCGGTTGGAATTCGCTACTCCGGAATCGAGCACAAGGCGAATAAGGCGATCGAGGAAGAGATTGGCTGGACGAACGACGCCGAACTCGAGCAGGCCAGCGCGATGATGGAACAAGGCCTGCTGCCCGACGCTCAGACTGTACTTAGCAACTACGTGGAGGCAAATCCTGCTTCGCTGGACGCCTGGGCTCTGTTGCGGCAGATTTATTCCCGACAAAGTGATACGAGTTCGTATCTCGACGCAACGGTGAAGATGTGTGCACTCCACCTGACCGGGCATGAAGTGGAACTGGCGTTTGAGGATTACGCCGACTTCATTGATAACGGCGGCGGGAAAATGCCTGCCACTACATGGCTGGAACTGTGCAAGGGCGCCGAGCAATTGCAGGAGTTCGATCGCGCGTTGGCGGAATACATCAGCCTGGCGAAAGCTTATCCTAGCGAGCGGCAGTCGCTGACTGCGCAACTGAGCGCAGCGAGGCTCTGCCTGAAGAAGCTAAACCGGCCGCAAGACGCGTTGGCGATCTATCAGGCGGCGGCTGCGTCGCCAATTCCGCATCTGGATTGGGAGCAGATTATTCAGTCAGGAATCAAGGAAGCCAAGACCGCTCTCTCTACAGGAAACGCGATGACGGCTGGCGCGCAGTAAATATCTACGACAGAGTGCGACTTAAGAGTTTCGCATCGTCCGAGACGATTCCGTCAACCCCGAGATGGTAAAACCGTCGCATATCTTTCGGGTGGTTCACCGTCCACACTAGAATCTCTTTCTTCGAACCCTTCAGTTGGGCGACGAGTTCGGCATCCACGAGCCCGAAATGTGGGATCACAAAACTGACCGGGAGATTGTCCCAGCGCTGCAGTTCGGCTCGCGTCTCGCAGATCAGGCCCAGTGGAAGAGCCGAATCCCGGTGCCGGAGTACCCGCAACACTTCGGGAAGAAAAGAGGAAATTACGAATCCACGTTGTGGAGGACAGGTTCGGAGCATTTCAGCGACCAGAACTTCGAGGCCTGGAACTTTCAGTTCGATATCCAGAAACGCACAGGACTGATAGCGGCGAAGGACCTGATCGAGTTGCGCCATCGGGCCCAACTCGGCCGCTGTCGCTCGCTCGATCTCAAGTCCACCGCAACGGGGATCGTGGCAAATTACCGCCTTGGCGTCGGCCGTAAGGCGTACATCGAACTCAAAGCCGTCGCAACCATCGGAGAGAGCGCGATCGAATGACTCGATCGTATTTTCTAAGATCGATTTGACGGCGCGAGCGCCGCGATGCCCGAGCAGGAGAGGACGGCGGCTTTCGGACATGGATCAGTCGAGATCGAAATCGCGAATCGGCTTGCCCGTATCCGGAGTTTCCTTGGCCTTCTTGAGGGCTTCCTGAAATTTCTTTTCGAGCAAATCCGACGCGTGTTTTTGAGCCTCGACCGACTGCTGGAAAATCGAGTCGCGACGGCTATCCTGCTCGCGCATGGCTTTGGCCGCGGCTTCCATATCGGCGAAGGTTTTCGGCTTCACCGCGGCGGTGTGGGCGATGACGGCGCGGGTCTCGCTGTCGATCTTCAGCACCGCACTACAGCAGGGACAGGTCACTTCGAAGTTAGAGGGTTTCTTGGCCATCTACGACGAATGATACCGCAAATCCACAGGTGGAGACGTCATACTGTTATTGAAATTGCGATCTGGTGCAGGTTAAGGACGCAAGGGGTTACGCCCTAAATCCTTTAATGTTTTAGCTTGATCGGAAAAATGTGGGAGCAGGGTGAGCATTTCCCATCCGAGCAGGAAGACAGAGACAACAACCACCATCACTGCCATAAGTTCTCCGAAGGTCATGCGGCGGCGCCCGGGTTCCATCCGCCGAGTGGCAAGGCTCAGGATGTTCAGGGTGGCGAATCCGAACACGACCGCCCAGAGAATGTTGTAAATGTCCTGCCGCGGTTCGCGCGAGAACAGCGCCACGGCTAGCCCGAAGAGAAGGGCGGCAGAGGCGCGCGTCAGGGAGTACATCGCTACTATCGCGCGCGTGGTCCGGGTCAATCCTGAAATTAATACGGAAGCAGCGATTACCATCAGATCGAAAGCGCCCTGAGTCTAAGGTAAGAACGAGATTCGAGTCTCGATGATATATCGTGATCGGGAGGCGCGGTCAATCGGTGATCCCGCGTAGGCAAGGGCTTTCCCAATCATATTCGCTCGCTTGCGGATTGGCGCACACTTGCGAAAAATCCCCACCTCTGGCAAAACCGGCCAGAAGTGGGGCACCCGGACGACTTGCGTTGGTAATATTGGTTCATGGGAAAGCGGCGGTTTGTTTTTTTCGATGTTGGCAATACACTTTTGTTTCCAAACCGGGCACGAATCCTGGCTCCGATCGAAGCGGACAGGCACCCCACACATTCAGCGTGGCAGGCGCTGGAGCGCCGGACTAAACATGAATTCGATCAGGGACTGATTGCGGGCGCCATCGATCACAGTTTCTGGTGGACGTTCCACACTTACCTGCTGAAGGAACTGGACGCGTTTGACGAGAGCGCACGCGATGCACTCGTCCGAAACACGCAGAAGTCAGAGAATTGGGATCAGATTCTACCCGGCACGCGCGAGGCACTCGAACGGATTCGCCAGCGATATGAGATTGCGGTGATCTCGAATGCGGATGGGTTGATTGACGCGGTTCTGACCCGCTGCGGCATCTGCAACTGTTTTGCCAGCATCACCGACTCTGGGAATGTGGGCCAGGAGAAGCCGCATCCCGCGATCTTTTCGGCAGCGCTGCGGGAGATGAATGCGGATCCAGCGGAGAGTTTGTACGTGGGAGATGTATATTCGGTCGACTACCTTGGCGCGCGGAATGCGGGGATGGACGCAGTGCTGTTCGATGTTGCTGGCGCGTATCGTGGGCGGGAGTTTCCGAGAGTTGAGTCGCTCACAGAGTTAGAAGGCTGGCTCGGACAATAGAAGTTATTGCATTGACTGGGGTT
>Ga0207700_10000994_pt1 | contig 16354 bp, 14 predicted proteins | sample LARL82metaG_FD_184348 | JGI IMG/M metagenome (GOLD analysis project Ga0207700, IMG submission 184348) | Corn, switchgrass and miscanthus rhizosphere microbial communities from Kellogg Biological Station, Michigan, USA - LAR L8-2 metaG... | ecosystem: Host-associated > Plants > Roots >...
CGTCGCATGGAAACGGAACTGACCGCCTCCGCGAAAACCTACCTCGACATCCTCGATAACCCCGACCTGACCGCCAAGCTCGGCCGTCTCGCCCGCCACCACACTCGCATCGAACGCACCTTCCATCGATCGCTCCGTGAACTCAAATCGTTGCAAACAGACGCCGCATTAGCGCCCACGCTTCCACCGGCCTTCATGCAGCGAGCCCAGCCGTTGGCATCGAAAACGCAAATTGCAAAACGAACCCAAGCCCTGGCCGTCGCCGACCGTCTAAACGGCCCCGAAGAAGAATATTGGTCCGGTGCCGACGCTGAAGCCGCCGCGCTACGATCCGCTCTCGAGAACCACTTGATCGTTTCAACCGCCTCCACCCCTCTCAGCCAGGGTGTATAATCGCTGCCACAGAGGTACATATGAAAACCTGGTTGGTTGCTGGCCTCGTTGCCTTAGCAATGGCGCTGGGTGCATTTCAGTCGCTGCCCAGGTGTACGGGCATGGATCCGGACACCGGGAAGGCAGGCGACACGATTGCCGTCAAAGGCGAGAATCTTGACAAAGCGAATATTTCCGAAGTCTACCTGACCGACGGTACCAAGGATACCAAGGCCACCATCTCCGAACAGACCGACACCCAGATCAAGTTCAAAGTGCCGGAAATTAAGCCGGGCCGGTATCATCTGGCCATGCTGACGGCCAACAAAGCTTCCATGATCGAGCAGCCGGTGGTGCTGACCGTGGAGTGACCCTCAACTCGCGCTACTTGGAGTCGAGCAGTATATAAGTGACCAGGCCCACCGCGGATAGCTTTTTCTGGCTGTCGAACAGGTCTACACGCGTCACGAACAGTGTTTTTCCGGCGCGCAGAGCATAGGCCCGCGCCGTCATTTTCTTGCCCGCGATGGGCCGCAGATAATTGATCTTTAACTCGGTTGTGGTAGCCGGGCGCTCACCTTTATAAGCGTGAATCATGGCGTGCCAGGCCGCCTCGTCCGCGATCGATGCGATCACCCCGCCGTGCAGCACGCCGTTGCTATTGAGGAAATCCTCTCGTACGGCGAATTCGACGGTCACGCCGTCTGCGTGTTTGCGCACCACACGAATCGCCAGATTATGCTCGAAGGCCATCTCGCTATGATACTCACCGGAGAGCCAGCAGCGGCTTCAGCCTCGGGAAACTCAGGCGCTTACCATGCCAGCCGTACTCGCGCAAGCCATCGATCGCGGTCCAGGTGCTGTGATAGCGGTTGTAGACATCCGGGTCATTGAGATCGCCCCAGCTGCCATCGGCGTTTTGTTTCGAGAGCACGTACTCGACGCCCGTGCGGATCAGCGCATCGCGCTCCGTCATTCCGAAATCGCGCAGCGTGTCCAGAAATTCTCCCAATGTTTCCGGATCCTCTAATTTTACGGCCTCTTCGAGATTCGTCTTCAGGTACTGAAATTCCTGTGGCAGCCACTCCGGCGAAAGCAGGTAGCGGTTGTAATCGTTCAGCGTGTAAATGACGTGCGTGATGGCATAGGTCACGTTGTAGAACGCGTTAGTGCCGATGTTCGCGCGCGCTGGGTAAGGCCGCATGTCCGGGATCCACCGGATCACATCGCGATATCGCGCGCCCAACCTGACCCCGTAGATCTCACCGCTATAAGTAGTAATCAGCGCGTCGGTCCACACATCGTAGCGATTGCGCATCTGGAGCGGCGCCCCGCAATACCGGCACACGGTGACGCCGCGCGCGTTCCAGCGTTTGCACGTCCCGCACTGGTCCGGAATGTCGGATGGCGGCGGTTCGAGCGTGGGATCGAAGAGCAGGAAATCGGTGACAGAGAAGCCGCGCACCGCCTTGCGTACCTGTTGCTTGAAAGCCCGATCGCGCGCGCCCAGGCGATCGGCCGCGTCGCTCCCATAGACCAGGTCCGAAAGCTGATCGGCATTGGTCTTGGTCGGAACAAGCGGGTGGATTCGCCGCCACTCCAGCGCCCGCTCATAGCCCATCTTGCGCGCCATCTCGCGCAGCTTGGGATCCTTGGCCGTGTCCGAGATCGTATACAGGCACCACAGCAGATCATGGCCCCAATCGGCGAAAATCTTTGGGTCCGACGCGAAACGATAGATAAAGTCGAGACCTCGTTCCAGTGCTCGATCCCGATCAGCCGTGGTGTAGCGCGCGCCTGGCCATAACGGGACTGCCTGCGCTTCGAGCAGCGCCGGAATCAGAAACCAAAAAGCCAGCTTGCTGGGCTTACCGTATCGCAATCGTTACTCCGTCGCGGCTCGTATTAGGCCCGACTGTCACAGTGATGGGAATGTTGCCCGTTGCAACGTCCGCGGGAATAGTGGCATTCACCTGGATCACGCCTGCCGCCAGCGTCGGGACTCCCCCGGCATAGAGCACCGCCGCCTGTTTCCCGTCGATGATCACAGACACCGGCAACACCGGCGTCGGTAGCGTGCTCTTCGCAATCAGCCCGTCGATGCCCGGAGGATTCGTCTGACCTTCACCGGTCATATATAAAACTATGATGGAGCCGGGCGCCGCCGGATTCGCGCTGGAGTTCACGGTCAGGTCATGATTGAGCGCGATGGCCTGCCCCGTGCCCGACGGTCCGCGCGCGAAGATTCCGGGACTCGACAGAGCCACCGGCAACGGGACCGGCTTCGACACCGCGCCTTGATGGACCACAGTCAACTGCGTCGCGCTTCGGCCCGCAATTTCATACGGCACGAAGACCGTTAGCGTACTGGGCGCAACCAGGAGCAGCGCTGCCGGTGTGTTGTCAAAGAACACCTGCGTATCGCCGAGCGATGTTGGCAGCCGACCTGAGGCATCCGGCTGGCCAATGAAGTTATTCGGTGCTCCGAAATTTGTGCCTTGTATACTGATCATCTCGCCCGGCGCGACCGCTCCCGCGAGCCAGGTTGCCAGATTAGTTACGCCTGAGGCTTGGAATGCCGGGATCGGCGTAGTCACTACGGTCAGCGAGACCATGACCGCTTGGGAAGGAGCTTCCGGCGACGAGAGTGTCACCGTAGCATGGTAGGTGCCCGCTGCCAGCAACTCCGGATGTACACTGAGTTCGAAATTCACTGGCGTTCCCGCGGACGTGGGTTTCACTTCCAGCCACTGGCCCCCGGAGACCAGAGCCGTAACTTGCACCGGCTTCCCGCTGGCGGTCACATACACCAATTGCGGCTCTAGTATCGCTTGGCCGCTTTGATAAAAAAATGACAAACTGGTTGGCAGCACGATCAGCTTCGGTGCGTCGTAAACCGTAAGCCGGACCTTCACCAGCGCCGCCGAGATTTGAAGCTGCCCGTCGTATACTCCGGCTGCGAGTCCGGTGACATCTACAGCAATCTTCAGTATGGCTGGAGCGGCGCCCGAGACGGGCGTCACCATCAACCATGGTGAGTTAAACGAATTGGAAACCGCAAAGGTCTGGAATCCATTGCTGGTGATACCGATGGTCTGCGGGGCAGGCGTGGACCCGCCCATGACATAGATAAACGAAAGCGCAGTCGTATCCACGAATAAGCCACCGGACTGCGCAGGCGCCAGCCCCGCGGCGAAGAGAATATAGAGAGCGGTACGTCCAAAGTTTGGAATCAGCACACAGGTGCGAGAAGGACGGGGCTGACTCGATTATCTCAAAGAGTGGAACTGCCGGAGCGGTCTGCCTAGTGTGACGAACCGTTGGTCATTTCGTACGGCTCACTTTCCTGAATCGTAAGACCGGTGAACTGGGAGTTCGCGCTTTGGCTGCCGGCCGAGAATTTGACAATCGCGGCCGTGAAGAAAGTCAGCGAATAACCGCTCACCGATACGACCACTCGGTCCGCCGCGGAATAGTCGGGTTGCGGGCGCGTAACGCTGACGTTGGAAGCTGCCAGGCCGAAAATCGGCGTGCTATCGTGGCCGGGCGTAGGCGTGCCGTACAGCACCATATTTGTAATTTGGGTTGGTGAATGATCATCATCCCAGGCAGTGACTGCGCCCCACCGGACGGCTTCTCGCGTGCGCTCGACCAGCGTCTGATGGATGTAGAGGATCTCGCCCACCTCAATCATCCCCATGAAAATAGCGAGGAAGGCCGTCAGCGTAAGAACCGACTCAACCAGCGCTTGGCCGCGTTGCCACCTGGAACGACGACTGCCAGTAACGGTGGCCTGAAGAGTTTCGGAAGTGATCGACTGATTCAAGAGATTGTGCTCCTATGACGACGGCGGAGGCGTCGGAATGCCGAGATAAGAGAAGCTGACCGACGGGTTGCCATTTAACGTAATGGTTCCAAATACGGCATCCAGCGAGAAGTTCGAAATGGAAACGGTCATCTGGGTCGGCGCGCCTCCATTTGCAAGAACGGTGAGGTTCACGTTCGATGTCGATAGCCCATGTAGAATCGGCGACGAGCCGGTGGGCGGGCTCGGATTGGCATACACCACCATGTTCTGAACGGCGGTGTTGAAGGCCGTCGATGGAGTGGAAGAGGCCGAATCATACGGCTTCAGCGATGCATACCGCGCTCCCTCACGTACCGCGTTCACCAACGTGTTATAGGCGTAAAAAGCGTAACCGAACTCGAAGGCGCCGGTAAAGATCGAGAACAGCACCAGAAAACTGAGGGCAAACTCGATAAAGACACTGCCCTTCTGGCCGGCCTTCCGAATAGGCGATCGCCTCATTGCGTGAGCCTCACCAGATATCCGCCTGCACCAACGCCCGCTGCTCCGGTGCCGGTCGCAGTCTGCTTGTAAGTCCCGATATATTCGGCGCAAATCGAAGTGCTTCCCGTGACGCCGGAATAAACGCCTGCTGGCTGGAGAAAGAAGGCTCGCACTGCCACGGCCGTAAAATTGGGATAGCCCGAATTGACTGGAACGCCAATTACACGTCGCCCATTACCAGTGCCCGATTGCTCGTATGCTGCGTACGTAGCGGAATACGGATCGGTATCTTCCAGTACCCGCGCATCTAGGGCGTCACCTTCGGTAGCCCGATTGCCGCCGACCATCGGCACGGTCTCGCCGATCGTAATCGGCACTGCTTGGGTATCGTCCACAATCTCGCCCCTCAGCACAGAAGAACTGGTGCTCCCCCAAAAACCGTTATCTTGCGAGGGCAAACTCTGCCAATAGGTTGCGCTCGCGTCGCCGGGGCATACATTGCCGGCGTTTTGGCCCCCATTGGAAGGATAGCGAAGCGTATAAAGCTGTCCGGTCTGGTATCCATAGTTCACCGTATCGGCCCCGTTTGGTGCGATCGGCGAAAACGGCAGTAAACCATCCATGTAGGACGTCACCATCACTTGCCCAGCCTGAGCGTTGGCAGCCACGGTCATGCTCGATTGCGCCGCAACGGCACGGATCAAAGTCATCGGCACATTCACGCTGGCTGTCACCTGAACGAAGATATAGTTTGTCCCCGTTGCGGGAGCAGTGGTCCAGGTAGCCGGGTCGGCCTGATTCGTATTCGATACCAGAGGCTGCGCAAACTGAATAGTTGGACTAGGAATGCTCTGAGTGCCGAAATTCCATTTGTTGGGAGCGTTTTGAGCGGCCGACCGAGCAGCAGTGATCCCGGCCGAAGTCCCGTTCAACTGGGCCGCAGCCGCAATGGAGGCCGCATCCGCATAGGCCTGGACCTCGCTACGGGCAACATAAGCGCGGCCGATATCCACCGCCAGGCCCGCAGCCCCTAAAACCACCGTCATTCCGAAGGCCGTCGCTATGAGCACATAGCCTTTTCGTCGATTGTTTCTGGTCATTGGTAAACCCGCCATCCGTTCTACTTTGAAGTATGCGGGAACTACCATCCAATTGCTATCATGTCCTGGCGGCATGTCAGCTTAAGAAAAAGCTCTAGTTCTGAAGGGCTTGAGGTTCTAATCTAGAACTTTCGTCCTACGATCCAATCGAATAGTCCGCCCCTTCTGTTTAGCTTTAAAATCGAAACACTTGCGGCCCTGCGGTGTCTAGTTACCAGTATGGGAACCTGGAACAAACTCCTAGACCTCGCTGAGCCTGAGGAACACTTGCTCCAGTTCTATCAGGCCGATGAACGCCCCCTACTCGAGAATATAAGCCGGTATGCAAGGGAAGGCTTGAAAAGCGGCGAGGGCGTGCTCCTCATCGCGGCCCAGCACCGTAACGAAGCTGTCGCCCAGCGGTTGGAGGAGCTTGGGATCGATACAGAAGGGGCGCTGCGCCAGGGCCAGCTCACCTTGGTCGACGTACGTCAGGCACTGGCTGGATTCATGCGGGACGGGCAGCCGGATTGGGAGTGTTTTCATAACACTGTCGGCGTGACGGTCCGCGAATCCAGGGCGCGTATCCAGAATGGAGTAATCCGAGCCTATGGCGAAATGGTCGGCGTTCTGTGGGAAGCCGGACAGTTCGCCGCGGCCATCCGCCTGGAGCACTACTGGAATGAACTGCGCCACTCTTTGCCTTTCAAGCTTTTTTGCGCGTACCCGATCGACGTCCTAGGAAAGGGTTTTCGGACCCCAGCCGTAGATGCGTTGCTTCGCGCCCATACGCACCTGCTTCCCTGTGGATCGAGCGGGGACCTGGAGGAGGCATTAAACCGCGCCTTGGACGAGGTTCTCGGGACGGAGTCGGCCAACGTGCGATTCCTCATCGATGCTCACCAGCGGCCGTCCTGGGCGGAAATGCCTTCGGCCGAGCGCATGATTCTCTGGCTCCGGAATAACCGTCCCGAGCAAGCCGACCAGATCGTCGATTTAGCCCGGCAATACTGTACCAAGTCGGCTCTGGCCGCCCACGTACACTAGGTAATTACTTCACCACGATAGTCTTTACGTTCACGAACTCGCGAATCCCGTACACGCTCAACTCGCGGCCGTAGCCGGAGTTCTTGACGCCGCCAAAGGGAAGCCGCGGATCGGAGACCACCATACCGTTGATGAACACCATGCCGGCCTGGATCTCGTCCATGAACTTCTGCTGCTCGGCCTCGTCGTTGGTCCAGGCGCTGGCGCCCAGCCCGAAGTCGGTATCATTTGCCAGATGGATGGCCTGGTCGATTCCCTTGGAGCGCAAGAGCACGGCGACGGGGCCGAACATTTCTTCCGAATAGGCCGGACAGTCCTTCGTGACGTCGGTCAGCACGGTGGGTGCGTAGTAGTTTCCGGGACGGTCGAGTTTGTGGCCGCCTGTTAGGACGCGCGCGCCCTTGGCGACGGAGCGCCGGACCTGATCATCTAAATCGGCCAGAATATCGGCGGTGGCCAGCGGCCCGAGCTGGGTGCGCTCGTCCATCGGATCGCCGACGACAACTTGCTGCATCGCCTCCACGAAGCGGCGTTCGAAATCGTCGGCGACGCGCTGATCGACGATGAACCGCTTGGCGGCGATACACGATTGGCCGTTGTTGACCAGACGCGCTTGCACTGCCATTTGTACGGTCTGCTCCATATTAGCGCTGGGCATAACGACGAATGGGTCGCTCCCGCCGAGTTCCAGCACGGTCTTCTTGATCTGCTTACCGGCTTCACCGGCTACCTGGCGTCCGGCGGGTTCGCTGCCGGTCAACGTGACGGCCTTTACCCGCGGATCGTCGATGACGCGCTCGACCGCACCTGAACCAATCAGCAAGGTTTGAAATACGTCGCGAGGAAATCCCGCGCGGCGGACGATGTCTTCAATCGCCAGCGCCGACTGCGGAACGTTGGAAGCGTGCTTCAACAGCCCGGTGTTGCCTGCCATCAGCGTCGGCGCCAGAAAGCGGAAGACCTGCCAGAAGGGAAAATTCCAGGGCATCACCGCCAGCACGGGCCCGATCGGCCGATAGCGAATGAAGCTGGCGCGCACGTCGGTGGAAACGGGCTCGTCGGCCAGCAGCTTCTCCCCGTTCTCCATGTAATAGCGGCAGCCTCGCGCGGACTTGGCCGCTTCATCCATGGCGGCTTTGAGGGGCTTGCCCATTTCCAGAGTCATGAGACGCCCGAATTCCTCTTTCTCCCGGTCCAGGATTTCGGCCGCGCAGCCCATCCAGCGAGCGCGGTCACGAAACGATGTATGCCGGTAGGCTTCAAACGCTTCCCAAGCGCGCTGCAGTCTTTGATTCAGTTCAGATTCAGTTAAGGCTTCAAAAGTGCGGATGGCTTCGCCGGTGGCGGGATTGACGGTAGCGATCATATCTTCTCTTATCTCATGATCGCACCCGTTTCGCCGGACATAATAGGTTGTGGAGCGCGAATGAGCACATTGGCTATCGACAAGCTTCGGGAGAGCATCTCTCGCGCGCACTGGGAGCAGGCAACGGCGCTGCTCCAACGCGTCGACCCGGTAGAGGCCGGCGACTTGCTGATGAGCCTTCCGTTTGAAGAACAGCAAGCCTTGTTCCGGAAGTTGCCGGTCGATTTCGCCGCTAAGCTCACCGGGATCCTTCCCTATTACCACGCTTATGTGCTGCTGCACTCTTTACCGCTCGACGAAATGCGTGCGGTAGTTGACCAGATGCATCCCGGCGAGCGCATGCACTTCCTCGACGAACTGCCCGAGGAAGCCTGGCAGCGGTTGATGGACGAGCTCTCGGAGGAAGCCGTAGAGCCTCCGCCTCCTCACGTCGTCGCCGCGGCCGTAGATGCAGCGCTCGCGATCGCCCGGAAAGCAACGGCGGTTGAAGCCATCATCGAGGCGCGTCATATCGAGAAGGCATTCGATCGTCCCGATGGAGGACAGGCTCAAGTAATCGCCAGCACGGATTTGTCAGTGGAGCCGGGTGTGATCACCGCGCTGCTGGGGCCTTCCGGATCGGGCAAGTCCACGCTGTTGCGAATTCTTACCGGGCTTACGCCACCCACTCGAGGCGAGGTGCTGTGGCATGGCAAGCCCTTGGCGGAATCCAATGCAAACGTCGCGATTGTGTTTCAGAGCTTCGCGCTGTTTCCTTGGCTGACGGTTCTCGAAAATATCGAAGTCCCGTTGCTGGCGCGCGGTATGCCACACAACGAACGTCATCGCCGGGCAATGCACACGCTGGGTACGGTTGGACTGGGCGGCTTCGAAAATGCCTATCCGAAAGAGCTCTCCGGGGGCATGAAGCAACGCGTGGGATTCGCGCGCGCCTTAGCCGTGGAACCCGAGATTCTCTTCATGGACGAACCCTTCTCAGCTTTGGATGTACTGACCGCCGAGAACCTCCGCGGTGAAGTGATGGAGTTGTGGATGGGGAAGAAAATCCCCACTCGAAGCATCTTCATCGTGACCCACAACATTGAGGAAGCGGTTTTGTTGGCGGACCGCATTATCGTGTTGGATCGAAACCCGGCCAGAATTCGCGCCGATTTTCGGATCCCCTTAGCGCAGCCGAGAGCTAAGAGCTCCGCCGCGTTCCTGCTGTATGTGGACTACATCTACAAGCTCATGACAGAGCCGCTTTTGAAAGCCGGACCTCCTTCCGAGCCGGCGGCTAAGACTCCACATCCGATGCTGCCGCATTCACGGCCGGGCGGCATCGCGGGACTACTTGAATTGCTCAACGATCACGGCGGTCGAGAGGATTTGTACCACGTAGCCGAGCAGCTCGTAATGGAGGTGGATGATCTGCTCCCCATTGTTGAGGCTGCTACATTGCTTTCCTTCGCCAAGTCCGATAAGGGTGACCTGGAAATAACTCCGCTGGGCAGGGAGTTCGCCGAGGCGGACATCGCGGCGCGCAAGCGGATCTTTCGTGACGCAGCGCTGGCCAACGTAGCGCTGCTGCAGCAGATGCACAAGGCTCTTCTCAGTAAGTCCGATCACTCTTTGCCGCTGGAGTTTTTCCGGGATATTCTGGACGAACACTTTCCTCGCGAGGAGGTGCAGCGTCAGATCGAAACCGCGCTGGACTGGGGCCGCTATGGCGACATTTTCTCGTATGACTCAGAAGCTGATCGGCTGCTGCTGTATCGGCCGGCGGAATCCGGCGGTGACTCCTGGGGACATTAACAATAAAGCCGCCCGAAGCGCCTGCTGCCACGTCGCGACGAGTGACCAAGCCGTCCCAGGCCCTATTGCTGTTGCGCGATGTGCCGGTCATGTTTGCATTACTGGCATTGTTCTACGGTCTCTTGTCGCTGGCTCGCTACTGGACTGGCCTTGTTGGTGCTCAAACCGCGATCGATCTCCGGCCGGCGGCGTTGCCGAAATATGCGCTGTTCTCGGTGGCTCGGATCACGATCGCGTACATGTTCAGCCTGGCAATCACGTTGGTGTATGCCTATACAGCGGCCCACAACAAGAGAGCGGAGCGCTTCCTGATTCCTTTGCTGGACACGCTGCAATCGATCCCGGTGTTGAGTTTTCTTCCCGGTGTAATGATCTCGATGGTGGCTCTATTCCCGACCCGGCAGTTAGGTGTCGAATTGGGGTCCATCCTGCTGATCGTCACCGGGCAAGTCTGGAACATGACCTTCAGCGTGTATTCTTCGATCAAGAATATCCCACGTGAACTGCTGGAGGCCGCCCACATCTATCGGCTGAGTTGGTGGCAGAAGTTTGTACAACTGGAGCTGCCTTACGCGGCGATCGGGTTGGTGTGGAATTCGATGATGTCAGTGGCTGGTGCGTGGTTTTTCCTGATGGCCTGTGAGATGTTCGTTCTGGGGAACCGCGACCTGCGGCTTCCGGGTCTCGGTTCCTACCTGCAAACCGCGTCGAATGCGGGTGACGCGCGAGCGATCATGTGGGGACTGGCAGTCATGGTCACGGTGATCGTTCTGATCGACCAACTGGTCTGGCGCCCGATCATCGCCTGGAGCGAAAAGTTCAAGTTCGAACAAGTCGAAGCTCATCAGACGCCTCGCTCACCAGTTCTCGAGTTTCTGCGGCGGTCGCGCGTTTTGCACCGCGCAGCTCAGATGTTGGTGGCGCCCGGGCGCGAAGCTATGGCACTGCGTTTTGCGAAGTCGGCCAATGTTTTCGTCCAGGAGCGCAGGAGGAGCGGCCTCCGAACATGGCTGACTCGAGCGGTGGCATTGGGGGGATTGGCCGCGCTGCTGTACGCGGTTGTTCGGATGGCTGGGATGCTCGGGACGCTTTCGGGATCGGAGCTATCGGAGATCTTTCGAGGAACGATCGCCACCTTTCTTCGAGTCGAGCTTACGTTGGTTTTGGCGGGATTATGGACGATTCCAGTTGGAGTGTTCATAGGATCGCGGCCTCGGCTCTCGGCGCTTGCTCAACCTATCGCCCAGGTTGCGGCGTCGGTGCCGGCTACGGCTCTGTTTCCGATCGTCATGCTGTTTTTGATTCGCATCGGGGGCGGGCTTGGGATTGGGTCAATCGTCCTGTTGTTGCTGGGAACGCAGTGGTACATCTTGTTCAACGTGATTGCAGGAGCCAGCGCGATACCAACGGATCTGAAAGAAGTCTGTAATATTTTCCATTTGGGCAAAATCGAGCGCTGGCGTAGATTGATTCTGCCGGCGATCTTCCCCTACTTAGTCACCGGTTTCGTTACCGCGTCGGGGGGCGCATGGAACGCCAGCATCGTCGCAGAATATTTTCGCTTCCATGGGCAGACGATTTCCGTCACCGGGCTGGGCGCGCTCATCAGCCGTGCCACGGACAGCGGGAATTTCGCCGTTCTGCTGGGCGCCACCGTGGTGATGGCACTGCTAGTGGTCACCGTCAACCGGCTGCTGTGGCGCCGCCTGTATGTGCTGGCTGCGACGCGTTACAAGCTGGAGAGCTAATAGTTGTCACGTTTTACTTTTGTAACAGAACCTCCTTGCCAATCATCAACAATATGAGAGCTGGGGAGTTTGATTTGAGAATTGCACAAGTTGCGCCTTTATATGAGAGTGTCCCGCCGGCGCTTTATGGGGGCACTGAGCGCGTGGTTTCATATTTGACCGAGGAGCTGGTGCGCCAGGGTCACGAAGTTACTTTGTTTGCGAGCGGCGATTCGACCACGGCTGCGAAACTGATTTCTCCGTGCCGGCGAGCACTGCGGTTGGATCCAGACTGCCAGGATTCTCTCGCTTATCACATCATCATGCTGGAGGAAGTGTTTCGGCGCGCCAACGACTTCGACATCGTTCACTTTCACATCGATTATTTGCACTTTCCGGTTTCGCGCCGGACGCGAGTTCCGAATCTCACGACGCTGCATGGAAGGCTGGATCTACCAGAGCTGAAGGAGGTCTACCGGCAGTTTCCCGACATGCCGCTGGTCTCCATTTCAAATGCACAGCGGAAACCCCTGCCGGTGCGGTCGTGGCGCGCGACGGTTTATCATGGTTTGCCCGAGGAACTGTACTCCTTCGAGGAGCGTTCGGGGAAATATCTGGCATTTGTCGGACGTACGTCGCCGGAGAAGGGGCTCGATCGCGCCATCGAGGTCGCCCTCAAGGCCGAGATGCCGATTCGTATTGCAGCGAAGGTTGACAAAGTAGATAAGGCATACTTCGAAGCCACGATCAAGCCACTGCTCGATCATCCGCTGGTGGAATTCATCGGCGAGATCGGTGAGCATGAGAAGCAGGAGTTGCTGGGCGGAGCTTACGCGCTTATGTTCATGATCGATTGGCCGGAGCCGTTTGGATTGGCTATGATCGAGGCGTTAGCCTGTGGAACACCGGTGATCGCCTTTCGACGTGGCTCGGTTCCCGAAATCGTCGATCCCGGTGTCACCGGTTTTATCGTGAATAGCGTAGACGATGCTGTGAGGGCGATTCCAGAAGTGGCGCGGTTGAAGCGCAGCGATTGCCGGAAAACTGCCGACGAGCGATTCTCCAGCTATCGCATGGCCAAGGATTACCTAGCCGAATACGCCGGCTTGCAATGCGAAGAGCCGTTGCTTTCCGAAATGAACTCGCATGCTCCCTCTGGATGAACTCTTAAAAACCGACGGACAGTATTACATTCAGGCTTCGTCCGCGCCTGCCGCGGAGCGGACGCGGGTTCTGAAACAGGACGACACTTTTGGCGTATTCGATGAATACGGCGACATCGACGCCGAAGAGCGGCCCCAGGAGGGCGTTTACTGCCGGGGCACGCGTTACCTCTCTTGTTTAAAGCTGAAATTCCTGCGCGGCCGTCCGCTGCTGCTCAGCTCTACCATCCGGCGCGATAACGTTTTGTGCGCGGTCGACCTCACGAATCCGGACATCAGCACCGAGGGCCGGGTGCTGCTGCATCGCGGGACGCTGCACATCTATCGCACCCAGTTTCTATGGCAAGACCGGCTGTACATGTCACTGCGGGTTCGAAACTTCGCGCTCACGGCAGTCGAGATGAGTTTTGGGCTGGAATTCGGCGCGGATTTCGCGGACATTTTCGAAGTACGCGGAGAAAAGCGTGAGCAGCGCGGGTTGCTGCACGATCCTCAACTCGATACGCGCAGCGGTAAGGTGGTGCTGGCATACGACGGACTGGACGGCGTCGAGCGGCGGACGATTGTCGGGTCGTCTCCGGGAGTTCAGGTGACGTTGCCGTCGGCGCTGCATTTCACTCTGCGCCTTTCGGCCGGCGAAGAGCAGTCCTACGAGTTTTCCTTCGCCTTTGAAAAGGATCGGCAGGTTTCGATCGTTTCCGGATTTGCCGAAAGCCTGGAGGCGGCCGCGAAGACGATCGCCGGTCCGGACCGAATTCCGCAGTTGGTCAGCAGTTCCAACGACCAGTTCGACAACTGGCTGGAACGGTCACGCGCCGATCTCAACATGCTCCTAACGGTTGGACCGGCGGGATCCTATCCTTACGCTGGAGTTCCATGGTTCAGCACGCCATTCGGTCGCGACGGCGTCATCGTGTCCTTGCAATGTCTATGGATCGCGCCGCTGATGGCTCGGGGTGTGCTCTCGTTTCTGACTTCGACGCAGGCCAAGGAATTCTCGGCGGAGCAGGACGCTGAGCCGGGCAAAATCTTGCACGAGGCGCGAGAAGGTGAGATGGCGGCGCTGGGGGAGATTCCGTTTCGGCGCTACTACGGCAGCGTAGATGCCACCCCGCTGTACGTGATGCTGGCAGCCGCTTATTATCTCCGCACGCGCGATCGTGAGTTCATCGAGTCAATCTGGCCGGGTATCGAACTGGCTTTGAAGTGGATCGACCAGTATGGGGATCTCGATCAGGATGGGTTTGTGGAGTACCATCGCCAGTCTCCGAAGGGCTTGGTTCAACAAGGCTGGAAGGATTCCCACGATTCGATTTTCCATGCCGATGGAACTTTGGCCGAGAGTCCCATCGCGCTCTGCGAAGTGCAGGGCTATGTGTACAGCGCGAAACGCGGGATTGCTCAGGTGGCGGCGGAACTCGGACGGCCGGAGATCGCCCGGCGATTGTCGGAGGACGCCCGAATACTGCGCGAGCGATTCGAGCAGTCCTTCTGGTGCGAGCGCATCTCGAGCTATGCTCTCGCTCTGGACAACAAGAAGCGGCAGTGTGAAGTGCGAGCTTCGAATGCGGGGCATAGTCTGTTCTGTGGCATCGCCAGCCCGGAGCGAGCGCGCATGGTGGCGGAACAGCTTACGTCTGAGAATTCTTTCAATGGATGGGGGATCCGGACGGTGGCCGAGGGTGAGGCGCGCTACAACCCCATGTCATACCATGACGGGTCGGTTTGGCCGCATGATAATTCGCTGATCGCCGCCGGGTTCTCGGGTTATCGGGAGACCGGCCTCGCGGCCCAAGTAATGGCCGGGCTGTTCGAGGCGAGTACTCATTTCGAGCTCAATCGCCTGCCGGAATTGTTCTGCGGATTCGCGCGGCGCGCTGGGAAAGCGCCGACCTCCTATCCGGTGGCATGCTCTCCGCAAGCGTGGTCCGCGGGCGCTGCCTTTCTACTGTTGCAAGCCTCGATCGGACTTTCGATTGATGCCGTGCGAAAACAAATTGTGCTGACGCGGCCGGTCTTGCCGGCATTTCTGGAGCAGGTCAGGGTTAAGAACATCGTCGTGGGAGAGGCCTCGGTCGACATCATGCTCTTCCGGTCCGGGAACGCAGTAGCGGTGACTGTGGAGCGGCGGGATGGGGATGTGGATGTGGTGGTCTTGAATTGAATTGGCGTTAAAGGTCTGCGCCGGTCATTGTACGATGCACGCCGCGACAGGGGATTCTGGATCAAACTACCTTACGGTCGAGATGTGAACGACTTCATCCAATCAGTTCACTTCATCCAATCAGTTCACTTCCTCCAATCAGTTCATCGAGCGGGCGAGTCTGACCTCGTCGGTGCTCGTCAAGAGCATCCTGAGCCAAAGACTGCAGGCGTGCAGACCGTTCGTGGAAACTGCGTGCCCAAGCTTCTTCATCATCGAGGGCTTCGAGGATCTGCGACGCGATTGCATCCTGTTCTTCTTGAGACAAAGACTCAACGCGTCTAAGTGCCTTCTCAAGCAGGCCAGTCGTACCTTTACGATAGCGTACTAACGGTGATAAGGGCTTGCGTGACACAGAGACGCTCACGAGTTTCGGAAACAGCCCAAACATTGATGCGCTCTTGCTTCCGGGCGGCGTGGTCATGGGCCTTAGCTGCTGGTGGACACGGATTGTGATCAGCCGCGGTGGGCGGGCACGTGCGCCCGGATGGTCACTGAGAACGCGGCTGGATACTCACCTTGATCAGCAATGGCGGCTCGCCCGGGCGTTGGAACTGTAGCTGGTATTCACCCAAGAATCCTGGCCCAGGTTGCCAGTAGAACACGCCGTCCTTGAGAGTGGAACCGATGGGCAGCGGCCGGCGTTCGCTGTTGACGATCATATATCCGTCGTTGGCGCCGACCTCGAGCTCGATTCGATCAAGCTCCTGTATTTCGATCGACCGAGGAACTTTCCTGGCGGACGATCTCCGAGGAGCGTCCCCCGCGGGCGCCGCGACGCCACCGCTGTTTAACACCGTAAAGTAGCGGCTGCCGAGTCCATCGGTGTGCCCAGCGCTGTCAGTTGCCACCCAACTGATGGTGTGAAGGCCGCTGGCGAGCGTCGTCGTATCGATAAAGAAGAATCCGACCGCTCCGTTGCTGTTGGCTAATCCCGGAAACAAAGTCGCGATGTCGCTGCGATAGTGGTTGTAGCTCGGATGGCCGACGGTCACGCCATCCACGATCACGCTGAGGGTGGAGCCGTCGGCGGCGATGGAGTTCGGATTCTGAGTCAGGGCCCATCCGAAGTTCACGAACGCGGTGCCGGACGCGGTGCCACCCTGCGTGGGAGTATCGATGGTTCCGAACGGTTTGGCGGCATGTGCGTTGTCGACTGTAATAGTGCGCGTTCCTAAGTCCTGCGTAGTACCCGCGCTATTCGCAGCGATGGCATGTAGGTTGAAGGTGCCGTTGCCATTGGGCAGGAAATTGGTAAGCAGCAAATAACCCCAGCCTCCCCGATCGTTCAGTGGAGCGGTTGGATAAATGG
>Ga0207700_10000995_pt1 | contig 16346 bp, 11 predicted proteins | sample LARL82metaG_FD_184348 | JGI IMG/M metagenome (GOLD analysis project Ga0207700, IMG submission 184348) | Corn, switchgrass and miscanthus rhizosphere microbial communities from Kellogg Biological Station, Michigan, USA - LAR L8-2 metaG... | ecosystem: Host-associated > Plants > Roots >...
CCGGGCAGATCAGGATATCCGGCTGCCAGAGGTCTGCCTTGTTGTACTCGAGCTTTGAGCCGTCGAGGCGGGAGGCGTGCAGCCCGGTGGCCAGCGCCACCGCCACCGGGGCGGCCGAGTCCCATTCGTACTGCCCGCCGTCGTGCAGGTAGGCGTCGGCCTCACCGGAGATCACCGCGGCCGCCTTCGCCCCGGCCGAGCCGAGCGGCATCAGCGTCGCGCCGATGTCCTGGGCGACCCGCGCCGCGAACGACGGCGGCCGGCTCCGGCTGACCACGATCCGCAGCGGCTGGGCGAACGCGGGCTCTCCCGCCTGGCTGGTCCCGGCGGGCCCGGGCGGCGGCGGGGGTTCGGCGGTGCTGAGGACCCGGCGCTGGGCGGGGAGCGCCACCGCCCCGGCGGTCAGCCCGCCGCGCTCCCACAGCGCCACGTGTACCGCCCAGTCGGTGCGGCCGGGCTCGCCGTACTCGCGGGTCCCGTCCAGCGGATCCACGATCCACACCCGATCCGCCGTCAGCCGGGCGGGGTCGTCACGCGCCTCCTCCGACAGCACGGCGTCCCCGGGGCGCAGGCGGCCCAGTTCGGCGGCGAGGAACTCGTGCGACAGCCGGTCCCCGGCCGCCCGCAGGTCGCCGGCGTCGCCGCCGCGCGCCCGGCGGGCCAGCAGGCGGCGCCCCGCCTCGGCCGCGAGGACGCGGGCCAGGTCGTCATCGGCCGTCACCGGCAGCTCCCTTCGGCCAGCAGATGCATAACGACCGCCCTCACGAGCGGTTGCCGGGCCGGCTCCCTCCGCGGCTCCCGGCCCGTGCGCCGGGACCCCGTCCGGCCACACGCCGGCCGACCCACCCTAGGGCATGTCCGGGCGGGCCCAGGACTCAATGCCGACACCGCCCGGGGGCCGGCCTGGATAAACTCACACGTGCGCACTCAGCTGGGACGCCCGTTGACGAGGTTCCGCACCGTCCCGAAGCCGCGGACCGCCGGCCCCGGCCGTCCCCGCCGGCGGCGGTTCCTCATCGCCGCGGCGGCCCTCCTGGTGGCCGTGTTCTGCGCCGCCACCGCGCGCTTGTTCGTGTGGCCGGAGCGGGGAATGCCGACCCGCGTCGACGCCATCGTGATGCTGAACGGGCCGGGTAACCGCCTCCCCACCGCGCTGGGCCTGGCCCGGGCGCACCGCGCTCCCGTGGCCGTGATCTCCCGGGGGTCACCGCAGTGGGTCACGGGCGGCAACTGCGCACCGCAGATACCGGGCGTCAGGGTGATCTGCTTCTCCCCCGACCCGGCCACGACGCAGGGCGAGGCGGAATTCGCTGGCCGCCTCGCCCGGCGCTACCACTGGCATTCCCTCGTCCTGGTGACCACCACGCCGCAGGACACAAGGGCGCGGCTGCGGATGGAGCGCTGCTTCCCCGGCAGCATCTACGTGATGACCGCCCCGCTTCGGGCCTACGACTGGCCGTACGCGCTCGCCTACGAGTGGGGCGCGACCATCAAGGCGCTCGTGCTCCAGCGCAGCTGCTAGCCCTGGTCAGTACCACTCTTCCCAGCTGTCGTAGGCACCGGCCAGGGCGGCGCGAAATAGCATCGGCCGGTCGATCCGCGTGATGAACGTGCGCGCGACGGTGCCCTCGGGGCGGGTGTTGACGGCCTGTGCGTACACCGTGGTGTAACCGGCCTCGGCCGCCGCCTGGCCCGCGACCCGGGTCCAGTTGCGGGACTGGCCCAGGGGGATGGCGAACTCCTCGGTGTCCACGTCCAGCATGCTCCGCAGCCGCTCGCGGGAGACCTCGAGTTCCCGGCGCGCCTCCCCCGGCTCGAGCTGGCCGAAGTCGGGGTGGGTGACCGAGTGGCTGGCCAGGCTCAGCCCGGCCTTGCGCAGCGCGCTCACACCCTGCCAGTCCAGCACCAGGTGTTCCTGGCCCTTCGGTGGCTGACCGTCAGCCCAGCCGGTGACCACGAACATGGTGGCGGGGATGCCGTGATGGCGCAGCACGGGCGCGGCATTGGCCAGCACGCTGGCCAGCCCGTCGTCGAAGGTCAGCGCGAGCTGCGGCTTGCCGGGCTCGGCGATCACGTCGGCGGGGGTGGCGAAGCTCCAGCCGTCGTCCACGGCGATCTGCAGGTGGCGCTCGAAGTCGCTCGGGCTGACGTCGTTGACCCCCCATTCCGGCGTCCCGACCGAGTGGTAGGCGAGGATCCGGCCCCGCCTGGCCTGGGCCTGCCCGCCCATGGCGCGGGTGCGCATGGCCAGCGCCCACCGCTCGGCGCACAGCCGGCCCTTGACGGCGCCGCGGTAGGCGACCTTGTCAGGCCGGTATGGGCTCAGTGCATGACGAACCGTTTTGATCCCCATAGCTGGCGCCTGACCCTCTCCCCGGCGGCTCGGTAGCTGTCGGTGATTCTTGGCTCTTTGTGGCTGGTTGCTCTCGAAGTTCATGGTTCTCAGATGGCTTGTGCCGTTCGGCGCTCGTGGCTCTTGGTGGCCGCTGGCACCGGGCGGACCGCGGCGGGCCTGGGACGTGGCCTACCTAGCCCGCCCGCGGCCGTAGCCGCTCTTTCAGGCGCCGGCCGAGCCTGCGCGCCTCGTCGGCGAGGTACGCGCCGCGGGAGGGACGCCATCCCCGGTACGGGGTCTGGTCGAGGTTGGCGAACCACTCGTCGCGGAAGGGGTGAGTGCAGTCATAGCTCCACGCCTTCACCGCTGTGGTGAAGTGTACGATCCACGGGTCCTTGATCAGCTCGGCCAGCTGCGCCTCGTCAAGGGGCAGCGTCGCCTGGTGGGGCGGCTGGAAGTGCTCGGTCTGGACGTTCCAGCGCGGGTCGACCTCGCCAATCCGGCCGGGCAGGACGGCGTTGATGGCCTCCTGGTCGACCAGGAACTGGTGCCGCCCGTCGGTGAGGTACGCCACGGCCGCCCCGGTGATGTCCTCCTCCCGCCAGGCGGTGAGGTTCAGCAGGAGTACGCCAGAGTTGAAGTTGACCTCGTCGGCCCGGCGCCCGTGCCGGGACCAGTACGGCACGCCGTAGAGCGAGGAGACGAAGGGCGAGCCGGCATCGGCGACGCCCAGGGCGGCGAAATCGCCCAGCGGCGAGTCGAACAGCTCGCCGACGCACCGCCGGACGATGAGGTCGGAGTCGAGATACAGGGCCCGGTCCAGGCCGGGCGGCAGGACGAAGGGGATGAACAGCCGGGCGTATGCGGCCCGGGAAATGCCGGGCACCGCCTCGGGCAGGTGCCCCACCTTCTGCCCGAGCGTCGTCACCCAGTGCAACCGGACCTCCGGCCGGGCGGCGGCCGCGGCGATCATCTCCCGGTTCCGGGCGGTGATCCCCATGTCGCACAGGTACAGGTCCAGCTCGCGCCCGCGACTCAGCTGGGCGACGATCGACCGGACCGTCGCCGCTAGCGGCCGACTGAAGCGGTCGTCGGCGGCGAGAACCGCAGCGATCCGGCTGTCGGCCATGCGTGCCATCCCCCGTTGGTAGATCTCGGGCAGCAGGGTGGCCCGCCGGGCTCCCCCTCGGTCAGTACGCCCCGCTCCCGCGGAAGACCGCGGACCAGGTCTTCCAGAGGATCTGCAAGTCTAGGGCGAAGGACCAGTTTTCCACATAACGCAGGTCCAGCCGGACGGCCTCGTCCCAGGGCAGGTCTGACCTGCCGTTGATCTGCCACAGGCCGGTGATGCCCGGCTTGACCACCAGCCGGCGCCGCATGTGGTCGCCGTACCTCGCGGCCTCGGCGGGCAGGGCCGGCCGCGGGCCGACCAGGGACATGGTCCCCACGAGGACGTTGAGCAGCTGCGGCAGCTCATCCAGCGAGTAGCGCCGCAGCCAGACGCCCGCCCTGGTCACCCGCGGGTCCCGGCGCATCTTGAACAGCGCCCCGGCGCCCTCGTTCAGCTCGGTGAGCTCGGCTTTGCGCTGCTCCGCGTCCACCACCATGGTGCGGAACTTCCAGACCCTGAAGGTGTGGCCGTTCTTGCCCACCCTGGTCTGCCGGAAGAAGACCGGCCCCCGGTCGCTGAGCTTGATGGCCACCGGGATGGCCACGAACAGCGGGGACAGCATAATCAGCGCCGTGATCGCCACCAGCTTGTCGAACACGCTCTTGACGGTCTGCCTGCCGCCCGCCAGCTCCGGGTGGTCCACGTGCAGCAGCGGCAGCCCGGCCACCGGGCGGATGGTCGTGCGCGGGCCGGCCACGTCCATCAGCGCCGGCGCGACGTACATGTCGGTGTCGGTCCGCTCCAGGTCCCAGGCGAGCTCCCGCAGCCGCACGCCGTTCAGCTCCGGGCAGGCGAGCACGGCCACGGTGTCCGCGTCGAGCCGGCCCACGGCCGATATCACGTTGCCCAGGCCGCCGAAGACCGGGACGCCCGCGATCTCGTGCAGCATCGTCCCGCCGGCCAGGCAGGCCCCGGCGACGTCCAGGCCGTGGTAGGGGTCGCGGCGCAACTCGGCGATGAGGTCGGCCACCGCGGGGGCGTGGCCGATGGCCACCACCCGCCGCATGCAGGCGCCGTGGGCACGCATCTTGTGCAGCCGCTTGCGGAGGCGGTGCCTGAACACCAGGTCAAGGGCCGTCGTCAGCGGCAGGGACAGCAGCACGTAGCCGCGCGCGAATTCGAACTTCACCGCATACGAGCAGATGGCCACCGCGGCGGTCAGGTTCACTCCCGCGGCCAGGACCCGGCGGAACTCATCGGACCCGACGCCGATGAAGCGCGCGTCGTACCCGCCGGCCAGCGCGACCGATGCCACCCAAATGACCGGCAGCAGGCCGGTGAAGACGAGGTAGAGGAGCGGACGATAGTGGGGGTCGTCGAAGCGGAGCTCGAACGCCAGCGCCCCGGCCGCCAGCGCGCAGATGCTGTCGACGAGCGCTGCCCAGCGGAGGTAGGCGACGGTCCAGACGGCGGGATCTCGCGCGGCCAGCCGCGCCTGCACCCTCCTCCGGTCCGTGACAGCTGTGTTACCAGCCATCGCCCCCACCGCCCTTCCCCGTCCCAAATGGTCACCCCGCCCGGCTATACGGAAAGACGCTCGGGCAAATCTTCCGGTTTACCCCTGCATGGTGAATGTGTTGGCAGGTCCCGGAATTCGATCCGCGAGGGACCCTGCGGTGGGTGGCCCGGCAGGCGGGCCGGTGCGTGGTGCTGGCGTGTCGCCGGGGCGGCCGCGGTGACGGCCGGCCGGCGGCGAGGGTGGGCCAGGCCCGCGGTGGCTGACCGCGGCTGCCCTACCCGGTGCGGCTGCTCTCATCCCGCAGCCAGTCCGAGTAGCCGCGCCGCCGCACTGCGCGCCGCGCACGCAGCCGCGCAACGAGTGTAACGCCCAGGAAGACGGCGACCCGCGGCGCCATCCGGGGGTCTTGGCGGACGATCTCAAACAGGTCCCGCGGCTGCGTCCGTGCCGTCGAGGCGGGAGCACCCGGCGTGCCCTCGGCCCGCTCGACCTGACTGACTCCCATGGTGGCGCGGACTCGGCGGCGCAGCAGGTCGCCGGCCGTCCGCGGGGGGTGGACGACGACCCGGGCGCTTGGCACTATGACGCGCTCGTCCGGCGCGAACACCAGGGAGGCGGCGAGGTCGTCGGCCAGCAGCGGCGGCAGGCTGGCCAGGCGCTCGTGGCCTTTCTCGCTCACCCCGATGACGCCCCGGCCGAACAGCCCGCCGCGGACCTCCGGGAGCCGCGCCCAGACGTCGTAATACCAGCGGACCAGCCACGGCCGCCCAGCCATCGCCAGCTCCCGCGCCGGGCCGCCGGCCAGCGCGCCCGGGTGCCGCAGCGCCTCACCCAGCGCCGCGATGTCGGCCGCGCCCAGCTCGACGTCGGCGTCCACGTACAGGCGGGGGAAGCCCTTGGCGGCGCGGTCGCCGGCCACCAGCGCCTCACGCTTGGAGGCGACCGGGATCGACAGGACCCGGACCGGCGGGCCGAACGAGGCCGCCACCTGCGCCGTATCATCGGTGCAGCCGTTGGCCACGACGATCACGTCCAGCTCGCCGGGCACGGGCGACGCCACCAGCGGCCCGAGCAGCCGCCCGATCACGCGAGCCTCGTTGTGGGCGGGAACGACAACACTTACCACATTGGGAAGTATGCCTATCCGGACCGGCTGTGTCAGGGGAGCGCTGTGAAAGAAGAAACTGCTGTGGGTGAAATTGAGATCCAGGCCACGGCCGATGTGGATGACCGCGCCGTGCTCGGGCCGGGAACCACCGTCTGGCATCTCGCCCAGATCCGCGAGGACGCCCGCCTAGGCCGGGGCTGCATCGTGGGCCGCGGCGCCTACGTCGGGCCGGGAGTCACCATCGGTGACCACGTCAAGCTGCAGAACTACGCGCTGGTCTACGAGCCGGCCCGGCTGGAAGACGGGGTGTTCATCGGCCCGGCCGCGGTGCTGACCAACGACCTGCACCCCCGCTCGACCGACATGGCGGGCAAGCTCAAGCGGCCGGACGACTGGGAGGCGCAGGGCGTGGTGGTGCGCGAGGGCGCGTCGCTGGGCGCGAACGTGACCGTGATCGCCGGTGTCGTGATCGGCCGCTGGGCGCTGGTCGCGGCCGGGGCGGTCGTGACCGCGGATGTACCGGACTTCGGCCTGGTGGCCGGCGTGCCCGCGCGGCGGATCGGCTGGGTGGGCCGGGCCGGCGTCCCGCTCCGGCAGGCGGGCGAGGGCCGGTGGCAGTGCCCGGAGACGGCCGGGCTCTACGCCGAGGCCGGCGACATACTGCAGCCACTCACGGACGGGGCATGACGAGCCCGCTGCCGGCCGGCCAGGCGGTCACCAGACCGGGCGACCGGCGCCGCCGGGGCCACGCTGGTCATGCCCTCCCGGCGGGCTCGCGCAGGCCGGCGGCGGCGTGGACCACCGACACGACCAGGTCCTGCTCCTCCTCGGTCAGCTCGTGGAAGAGGGGGAGGATGAGGGAGCCGGCGGTGACCCGCTCGGTGACCGGCAGCGGCGGGCACAGGAACCCGGCATAGGCCGGCTCCAGGTGCGCGGCCATGATGCCCCGCCGCGCCGAGACGCCCGCGTCGGCGAGCATGCGCAGCAGGTCATCGCGGCTCACCGGGAACCCGTCCGGCAGCTGTACCCAGAACGACTGGTAGTTGGTCGTCCCGTAGCCCGGGTCCCGGACCGTGACCAGCCCCGGGATGTCGGCCAGCAGCTCTTGGTAGCGGGCGGCCAGCTCGCGCCGGCGCTCGATCTGGCGGCCCAGCTTGGCCAGCTGCACCAGCCCGATCGCGGCCTGCACGTCGGTCATCCGGTAGTTGTAGCCGACCTCCAGGTAGCGCTCGATCACCGGCTGCTGGCTGGCGTGGCGTTCCGCCGCGCCGACGCTCATGCCGTGCTCCCGCAGCCGCCGCAGCCGGGCGGCGACGTCCGCGTCCGGGGTGGTGATCATCCCGCCCTCACCGGTGGTGAGGAGCTTGCGCGGATGGAAGGAGAAGGTGGCCAGGGATGCCGTCGCGCCGGCCGGCCGGCCCCGGTACACCGCCCCGGCCGCGCAGGCGGCGTCCTCGATCACGGCGACGCCCCGCGGCTCACAGAGCGCCCGGATGGCGTCCAGGTCGGCGGGCACCCCGGCCTGGTCCGCCACGATGACCGCCCGGGTTTTGCCGGTCAGGCGGGGCTCAATCGTCGTCGGCACCAGGTTGAGCGTGGCCGGATCCACGTCGGCGAAGACGGGGTCCGCCCCCACGTAGCGGGCGGCGTTCATGGTGGCGATGAACGACAGCGACGGGGCCACGACCTCGTCCCCGGGGCCGATCCCGGCGGCGATGAGCGCCAGGTGCAGCGCGGTCGTGCACGAGGACACGGCGACCGCGTGCGCGGCGCCGAGCGCCTCGGCGAACGCGGCCTCGAACTGCGCCACCCGGGGTCCCTGGGCGACCCAGCCGGAGGCGACCGCCGCCGCGGCGGCCTGCGCCTCTTCCTCGCCGAGCCATGGCCGCATCACCGGTATGGTCACGGCGCGGTCCTCTCTGGCGCAGCTCCCTCGGGCGCGGTCCCGCCCGGTCCAGGGGCTCCCGGGTCGGTGCCCTTCGCCCGCTCGGCACGCCACCAGGACACGAGCCGGGCCAGGCCCTCCTCCAAGCCGACCTCGGCCTTCCAGCCGAGGCGGTCGGCGGCGGCCGAGACGTCCGCCAGCCGCCGGGTCACCCCGTTGACGCTGCGGGCCGGGCCGAACTCCGGCTCCAGGTCGCTGCCCATGACCTGGAGGAGCATCGCGGCCAGCTCGCGCAGGCTGGTCTCGGTCCCGCTGCCGATGTTGAACACCTCGCCGGTCACGTCGCCGTCCGCGGCGAGCACGTTCGCCCGGGCGATGTCCTCGGTGTAGACGAAGTCCATCGTCTGCAGGCCGTCGCCGAGGATGAGCGGGGGCTCGCCCGCCTCGATGCGCTCCATCCACCGGATGAGGACCTCGGTGTACAGGCCGTAGATGTCCATCCGCGGCCCGTACACGTTGAAGTACCGCAAGGCCACGTAGGGCAGGCCGCGCATGGCGGCGAAGCTCCGCAGCAGCCCCTCGTTGAAGGTCTTGGCCGCCCCGTAGATGGTGTCGTTGTCGTAGGGGTGGTGCTTCTCGGTGGTCGGGAACTCCTCGGCCAGCCCGTAGACCGACGCCGACGACGCGGCGACCACCTTGCGGACACCGGCGTCGGCCGCCGCCTCGACGACCTCGTAAGTGCCGTCGACCAGCACCTCCAGCGCGAGCCTGGGCTCGGTGGCGCACTGGGTGATCCTGATGGCCGCCTGATGGAACACCAGGTCAATGCCGTCCATGAGCCCGGTCACCAGGCCACGGTCCCGGATGTCGCCCTCGACCAGAGCGACGTTGCCCGACGCCTGCGCGCCGGCCAGGTTCTCCGGCCGGCCGCGGACCAGGTTGTCCAGCACGACGACTTCCGCCGCACCCGCCGCCACCAGCTGGTCGGTGATCGTCGAGCCGATGGTGCCCGCACCGCCGGTGACCAGGCACCGCTGCCCTGTGATCATCCGTTCTCCTCCATCTCCACCGGCATCTCCACCGGAACCCGCATGCCATCTTTGTCCGCGCTCTGCGACGCGGCCGCCAGCACCGCCAGCACCCGCAGCCCCGCCCACACGTCGGTCAGCGGCCGGCGTCCCTCGTTGATGGCGCCGGCGAACTCGGCCATCACCTTCATGAGCGCCTCGTACTCGGGCAGCGCCGGCACGCTGGCATCGCCGGTGCGGTAGGCGATCAATGCCTGCTCGCGCTCATCGGGCGCCAGCGACCGGGGCGGCTGAAGGTCCACCCCGCGGTCGTGGATCATCAGCCGCGCCGGCGGGTTCAGGTCGTCCCAGACGATCGTCCGCCGCGTGCCGCCGAACACAGTCGTCCGGATCTTCGTCGGGCTGAGCCAGTTGACGTTCACGTGGGCGAGCACCCCGCTGGACAGCCACACCGACAGGTAGGCCAGGCAGGCGCGCCCGGTGCCGACCGGGTCGGAGGTGTGCGCGGCCACCGCGACCGGCCTGACGTCGTCGGGCAGCACGAAGTCCAGGATCGACAGGTCGTGCGGCGCGAGGTCCCACAGCACGTCCACGTCGGGCTGGAACAGGCCGAGGTTCACCCGGACCGAGTCGACGAACTGGACGTCGCCGATCTCTCCGGAGCGGATCAGCTCCCGGATCCGGCGCACGGCCGGGGTGTAGCAGTAGACGTGATCGCACATCAGCGCCAGCCCGGACCGCCGGGCCAGCCCGGCCAGCTTCTCGCCCTCGGCGACCGTCGGAGTCAGCGGCTTCTCCACCAGCACGTGCTTGCCGGCCTCCAGGGCCGCGCGCACGAGGTCAAAGTGCGTCGCCGCCGGGGTCGCTATCGCCACCGCGCCGACGGCCGGGTCGGCCAGCACCTGCTCGTAGCTGGAGGTCGCCCGGACGGAGGTGTAGGGGTCCAGTGCCCGCCGCGCGCGCTCCAGGTCGAGGTCGCACAGCCACTCGAGGCGGAACTCCGGTGTCGCGCGGGCGGTGCGGACCAGATTGGGCCCCCAGTAGCCAACGCCGATCACGGCCAGCCCAATAGGCGACATGCAGTAACTCTCCGATCACCAGGTTGCGGCCGACCGACCCACCGCCATGACCCCCGTCCCCGGGCGCGCTGCGCCGCACGACGGCTGAACACTTATCTTGACGCGCAAACCGGCTGGCTGGATGACAATCGGGTCATTTCGGTGCGGTCATGCCTGGTCACGGGCCCCCGGCCCGCGCCGGGTTCGCCGGCGGGCGAAACCAGCCTAGTATTGGCGCCAGGAATTCGTGGGGGGCGGGCCAGAGTCCACGCGGCGACAACCAACTCACGTTCTGGTGAGTCTTAACTACTGTGCGGGCTGTTGGAAATCTGGTCGCTCCGCAAGCTCGTGCCGATCGCCCGGGCGGTCACTTCCCCCCTTCACGGGATGATCAAGGCGCAACATGATGGGGATGTCCGTGACACGTGCCGCAACCTGGCCACGCCGGCGGGGGTTCGCTGACCGTGACTGACTCCGCCGGGCAGCCGCCCTCCTCGGGTGGCGCGGCCGCTGACGGCCCGGCCGTCAACGGCTCCGGCGGCGCGGGCAGCAACGGCTCGGACGGCTCGGGCGGCTCGGGCGGCGCGGGCAGCAACGGCGAGCCGGGCGGCGAGGGCCACCTGCCGCTATACGGCGGGGTCACCTGGCAGCCCGACGGCCAGGCCGTGTACGGGGGCAGCCAGCAGCCCAGCAACCCACTGGGCGCCCGGATCGGCCGCGCCCTGGGCTGGATCTTCATGGACGCGGCGTCGGCCCGCTTCGGCACGCTCCTCATCGGCCTGGCGCTCGCCCGCCTGGTGGGCCCGGCCGAGCTTGGCGTGTTCGGCATCGCGGTCGTGGTGCTGCTCGCGGCGCACAGCATCGGTCAGTTCGGGATGGGCACCGCGCTGGCGGTATGGCGCAACGAGCCGGAGCGGATGGCAGGCACGGCGACCACCGTGGCCCTCACCACCAGCCTGGCCGTGTACGCGGCCTGCTACGTGGGCGCACCCGCGCTGGCCGGTGCGCTGGGCGTCCCGTCCGCCTCCAGCGTGATCCGGGTGATGGCGCTGAGCGTGGTGGTCAGCGGCCTGGTCACCGCCCCCCGGGCCATGGTGCAGCGGCGCGCGCCCCGGACCCGGGTGCTGATCGAGCAGACGGACAACTGGCTCGGCATCGCGGTTACCGTCGGGCTGGCCGCGACCGGGCACGGGCTCATGAGCTTCGCCATCGGCCGGCTCGTCGGCAGCGTCGCGTCGGCCCTGCTGTTCATCATCAGCTCGCCCGCCGCGTTCCGGATCGGCTACCGGCGCCAGGGTGGGGGCGCCCTGATCCGGTCGGCGCTGCCGTTCGGCGCCTCCGCCGCCTTCGCCTTCGCCATCACCAACGCGGACCAGGCTGTCGTCGGCGTCCTGCTGCACACCACGTCGCTCGGCTACTACGTGCTCGCGCTGTGCCTGGCCAGCTGGCCGATCACCATGTTCTCGCAGCAGGTGCGGGACGCCGCCCCGGTGGCGTTCGCCCGGTTCCGGCGTGGCCCGCAGATCATGGGTTCGGCGTTCCTGTCGTCCGCCAACCTGCTCGCCGCCGTCACGCTGCCGGTCTGCGTCCTGCTCGCCGTCCTGGCCGGGCCCATCGTCCAGGCGATCTACGGCCCGGCCTGGGCCACGGCCGCGCCCGTGCTGGCCTGGCTCGCGCCGCTGGCCACCCTGCGGGTCTTCTACGCACTCGCCAACGAGTACTTCGCCGTGCTCGCCCCGACCCGGCGGCGCCTGGTCTTCCAGCTGGTCTGGCTCGTCTGCCTGGTGCCGGCGCTTGTCGTCGGCGCACGGTGGCGGGGCATCCTCGGGGTGGCGATGGCCGAGGTCGCCGTCGCGCTCCTGTTCCTGGTGCCCTGGTACCTGGCCGAGGTCAGGCCGCGCGTCATCTGGCCCCGGCGGCCGGGCCGGGGCTTCGCCTTCCCGCTCGGCGTGGCAGCCGCCGTCGGCGTGATCGCCGCCGGGGCCCACCGGCTGGCCCCGCCCGGGCGCCTCGAGCTGGCGATCGGCGCGGCCGCCGCCGCGGCCGCCATGGCGCTGCTGCTGTACCGGCTGCGCACCGTGTTCGTGGCGGTCCGCCAGGCCGCGGCCAGATCGGCGCGCCGGCCGGGGCGGTTCGCCGACGTCCTCGGGCCGGCCCTGGCCGTCACCATGGCCCCGCCCCTCTACCCGGTGTACGCGCAGCTCCCCCACGGGCTGCAGCCAGCGGCCGAGCGGGGACTGGGCAGCAAGGTCGCGGCCGGGGCCAAATGGAGCGCGCTGAACACCGCCGTCGTACGGGTCTGCACCTTCCTGGTCGGTGCGGTGCTAGCGCGGACCGTCTTCGGCCCCCAGCAGTGGGGCCTGTACGCGGTGTCGCAGATCGTCCTCGCGGTCCTGCTGAGCGCCAACGAGCTGGGCGTCACCGGGGCCATCATCCGGTGGGACGGGGACGTCCGCAGCTTCGCCCGGACGGTCTTCACGCTGTCGGTGATGTCAAGCAGCCTCATCTACCTGGTGCTGTACGTCACCGCCCCGGGGGTGGCCCGGCTGCTTGGCTCGCCCGATGCGACCGGGATGCTCCGGCTCCTGTGCATCTGCGTGATCATCGATGGGCTCGCCGCCGTCCCGCTCTCGCTGATCACCCGCGAGTTCGCCCAGGGAAAGCGCATGCTCGCCGACCTCGTCAACTTCGCGGTCACCACGAGCGTCACGCTCTGGCTCGCCTTCAGCGGCCACGGCGTCATCAGCTTCGCCTGGGGATCGCTGGTCGGTAACACGGTCTCGTTCATCATCCTGTTCGTGGCGGCCCCCTACGTGGTGCTTCCCGGCTGGAACACCAAGGACGCGCGCCAGCTGCTGCGGTTCGGCCTGCCGCTGGCCGGGGCGGGCCTGCTCACGCTGGGCGTCGTCAACGTGGACTCGGCGATCGTCGGCGCCACCCTCGGGCCCGCCATGCTCGGCCTGTACCAGCTCGCCTTCAACATCTCCAGCTGGCCGGTCACCAGCATCTCGCAGGCGGTCGAGCGGATCTCGTTCGCCGGATTCTCCCGGGTCGCCAACTCGGTGAAGACGCTGCGGGACGCCTTCACCCGGTCGATCGGCCTGCTCATGGCCATCACCGTGCCGGCCTGTGTACTGCTGGCCACCCTGGCGCGGCCGCTGATCCACACCATCTATGGCCAGCGGTGGGTGCCCGCCGCCCACGCCCTGACCTTCCTGGCCATCCTCGGCCTGATGCGGGTGGCGTACATACTCATGAACGACTGCCTGGCCGCCACCCCCAAGCGGAGCACGCTGATGGGTGTGCAGGCCCTGTGGCTGATCGCGCTGGTTCCGGTCATGTTCATCGGCGCCCGGCTGCGCGGGATCACCGGGGTCAGCATCGGCCACGTGGCCGTCGCCGCCCTGCTGGTCGGGCCGGCCTTCCTGTGGGCGATGTCCAGCGTGGGCATCCCCGTGCACGCCATCTTCCGGGCCTGCCTGCGGCCCTTCCTCGGCGGGGCGCTGATGGCAGCGGTCTCCCTGGCCGTCATCCACTATCTGGGGGAGGGCCTGCTCGGGCTGGCCGCGGCCATCATCGCGGCGCTGGCCGTGTACGCGCCCGTCGTTTACCCGATGCGCAAGCTGATCCGCAAGGCCGGGCCGGACGAGGACGACGACGAGCCGGGCCAGCCGGACCGGTCAGACAAGTCAGCGGGCCAGGGACGCCACCGCCGGCCCGACGCGCCGCGGCGCCAGCCACCCGACCAGGACTGGGGGCCCGATGTTGATGGTGAGGCCGCGCGCCTGCCCACATCCGGGTAGGTTCGGTGAGGTTGCCACTGGGGCGGCCCGCCGCGCGGCGCAGGGCACCGCACCGGGCCGAAGGGGACAGGGACACCGATGACTACCGTGACGGCCGGCCGCCGCCGGCCGCGGCCGACGCCTGGGCGCGAGCGGCCGTGACCGCGCCCGGGCCGGACGGCGGCCAGCAGGACCGCGGCCAGCAAGACGACGGCGCCGCGGACGCGCTCATCGTCCTGCGCGCGGCCAACAACTACAGCGGCCCGCGCTTCGCCGACCAGCAGCTCGCCGAGGCCCTGGCCGCCATGCACCCGGTGCTCTACATCGACCCGGCGAGCTCGGTCGTGTCCCGCCGGCGGCACCCCGAGCTCCGGGACGCGTACGCGGAGCCGAAGCTGCGGCCGATTGCCCCCAACCTGACCCGGCTGAGCCCGTCGGCCCTGCCGGGGATGGAGCGGCCGGGCATGGCGGCGGTCACCAGCGCGCTGACCGCACGTGCCATCCGGCACAGCGCCCGCCAGCTGGGCGCGCGGCGGCTGGCCCTCATCGATACGTCCCCGCTGGCGCCGGTGATGGGCCGGTGCGGCGAGTCGCTGCGCGTCTACTGGGCGCAGGACGACTACGCCGGGCTGGCGGAGCTGTTGGGCCTGTCCCAGCGGCGCATGGCCGACGGCGAGCGGCGGCTGCTGCGGCGGGCCGACGTGGTGATCGCGGCCAACCCACGGGTCGCGGACCGCCTGCGAGAGGGCGGCCGGCCGGTCGAGCTGATCCCGTTCGGGTGCGACGCCGAGGCCTTCGCCCGGGCCGGGTCGGCCGAACCGCCCGCCGACATCGCCCTGCCCCGGCCGATCGCCGGCTTCATGGGCCACATCGGCGAGCGCATCGACCTGCGGATGCTGGCCGCGGTGGCCGAGACCGGCAGCTCGCTGCTGCTGATCGGGCCGCGGCACCCGCGGTTCGACGCCTCCGCCCTCGACGGCCTGCTGGCCCGGGACAACGTCCAGTGGGTCGGCCCGAAGGAGTTTGGCGAGCTGCCCGGCTACCTCGGCTCGGTCGACGTGGGCCTGGTTCCCTACAACCACAGCGCCTTCAACGAGGGCAGCTTCCCGCTGAAGGCGCTCGAGTACCTCGGGGCCGGCCTCCGCGTCGTCGCCACCGACCTGCCCGCGGTCCGCTGGCTCGACTCCCCTGACATCGCGATCGCGGACGAGCCGGCGCCGTTCGCGCGGGCCGTCCGGAGGGGGCTGAAGGCGCCCGGTGGCGGCGCGGCGAGGAAGCGGCGCCAGGCGTTCGCCCGGCGGCACACCTGGGACGCCCGCGCGCGGGAGTTCTCGCGCGCCGTGTGGGCCCCGCTGATGACGCCGCAGCCGCCCGCGGCCGGCAACGGCAGCCGCACGCCATCCGTTGCGCGAGGATAAGCTGCCAACCCCCGGAGAATAGGTGACCCCATTTCCTCCCCGCCGCACGTCTATACATAACGAATCTGCCGGCCGGCCGCGCGCCGCTGGCGAGGAGGCACAGCCGTGAGAGTGCTTGTCTACCCGCACGCGATGGAAATCGGGGGGTCGCAGCTGAACGCGGTCGAAACCGGGGCGGCCCTGCGTGACCGCGGGCACGACGTCACGGTGATCAGCCGGCCGGGCCCGCTGGTCGAGACCGCACGCCAGCTCGGCCTCGGCCACATCCCGCTGGACCCGAAGTCGTACCGGCGCCCCTCGCCGCGCGCCATGACGCAGCTGACCCAGCTGGTCAGGGAGCAGAAGTTCGACGTCGTGCACGGCTACGAATGGCCGCCGGGAGTGGAGGTGGCGCTCGGCCCGGGGCTGCGGCTCGGGACGCCCGTGCTGTGCACCATCTACTCGATGGCCGTCGCCCCGTTCCTGCCGCACACGCTGCCGCTGCTGGTAAGCACGGACAACATCCGGATCCGGGCCGAGAAGGCGGGCTTCGCGCAGGTGACGCTGGTGGAGCCGCCGGTGGATGTGAAGGCCAACGCGCCGGACTTCAGCCCAGGGTCGTTCCGCGCCGACTTCGGCCTCGATGACCGGGTGCCGCTGCTGGCCTCGGTCACCCGGCTGACCCCGGAGCTGAAGCTGGAAGGCACCCTCGCCGCCTGCCAGGCGGCCGGCGAGATCGTCGCGGCCGGCACGCCCCTGCAGCTAGTGATCGCGGGGGACGGTCCGGCGCGGGCCCAGGTCGAGCAGGCGGCCGCGGCGGCGAACGCCCGGGCGAACGGCACGGCGGTGGTCCTTACCGGGCAGCTGAGCGACCCCCGGCCGGCCTACGCGGCGGCCGATCTGGTCATCGGCATGGGCTCGTCCGCCGAGCGCGCCCTGGCGTTCGGCAAGCCGCTCATCGTCCAGGGCGAGCGCGGCTTCTGGGAGCTGCTCACGCCCGACACCGCGCCGGTGTTCCTGCGGCAGGGGTGGTACGGCATCGGCGACGACGCCGACCGGGACGCGAGCGCGATGCGGCTGGAAAAGATCCTGCTCGGGCTGCTCGGTGACCGCACTACCTGGC
>Ga0207700_10000998_pt1 | contig 16317 bp, 13 predicted proteins | sample LARL82metaG_FD_184348 | JGI IMG/M metagenome (GOLD analysis project Ga0207700, IMG submission 184348) | Corn, switchgrass and miscanthus rhizosphere microbial communities from Kellogg Biological Station, Michigan, USA - LAR L8-2 metaG... | ecosystem: Host-associated > Plants > Roots >...
CATACCGCCGAACCAGTTCACTGAATGCCTCCAGATCGCCTTTCTTGGCCGCCTGGACCAGCGCCAGTTCACTGGTGATACCTTCCTCTGCCTTCTTTTGGATGGTTTCCATGCCGCTCCGACTCAAATTTAATTTACTATGTTCTGCGCCCCAAAAGGGCCATTGGACGAAATAAATTCAGGACTTATATAAGACTGGCGGCGTAACTTTTTGTTACATCCGTGCCTCATTTCAAATATGAATAACCGCTTACTTCCTTTATTTGCCTTAACTTTAGCTGTTCTGGCGCTGGGCTGCCGGAACAAGCCAAAATCAGCCGCAGACACACATATTCAGGTCGTGATGAAGAAATACACCATTGAACCTGCAATCATCCATGTGAAAGCCAATGAAGTCACAGAATTGGAGATTTCCTCGGCTGATGTCCAGCATGGGTTTGATGTGCCCGGCCTGAGGATCAAAGAGCCGGTGCGCTCCGGCCAGCCGGCGACCGTGACCCTCAATCATCCGCCCAAAGGCGAATACAAGGTCGTTTGCGGGATTATCTGTGGACCACACCATGATGACATGGTGGCCAAGCTGGTAGTGGAATAAGCCGCGAAAAAGCCGCCCGACTGCGGGGCGGCTTCAAAAGGGAAAAGCGTCTTCTTTACTGCACGGTCACATATATCGTCTTTTTGAAAGTTCCATTTACGTCCGTGGCCTGGACGGAAAGCCGATGCCGCCCGGACGTCATCGAAATAGACTTACTGATGCTCGATCCGGAAGCCGTGCCAACGTTTACGCGATCGAGGAAGATTGTCAATCCTGAAATCGTGGTATTGCTGACTGCGCTCGCGGTCACGGTTACAGGCGATGTGAGACCGGTTGCATCATCAGTGGGAGTCGAAATTGTAACGATGCGAGTGCCCGAGGAAGTATAAGTGACGCCATTCGTCTTGGGCACCATCTTGTTGAGGAATCCCGCTTTTCCCACGGCCTGGGCATAAACTTTATATGTCCCGGCAGCAACGCTGAGCGTGTCCAGATCAAGCGTTGAGCTGGTAACGGCGATGTCATCCTCAAGTCTGACAATGTTCTCTCCCACGGTGCCATCTGTAGAGATATAGACCTTGTAATGATCGATTGTATTTGTAGTTGCATTGGTCGAAGCATTCGGCTGGTCGCTGGAAACACTCAGGCTCCAGTTCAGATCATGGCCGTCCGGCAATGTTTCTGAAATCGCCCAACAGTTATCGATGCCCGCTTCAAGGGCGGTTCCTTCGTCATAATCATTCCACGTAATGAGCTGGAAATATGGAACGGCGCTGGGAAGGCCGGTCGGGTAGGCCAGCGTGTTGAGCCATGTGGTTCCGCACTTTTGCAGGACGATGCGCGTGGGATCGTGCTGGAAAGCGCTATTCGTATGGTCCAGGCCTTTGTATCCTGCGCCCCATACCTGCTGCGTGGTGAAGTTGGAGTCAGCCGCTGTATAGAATTTGGCCCAGCCACTATCGTAAGTATTGAAATCGTTTTGTACCGGATTTGCCCACAGATACGCTCCCGAAGACTCGACGTGCGTAAATGTAGCGATGCCACCTTGATTGTCGCGGAAGATCATTGCCGGGCTTCCATCACCGGAGTGATTGACCGCGTCAGTCCAGATTTTTTGCCAGCAATCTACCGAACTGGTGCAATGGACGCCCGTCGCAAGCGTGCATGGGGCGCTGCTGGTGCAGCTGCCAAAATATTGCGTTTCGGCCACGAAAGTCTGCAACACCGGATGGCTGCCCGAAAGAAGATAGGAGCTGTGGCCGAAATATGTGGTGTTCGCATAGGTGAAGTCGGCAAAAATGTGATTTTCGATACAGGTAGCATCGCTGCTGCCGCAGCTCCCAAAAGCTCCCTGGTCGTAGTTCAGGATCATTTTGAGATTCGTTCCCGCCAGAGCTGCAATAACCTTTTTGGTGGTTTCGTCCTCTATGCAGTGGACGGGCCCATTGGGGCAGCTGGAATTGGGTGTACCCGTCGGCTTTCCGTACCAATTCACAACAATGCCGTCAAAGCCACGCGAAATAATGTCATTCACTTGGTTTGTTACGGTTGTGGTTGAGTTAGACCCATAGCCCGTAAGAACGTGACCGTTACATGTTGGGCTTGAGGTGGTGCAAAACCACGGAAGGTAATGAACAAAAACCAGAGGTGCTCCGGGCGCACTCGCATTGAATCCGGTTATGAGGGGATGTATGTCTGCATGGCTGACATTGCCAGGTTCCGGTATGTATGTTCCGCTGGTGCTGGAAAATCCATTCGACGCTGGGCCGTAAGTGTTTCCCGTACCCGTGCAATGGCTTTCTTTTGCGCCGGAACCGCAAGCGCTGGTGTTATTAGAGGTTTCCGTAGTGTAGGTGGTTTGAGTCTGGGCTGAAGCATAACCAGAAAACATGGCAAGGGTAACTGCGATGGCAATGCAGGCTGCAAGCAAACTAGCACGCATGATGTCGTTCCTTAATGGAACTGCCTTTGGTTGAGGTTTTAGCTCTTTAGAAAAAACGAAGGGGAAGCAAGAGCGGACTCATCCAGCTTCTTGCAAGGCGACAGCCACACCGCTTCTCAGTTGGATTTTCGATATCTCATTTTGCATTCGTTCGAGGAGATCAGGCATAAGTTTCTATCTCTTAGCTCCTGAATGATTCGAGGCGAATGCCGAGGATTCGTGGTGATGAAATTCCGGGCTCAACGCATGCGCCTGCTGAAATAAGGCATTGCGGTTCTCACCTGTGGCTGCTAAGTCCAGAGCTGCTGCGGATTTTCCGGAACCGTGGTTTTAAGAAATATGAAATTCAATGCCGGGCCCAAAGTGACCTGCGGAGGGTGTTCCCAAGGTAACGGTGAAGGAGCCATTGTCCGTGCTAACCGGGACAATAGCTGGTGTAAACTTGAGGTAAGTCACAGATTGACAGCAATCAGGCAAACTTTCATAATCGCGGCCAGGAATGCCACGTCCGACAGAAATCCAAAACATCATTGAAGAGGCGGTTGCCGAGGTGCTTGACGCAGCCCTGCCCCGGCTGCGCTCGGAGATCGTGCGTCGCGCGGTGGAAGTGGTTGAGTCTCTGGCGCCGGCGCCGGGCGCTTCTCCCAGTGATCTGCTGAATGCCGCGGCTGCCGCCATTCATGAGTCAGGATCGCAGGCGGATATATTGCGCCACCTGCTGGAAGGCGAGGCGCGGTTTGCCGGTCGAGTTGCGCTGTTCGTGGTCAAGGGCAATGCGATCAGCGGCTGGCAGGGAATCGGATTTGAAGATAACGACGCCATCAAGACCTTGAGCATTCAGACCGGATCGGGCCTGGTGGGAAAGGCAATCCAGGCAAAGAATCCTGCCGCAGGACCACCCCGGGAGTTTGATACTGGGTTTGTCAATTCGATGAAAGCTCCGGCTGAAGGACAATGTCTGGTGTTGCCGCTGGTGGTAAAAGATAAAGTGGCAGCGGTGATTTATGCCGATGCCGGGACTGTCCCGGGCGGCACGCTTGATTCTTCCGGCCTGCAGGCGCTTACGCGGTTTGCGGCAATCTGGCTGGAACTGGCGGCGTTGCGCAAAGCTGGCGGATCGGCGACCACGGAAGAGGCCGCTCAGCCTCAGCCAGCGGCAGCCATGGCGGCAAGCGCGCCCGCATCGGCACCGACTGTTGCGGGATCGGAAGAGGATGAATTACACAAGAAAGCGCGGCGCTTCGCTAAACTACTGGTTGAGGAAATTAAGCTGTACAATCAACCCAGGGTTGAAGAGGGCAGGCAGCACAAAGATTTGTATGAGCGCTTGAAAGTGGACATCGAGAAGAGCCGGTCCACCTATGACAAGCGTTATGCGGAGTCCGCTGTTGCATCAGCCGACTACTTTACACAAGAATTAATCAGGATTCTGGCGGACAATGATGCTTCGCTCATGGGCGCCGGTTTTCCAAGAAGTTGAAATCAAGTGCAGGTCAGACGTCTCTTATCCGCTCTTCTCATACTGCTGGTGTCGGTGCCGGCGGGCTTTTCGCTGCAGGCACCCAAAAAGAAATCCTCATCCGCAAAATCGTCATCGGCAAAATCGAAACAAGCCGCGGCTGACGCGCAGAAAAAAGCGCTGGCAAAGCGCAAGCTTGGACACATCAAGCGCGCATTCGTAGCGTCCGCCGATCTGCGGCCCATGGCGCAACAGCTTCTGGAAAATCGCACGCCGCAGGCTTATCAGGGCGTGGAAGCGTACGCGCACAAGCACGCGAAAGATGATGCCGGCCCGCTGGCGTGGGTAGTTGTAGGCTACGCGCACTATCTCGATAAGGATTATGCAAGCGCAAGGTCGTCATGGATCCGGGCCAAGTCACTAGAGCCACTGCTGGGCGATTATCTGGCTTACATGCAGGCCCTGGCTTATCAGGGAGAAAATAATCGCGTTGCGGTACTGGAAACGCTGGAAGGATTTGATGAGAAGTATACAGACTCGCTCCAGTCGCATGATGCGGCGTTGTTGTACGCCTCAGCGTTGATGGCGACCAACGCTCCTGATCGAGCGGCGGCGTTTTTGGAAAAGCATCGTCAGCCGGTGAAGTCCGATATCGAAATTACTTTGGCGCGCGCTTATCTTGCTGCCGGAGACAAAGCTAAAGCCAGCGACATCTTCCACAAACTTTATTTTGAAATGCCGACGAGCGCTGAAGCGGAAGCGGCGGCAATCGAATTACGGACTCTTGGCGAACTGCAGCCTGTCGGCACTTTTGATCAGCGTCATAATCGCATCCTGCTCTTGACCAAAGGCAGGCGTCTACAGGAAGCGTTGAACGAGCTGAGCCCGCTAGTGGAGCAGGCGCCGCCGGACAAATTGTCCGACGTGCAGGCTGAATTTGCCGCGGACCTTTACAAGACGCGGAAGCGCGATGACGCGCAGCATCTGTTTGAAAGCGTTTTGCAGAGCCAGTCAGCATCTGTCGATGCAAAGGCGGAATCGCTTTACTACCTGGCAGAGATCGCCCGTGACAAAGACGATGGGCAGAAGAACCGCGATTACGTCGCGCAGCTGCGCACGCTGGCGCCGGACAGCCCATGGATGATTGAGGCCTTGATGTCAGCCGGCAACATGTACATGTTACGGCGCGATTTTGAAACGGCCATCCCGTTTTATGCCGAGATTTATCAGCGGCAGAAAAATGGCAAGCAAGCGCCTTTTACCCACTGGAAGACCGCGTGGCTCACCTATCGAATGGGGAAGAAGGACGACGCGAAGCGGCTGTTTGAAGAGCAGCTTTCCATGTATCCGAATTCGGCGGAGGTCCCTAACGCAATTTACTGGCTGGGACGCATGGCCGAAAGCGAAGGCGACAAGAAGCTGGCCCGCGCTTACTATCAGAAGCTCGCGGACAATTATCGCTACTTCTATTATGCAAATCTGGCGCGCACACGCATGGCCGGTGTTGGAGATGAAGTCGTTGACCCTCCGTTGCTGGAAAGCCTGCCGCGCCCGCCAGCGCCGCCGCATGACTGGGACCCGCCCGCTGATAATGTGCGTGCGCAAAAAGCGCAGCTGCTGGCTAATGCCGCGCTCTATGACTTTGCCGTAGCGGAAATGCAGGCAGCCAGCCCGGGATCGCCTCCGTGGGAAGCCAAGTCCGTGGCCGAGATTTATAACGAGCAGGGAAGTTATCTTCGCGCGATTGAAACGCTCAAGCGTGCCGTCCCGGGCTATTTTGCCGCAGACATTCCGCAAATACCGCGTCCTGTTTGGGAAGGGCTGTTTCCGCGCCCGTTCTGGCCGGAGTTGACGCGCGACGCCGCAGCCAACCAGCTCGATCCTCATATCGTTGCGTCACTGATCCGCCAGGAATCAGAATTCAATCCGTCAGCTATTTCTACCGCCAACGCGATGGGACTGATGCAACTGCTTCCCAGCGTGGGCAAGGGGCTGGCGAAACAGATGAAGATCAAACATTTTTCGCCCGACGAACTGCTGGTGGCTGATACGAATCTTCGCCTGGGCACCCGCTACTTCAGGCAGATGGTTGATCACTTTGGCGGACAGGTGGAATATGCGCTCGCCGCTTACAATGCGGGTGAAGATCGCGTGGATGATTGGCGCAAGAACGGAAACTTTGCCGATGTGGAAGAATTTGTGGAGTCGATTCCGTTTACCCAGACGCGGGAATATGTGCAGGCCATCATGCGCAATGCAGTGATCTACAAGCTGCTGTATTCGAAAACAACAGCTAGCAATTAGCACTTGGCAATTAGCCTTTGTGCGGTTTCCTTTTACAGCCTCGCAAGCCGAAAAAGAATTTGCAAGAACTTGGTTTTGCCAAAAGGCAAGAAGCATAAAACCAATTGCTATTTGCCAATTGCTAATTGCAGACATAAAAAGAGCACAAGCCACCATTGGCCTGCGCTCTTTGTTCAGCGGAGGAAAAAGTTTACTTCTGTGAGCTGCTGTTCTTGGCGCTGTTAAATGTGTTTCGAGCCGCATGATCGTTCTTGAGCGCTTCCCAGACAGCGGTTCCACCACCGCCCAGCAATGCGCCGCCGATCAATCCATCATGGCAATTGCAGCCTAGCCATCCGATTCCAGATCCCAGCGCGGTGTTGGAGGCGATCATGCCCCAATCACGAAATGGTCCTAGAGTGGCTTTATGCGTGTGCAGGAACCAAGTGCTGGCTCCGCCACCGCCAATCATCATGAGTTTTAACGGTGTCTTTTCGCCGGGCAGAATATAGCCCAAGCCGGCGCCCACAGCCGCGCCGCCGGCAACGGAGAAAATGTATTTGTGGTATTGCGGGCTGATGCCCCGAAGATCGCGCTTGTCAACATCACGATTGCGCGATTGCGCGAATGACATCAATGGAAAAAGCAAACAGAGGCTAAAGACAAGAATCCAGAATTTCTTAGACTGCATGTGAAGTGGCTCCCCCGATACGTGTGTGCGGAATAAACCGCGTAATTGCTGGATAAGATGAACGCAAATTTAAACGAGATGTTCAAAACAAGAAGCAGCTCGCAAAAATTCGCGCTGCTCAGGAGAGAGCTGCAGAATGCGCGAGAGAAATTTCAAGCCGCAGCTTGCGAGTGATGGTCCTTGCGCAGCATGCGCAAAAACAGCAGCAGCGCACCTATAACAATGGCGCTATCGGCAACATTGAATGGAGGCCAGTGGTGAACGCCGATATAGAAATCCAGAAAGTCCGTGACCTTGCCGTCAGACACTCGGTCCCAGAGATTGCCAACCGCCCCGCCCATAATCAGAGAGAGCGCCAGTGTTCCGGAGTGGAACACGCTGCGGTCCTTCCAGAGCAGAACAGAGACGACGGCCAGAGCTGCCACGGAGAAAGCGATGAGCAGAGTAGTGCGGAAGGGCGACGAGGAATCGGCAAAGAGGCTAAAGGCCGCGCCGGTGTTCTCCAGATGAGTCAGACGAAAAAATCCGGGAATGATGTTGACTGCATCTTCCAGAGGGATGGTTTGCGCAATGGCCCATTTGCTCATCCGATCCAGCAGCAGCACGGCAAGTGCGATCAGCAGAGGGCGCTTAGGCATGGAGTGATATTACTGCGTGGCTACTTTCTCTTCCCGGGTCTTCTCTTCCTGAGGCGTAAGGAAAATTTCACTCAAAAGCAGCAGAGCGCCTACAACAATGGCGCTATCGGCAATATTGAATGCGGGCCAGTGATGCGAACCAAGATAGAAATCAATGAAATCAATCACACGACCACTCGTCACACGGTCCCACAGATTGCCCAGCGCGCCACCAAAGACCAGGGAAAGAGCGATGGCGGTGGTATTCAGGGCGTTGCCATTCTTCCAGAGCAGGGCAGAGACTACGGCCAGAGCCGCCAGGGAAAACAGGATCAGCATGGCCACTCGCCATTCTGAAGGTGATTCCGCAAACAGGCCGAAGGCAGCGCCCTGGTTCTGCACGTGCGTCAGGCGGAACATGCCGGGAACAATGTCAATGCTGTCATGCAGGGTGATTTTTTGCGCTACCAGCCACTTCGTCATCCTGTCACACAGGACGATGAGAGCGGCAATCATGATGTGGTACTTCCGCATTGTTTCCATTAGACGCTCATGGCTGCCCCTCGATTCAGGGCACCCCCTCAACTTACCAATTCTTTTTCAATCTCCGCCAGCGCCGCGCTGCATCTCTCACAGACGGTGGGATACCGCTCATTTTCTCCGACATGAGTGGAATAATTCCAGCAGCGATCACACTTATTCCCCGGCGCTTTTTCTACTAATACGTGTAAAGGTGTGTTCCCGTTCCCGCCTGAGCTGGGTTTTACCTCAACTCCGGAGACGATTAGCAGGAAGCGCAGGTCATTGCGATAGCGTTGAAGGAGCGGCACAAGCTCGCTCGGGCCAGATATGGTGACCACGGCTTCGAGGGCGCTTCCGATAATTTTTTCCTGACGAGCTACTTCCAGCGCCTTCAACGCCGCATCGCGAACCTTCATCAAGGTTTCAAAGTCTTTCCAGACGGTGTCTGCGCTTTTGGGATCGCTGACGGATCCGGTGATGTCTTCAGCTTTGGGAAAGTGCGCCAGATGCACACTTTCTTGCCGGCCTGCAACGGAGGGCAGGAATTGCCAGATTTCGTCGGCGGTAAAGCTCATGATGGGAGCCACCAGCCGTACCAGGGCTTCCGCAATGCGCCAGGTCGCGGTCTGGGCGGAACGCCGCCCGTGCGAATTCGGCGCCGACGTATACAGACGGTCTTTGACCACATCAATAAAGCCGGTGCTCAGGTCCACGGCAAATTCGTTCACCAAATGATAGATGCGGTGAAACTCAAAGCGCTCGTAGTAGCCGCGCACGCGATCAGCCAGTTCCGCGGTGCGCAGCAGCCAGTATTTGTCGAGGGTCTGAAGATCGTCAAACTTGATCGCATGCTGTGCGGGACCAAAGTCTGGTAGATTGCTGAGCAGATATTTAAACGTGTTGCGGACCTTGCGGTAATTTTCCGCGACCTGCTTCATCAGGTCTTCTGAAACTGTAACGTCTTCCTGAAAGTCGACTGACGCCACCCACAGCCGGATTATTTCGCCTCCCAGCTTTTTAGCAATCTCGATGGGATCAAGGCCGTTGCCCAGAGATTTAGACGTGGCTTTGCCTTGAGGATCGAGCGTCCAGCCATGGGTTGCCACGGCCCGATAGGGCGCGTGTCCGCGCGTGCCCACGGCGACGAGCAGGGAAGAGTGAAACCATCCGCGATACTGGTCGCCACCTTCAAGATAAAGGTCGGCAGGCCATGGCAGATCGGGCTCATGGCCCAGCACGGCGGCGTGGCTGGAGCCGGATTCAAACCATACGTCGATAATGTCAGTCTCTTTGCGGAACGCTGGTCCGCTACAGCCGGGGCACTTAGTTCCGGCGGGCAGGATGTCTTTCGCTTCTTTTGTGTACCAGGCGTCCGCGCCTTCACGAGCGAAGAGATCAACTACCGCGTTGTGCGAGTCTTTTGACTCCAGCAGTTTGCCGCAGCCTTCGCAGAAAAACACGGCGATGGGGACTCCCCAGACGCGCTGGCGAGAGATGCACCAGTCCGGTCGAGTAGCGATCATGTTGCTGATGCGCTCTTCACCCCAGGCCGGAATCCACTTTACTTTTTTGATCTCATCCAGCGAGCGCTGGCGCAGAGTGCTGCCGTCCACGGGCGCTTCCATGGAGATGAACCACTGTTCGGTGGCGCGAAAGATCACAGGGTTATGGCAACGCCAGCAATGCGGATATGAGTGCTCGATCTTGGCTTCCGCCATTAGCACGTCGCGCGATTTGAGCAATTCGATAATCGGCGCATTGGCCTGAAAGACCGTCTTGCCATCGTATTCGGGGAGCCCATCCTGCAAATGGCCGGCTTCATCTACTTTGGTGCGCTGGTCCAGCTTATATTTTGTGCCGGTGTAGAAATCGTCCGCGCCGTGGGAAGGCGCTGTATGCACCGCGCCCGTGCCTTGCTCGGTGGTGACGTAGTTTGCCAGCACGCCAAGGATCGAGCGATCAAGAAACGGATGCGCAAATGTTGCGTACTCGAGTTTTTGGCCAGGGAAACGCGCCACGATCGATGCGCCTCCGAACTTGCAGGCATCGATGGTCGCTTTGGCCAGCGCCTCGGCGACAATGTACAGCTCGCCATTGTGCTCCAGCGCAACGTATTCAAGATCGGGATGAAACGCCACGGCCATGGAAGCAGGGAGCGTCCACGGAGTGGTGGTCCAGATAATAGTGGAAACTTTTTTGCCGGACAGCGCTGGATCGATCTTTGCGGGATCGCTCGTAAGCCCGTATTTCACCCACACACTGGGGCTGGTGTGGTTGGAATATTCGATCTCCGCCTCGGCCAGCGCTGTTTTGTCATGGATGCACCAGTACACAGGACGCAGGCCCTTATAGACAGCGCCGTTTTCCATGAAGTCAAAAAGCTGGCGTACGATGACCGATTCATACTTCTTTGACATTGTGGAATACGGCTGCTCCCAGCGGCCAAGGATGCCGAGACGATTGAACTGCTCGCGCTGGATATTGAGAAACTTCTCTGCGTACGCGCGGCATTCGCGGCGCACGGCGATGGCCGGTATTTCAAGCTTCTTGCGGCCAAGCTTTTCGTCCACCTTGATCTCGATAGGGAGGCCGTGGCAATCCCAGCCGGGAACGTAGGGCGAATCGAAGCCTGCCATGGTTTTTGACTTCACCACAAAGTCTTTCAGGCACTTATTCAGCGCGTGGCCCTCATGGATGGCTCCGTTGGCGTATGGAGGCCCATCATGCAGCACGTAACTGGGCGAGCCGCGGCGAGACTCGCGAATCTTCCGGTAGATATCCATCTTCTCCCAGCGTTCAAGCCATTTGGGCTCGTTCTGAGGCAGGTTCGCCTTCATCGAGAAGTCGGTTTTAGGAAGATTCAGTGTCTTCTTAAGTTCAAGCGGCGGCCGCATTTTCACTCCGAGTGGGTTAATTCTTCATTATAAACACTCAGAGTTACAGGTTTCAGGCCCGCGTGAAAGACTAACGGCGACACTCTTAATCCCCAGAGCATGAATCGTGAATGAGCCTTTTCCTTGCCATGATGCTGGCGGGAATAATCCGGCAGAAAATTGCAGGGATCGGCCAGCCATTTTTGATGAGGGTCGCCATAAGCATGGGACTGGCGGCTAACAGGATTCCCTGAGACAGAGTCACGTAGTCGCTTCGGTCGACAGCGCCGTATGAGACCAAAGCTTCCCAGCCGCTGGATCTTCTACCTTAAAGAAAGCAGCGGATGTCCCAGCGCAGCCTGCACGAAAGTTGCTCCCACGGCGATGCTCACGGCCAGGGCCAATGTTCCGGCGGCAATCCTGCGGTGCCTTACCGGCAGAATGGGCGCCATTTGCGACAGAAGATATGCGAACAATGGCACAATCTGAATCGCGTGAATGGCGATGAAATGCGCGATCCGCAGGTCGCCGCCAATGACGCTCCAGTTCACAAACGGAAGCCCGGGGCCGCCGTCGGTAACGCCCACTGTGTGCGAACCGCGAGCCAGCATATATCCGCCGATAGCGTTTCCGGCGAGGAAAATCACGATGCTGTATCGAATCGCAGCAACCATGGGCCGGTCAATCCGGTCAGTATGTACGCGATTGATGCAGAACAGCGCCAGCATCCAGCACACGATTCCTGTATTGACCATGACCATGCTGTTGGTCATCTGGGCAAGGGAAGTGTCCAGCAGCGACTGTCCGGAAAGGTGGTAAGCGCTACGCCATGCTTGCGCCGCCAAACTAAGGATTTCCAGCGCCACGCTTGTTGCAATGGCGCGACGGACAAGCGTGAGTTGCCATTTCGGTATTCGCAACGCCAGCAACAGCAGGCTGATGGTGGAGGCGAAGGTGGAAAATGACATCGAGAACTTGATGGGCTTGATCCAGGGATTTACCGCCGCGGTTCCCGCAGGGACAAACATAGCCAGCACCGCAAAGATTGGTACCACCAGCAAAAGTGCCCAGCCCAGGCGTGAAAGCACGGGATCAGTGGCATCCAGTTCACGGAAGAAGCCGCGGACGGCCGAGGGCGACAGGGTTTGCGCAATTGCTCGCGCGAAACCAGAAAGATAATCGCGCGCACCAGGAGCCTCAATAGCTGGCGCCGGCGCTTCTGACCACTCACCAATCCGCCTCGCTACTGCTTGCTGCGTAAATCTGTTTTCCCGGAGTTCTTTCATGGCCTGTGTCCTTTCCGTCTATGTTGAGATCAGGCGGGATTTTGGACGAACGTCTCCCCGCGCATCCGCAAGGTGATTTGCGGCGCGAAAAGCCTGCCCTGTATCCACTTGCTACATGGCGGCTGCAAATGTTGATGGGATAAAAAGAGCCAGGTTTATCGGTGGCGGCGGCACAGAGCATTGTTTGCTCTCTCCTCGCACACGATTCCCTTTACTCTGAGTGCCCAATACAACCAGCCCGCGTAGCCTGATTGCCCGGAACGGGAACTTTGAGTCAAATAGGCGGGCCCTATGGGTTAATAAGAGAGGGCGCGCGCGTTACTAAAGTAATCCGCCGAACGTAGCCAGAATGAGGCCGCAGGATTAGAGGAGAGTTGGAAAGAAATTAGAACTTCTCAGAATCAGTGATTTTTTTGATGTAAGCCATAGTTTTGAACTATGAACGCCGATCTTAGGTTTTAAATGGCAGCCATAGGAAGAACAAATGGCCGATCCCGTCATTCGGGCAATGCCAGTCATAGCTTTAAAATATGGCAGAATCCACAATCCGGCTTTTGATTGCACTGCCATGAATGAGCTTTCAGCCGGAAAATCTCGGCCAAATCATCCGAGTGGCAGTGCAAACATAAAGTTTATTGAAGCTCGATGTCGCCCGATCCAGTGTGGATATCCAGCAGCACGCCACCATTGTTCACTTTGCCTTGAATATGATTCTTAGCCAGCGTGCCTTGCATTGTTAACTGGTGATTATTGAAACGCAGCGTTCCTGACGAGGTTCGGGCGTCAACGTTGAAAGATGCCTGCGAAGGCACTTTGAGGGTAATGTTGCCGGAGCCGGCTCCCAGCCGCCAGTCAGAAGTTGGTTCGCCTTGAGCCTGAATATTACCGCTGCCCGCATCCGCGCGCAGGCCGCCTTTAACACCATCCAGTCTGATGTTGCCCGATCCTGTCTGCGCCTTGGCACTGCCGCCCGCGCTCTGCCGCACTTCAATGTCGCCGCTGCCAGTGTTCACGAATACGTCACCAGCGATATCGTTGGCGTGAATGTTGCCGCTGCCGGTGTCCGCATATAAAACGCCTTTGATTGAATTGATCTTCAAATCTCCAGAACCTGAACTGACCCGCGTTTCGCCAGCGATGCGTTCAACCGTTACGTTGCCGGAGCCGGTTTTCGCTGTCATCGGCAATTGCAGGCCGCTGATTGTCTGATCGCCAGAGCCGGTGTGCGAAGTGAGCCGCGTTTGCGGCGGAACGGTAACGTCGTAGTCGATGGAAATATTTCTGCTGAGGTCACGGTCTTCAAACCTGCCAATGTGGATGATATTTCCGGTTTGTACGATCGGCGGATTCTGTTCAATCTTGTGAATTCGCTCGTCGATGTTGCCGCTGCCAAATAGCCATGAAGTTCCGTTATTGCCATGGATTTTGGCAGTCACCGCCACGGTTCCCGTTCCGCCCTGATGGACATTGATATTGCCCGAGCCGGAAATTACTTCCAGTTCCACGGTCCCGCTCACTTGCAGCGTACGTTCAAAATGCCCGGTCGTGGCGGCGTTCAGCGGAAGAACAGCCAGTAGCGACGCACAAATCATCAATGCCAGAAATTTCACTGATTTCATGTTTGCCTCCAAATTTCAAAATCAGGTTTATTGCAGGATGACCTGCTGGCCTTCATTCAGGCCGGAAAGCAATTCGGTTTTGGATCCGTTGGAAATTCCCACGGTTACAGGCAGTTTCTTGCGTCCATCCTTGGCGCTTGGTTCAGGAACCTCGACGGAAGCCTTGCGATCTTTGTCATAGATCAGCGCGCCCTCTGGGACCATAAGAATTCCTTTATGTTCTTCCAGCAGGACCTCGGCATTCGCCGTCATTTGCGACTTCAACTCTCCTTTAGAGTTATCAATGGATACGCGGACCTCGAACGTGGTGACGTTGTCCTTTTCCACGCCCATGGGCGAAATCTTGGTCACTTTGCCGGAAAAGGTACGGTCTTTATACGATTCAACCTTAATGCGCGCAGCCTGGCCGATATAGACCTTGCCTATATCAGACTCGTCGACTTTGCCCTTTACGTAAACTTCGCGCGTATCGCCCAGCGTCATGACTAGTGTGGCGGAAGATCCCAGCACCAGAATGGAACTTACGGCTGTGCCAACCTCAACGTCGCGGGAAAGCACCACGCCATCAATCGGCGAGACGATGGTTGAGTTCTGATACTCTCTTTCCACCTGGGCAAGCAGCGCGCGGGATTGCGCCACCTGGGCTTCAGCCTGTTTCAACTTTGAAGTGGCCGTGACCACGTTTGCTTTGCCTAATTGCTGCTTGTTAATGGCTAATTCATAGTTCTTTTGCGCGTCATCCAGAGCCGACTCAGACACCACGCCATCCTTGGCCATGCGCTGCGCACGCTCATAAGCGCGCTTCAACATGGGAATGTCCGGGCCTTCTGCATCCACCTTCGCGCGTTCAAGATCGGCTTCTGCAGCGCGGGCAGCGGCTTCAGACGCTTGCAATGACGCCTTCTGCTGGTTTACCTGGGCCAAAATCTCTTCTTTATCCAACTCAGCCAATACCTGGTCTTTTTTAACTTTTTCTCCGTAATCCACTAGCAGCTTTTGGACGATCCCGCTAGCTTTGGACTTTACTTCGACCTTGGTAATGGGCTCAATTTTGCCAGTGGCCACCACGCTTTTTGCCAAGTCGCCGCGTTCCACCTTGGCTAGCTTGGAGGGGTCAATTTTTGTGCTGCCGCGCGTAGCCGCCACCAGTACCACAACAATTACGACCAGAAGCGCGAATGCGCTCAATATATAAATGGCTCGTTTGCTCTTTTTCTTGCCATTTGCCATAAGAAAGACCCTCTCCAAATATGCCACTGGTAAATACGTCCGGTAAAAGAAAGAAGTTCCCGAAAAGACACACTTATTCTGTGCAGCCAATAGCCTTAGACCGCGAATCGCCACAAAAGAAAGCAAAACTTTGCCTGGCGATGGCTTGCCGACTAAGGTTACGGCCGTAGTTTCCCGCCAAATTAAAATAGCCACCGATCTGCAGGTTCGGTCCGCTGATTATTCGGGAAGGCCAAGTGTTTCGGTGCTTGCTTCCAGTCCATTATAAAGAACGCGAACCTCAACAATCCTTGCTTGCCGATTTTGGTTCGGTGAAAACTGCGCCCAAACGCTGATCGCCGCCATGTCCGTTTGCCTTTCTGTCTATAGGCCTCGTCAGTATATGATTGAAGGCCATGGTCACCCTGGTCCTCCTGAGGATCATCCTGGTGGTTCTTCTGGTGGCAGCGAACGCCTTTTTCGTTGCCGCGGAATTCGCCATGGTCAGCGTGCGCGACACGCGCATCCAGCAACTGATTGAGCAGCGTCGAATCGGCGCACGTACTGTCCGCAAAATTCAGCAGCACCTCGATGAATTCCTTCCCGCCGTCCAATTTGGTGTCACACTGGCCAGCCTTGGGCTGGGCTGGGTGGGCGAAGGCACGCTGGCTGCGGTCATCGCTCCATGGCTCGGCAACATTCCTTATGCCCGTGTGTACGCTCACGGACTTTCCGCTACGCTGGCGTTTCTTGCCATAACTTACTCGCTCATCATCCTGGGAGAACTTGTTCCCAAATCGCTGGCTCTGGAGCGCGCGGAGCGCGTCGCTCTTGCCGTCGCCGGCCCAATGGACGTCTTCATGACCATCTCTCATCCTTTCCTGATGCTCATGAACCGTTCAGCCAATCTTGTTCTGCGCGGCTTTGGATCGCGACTGCGTCGTGATGGCGGCGCTCACACTCCCGACGAGCTAAAGCTCATCGTTACTGCCAGCCGCCGCCTGGGCCTGCTTCCTGAAGCTGAGGAAGAAATGATCCACAAAGCGCTCGAACTCGGCAACGTTACCGTGCGTGAAATCATGGTTCCGCGGCACAAAATATTTTCGCTTCCCGCTGACATGCCGCTCGATGAAGCCATGGCCAAGGTCGTCGACGAACAGCATTCACGCGTTCCGGTTTACGATCCCGACAAAGGCCGGGAAAACATCGTCGGCCTGCTCTATTCCAAAGACCTTTCCCGGCTGATGCAGCTGCGCCTCTCCGCCAGTGATATTTATGCCC
>Ga0207700_10001000_pt1 | contig 16309 bp, 11 predicted proteins | sample LARL82metaG_FD_184348 | JGI IMG/M metagenome (GOLD analysis project Ga0207700, IMG submission 184348) | Corn, switchgrass and miscanthus rhizosphere microbial communities from Kellogg Biological Station, Michigan, USA - LAR L8-2 metaG... | ecosystem: Host-associated > Plants > Roots >...
CGTGAAGTTTCACTGGCGGCCCCGCCTTGGCATGCAATCGACACTTTGGGACGAGGCGGTGAAGATCTCTGGTGCCGACCCGGACTATCATCGGCGCGACTTGTGGGAAGCGATCACTGCCGGCATGGCGCCGGAGTGGGATCTCGGCGTGCAGATATTCGACCAGGCGTTTGCCGATGCGCAACCCTACGACATCCTCGACGCGACCAAGATCATTCCAGAAGAAGACGTGCCGCTTCTTTTTATAGGGCGTCTTGTTTTGGATCGGTGGCCGGACAATTTCTTCGCTGAAACGGAGCAGGTGGCGTTCATGCCGTCGAATGTCATTCCGGGGATCGATTTCTCGGACGATCCTCTGCTCCAAGGTCGCCTCTTTTCGTATCTCGACACGCAGAAGTCTCGCCTGGGCACCGCCAATTTCCACCAGATTCCCGTGAACGCGCCGAAGTGTCCCATGCAGAATTTCCAGCGGGACGGGATGATGCAAACGCAGATATTCAGGGGCCGCGCGAACTATGAGCCCAACAGTCTGGCGCAGGCCGGGGAGGATGGCGGCCCGCGCGAGAGCTTGCAGGCGGGATTCGTCAGCGCCGGGACCGTCGCTCTCGAGACTGATCCTGCCGCGAAGCTGCGAACTCGTGCGAAGCGATTCGCCGACCATTACAGTCAAGCGAGACTTTTTTACCGCTCGCAAACCCCGATCGAGCAAGCGCACCTCGCGTCTGCGCTCGTCTTCGAGCTTTCGAAAGTGGAGCTCGAGCACGTGCGCCTGCGCGTGCTCGCCAGCCTGCGCAATGTCGAGCAGGAACTCGCAAGCCGAGTGGCCGAGGGTCTTGGCATGGCGCTGCCAGCGGCATTGACGCCGGTGGTCACACCCATCGACATGAACGTCTCGCCCGCACTGTCCATCGTGGGCAAGATGAAGGCTACTCTCATGGGACGCAAAGTCGGCATCCTGTTCGACGATGGATCGCCTAAGGCCGATATCGATCGCGTCAAGGCAGCGGTGGAAGCGGACGGGGGCAAGGCGATGCTGATCGCCCCGAAGGTCGGTGGCATCAAGCTAAAAGGCGGCACGCTGAAGGCGGACGGGCAGCTCGCCGGAACGCCGTCAGTCCTGTTCGACGCTATCGCCATCGTGCTCACGCGCGAGGCGGCCTCCAGGTTGACGGAGGAGGCTGCAGCGGTGGACTTCGTGCGCGACGCGTTCGGCCACCTCAAGGCCATTGGCTGCACAGCCGACGCCGACCCGCTGCTCGAGAAAGCAGGCATCGTTCGCGACGAGGGCGTGACCGGGCTGGACAAGAAATTCATCGTCGCCGCGGGTAAACGCTTTTTCGATCGCGAGCCCAAAGTCCGAACGTTGGCTTGAGTTCCGAACGACTGTCTCTCAAAGGTACACGATGAAAAACCCTTGGACCAAACGTAATCCGTACATGAGCATGTGGCTCAGCGCCGCAAATACCATCGCAGGCTCGGCGCGCAGCAGATTGGCCGCGGAGAGTAGGCGCCACGCGGCCGCTTTGATGACCGAGGGCGTCGCGCAGGCGGTCGATTTTTGGGCCAGGGTCCTCGCACCGCCCGATGTCGCGCCGAAGCGGCGCAAGCGCCGCTCGCGCTGAGACGACGCTCGGCGCTTTGCGAGCTGCCAGATGTGCAGGCGCAGTGAACCGTGCTCGACAACCCCTGACCACGGCGCAGATCAGACTGATCGGCTTTTTTCTACCTTGGAGATGCGCAAACCCGCCGGGAGCAGCCACTGCTCGCCATAGCGAAAGCCGCGTTCGATCAGTAACGCCATCACGGCGGCCGGAATCGCGCCCGCCAGCAGCATCGCATGGTCGTTCAACGCCAGGCCCGTGACAATGCGCTCGCCGTAGCCGCCGGCCCCGATGAACGCGGCGATGGTCGCAGTCCCAACGTTGATCACGGCCGATGTCTTGATCCCTGCCAGCACGGTCGGTGCGGCCAAGGGCAGCTCGATCTTCTGCAGGATGGTACCGGGGCGCATGCCCAGTGATTGGGCCGCTTGGATCATGCCTCGCGATATTTGCGACAGCGCCGCATGGGTATTTCGCACAATGGGCAGTAGCGAATACAGCGCGAGCGCAATGTATGCAGGTACCGCACCGATCCGGCCCGTCAACGGAATTAGCACGGCAAGCAGTGCCAGCGAAGGAATCGTCTGCACGACGCCGGTTGCGCCGATGATCAAGCCTTCCGTCGGCGGACGCTTCGCGGCGAGAATCCCGAGAGGGATGCCGATGACGATGCTGGCGCCAAGCGAAAGGAAGACGAGTCCCAGCTGTTCGAGCGTCAGGCGACCGAAGTCGGGACCGAAGAGCTTGTGCCAGAAATCTTCGGACCCACGCACCTTTGCAGCTGGTTCCGCACTGGCGGACACCCCAGGCTGTCGCGCCAGGAAACTTGCGGCGACCGTGGCAAAGTCCCTGCCCTCCAGTTCGGCCTCCGCATTCATCCGGCGCATCGACGCATCGTCGATGGTGCCCTCGAGCCTGGCGAGTGCCGCCCACGTCCGCGGCAACCGCTGCGGGAGATCCGCGCGATACAGCAACACCGCATCGTAGCGCGGGAAGTATTTGCGATCGTCCTCGAGCACCGTCAAGCCATACTTGTCGAGCTTGGCGTCGGTCGAATAAATGTCGATTGCGTCGACCTGACGTTGCGCTATGGCTTCATACGCAAGCCCGTGATCGAGGCCGCGCGGCGTGTCAAAGGGCAGTTCGTACGTGCGCTTCAATCCAGGCCAGCCGTCTGCGCGTCCGATAAATTCCTGTGAAAGTCCAAGCCTCAGATCGGGATGCGATTTGAGGTCGGACAACCGCGCGATATTCCGGGAGCGCGCATCGTCACCGCGCATCGCCAGCGCATAGGTGTTGTTGAAGCCCAGCGGGACGGCGACTGCGAGCCCCATGGGCGCGAGCTTGGCGTTGAGTTCGGCAAGCGGCGGAACACCGTCGAGCTTCAGGACTTCCTTGGCAATCGTTCCCGTGTATTCGGGGTAGACATCTATGCTGCCGGTCGTGAGCGCGTTCAGCACGATCGCTGTGTTACCCAGGCCCTGGCTGTGTGTGGCGCTCGCCTCGCCGGCGGATTGCGCGGTCTGCTTCAGGATCTCGCCGAGGATATACGACTCGGTGAAGCGCTTGGACCCCACATTCAGGGTGGGCGCCGCAAACGCCAGCGCAGCGCCAAAGAGCGCGACGATGGCGGCGACGGCCTGCATTCGAAAACTCATCGGCGAAAGTGTAGCCAATCGCAGGTACTTGCGCGGTACGCGTGCTCTGCCGACGAGGACTTTCGTGCGCTCATAGCGTGATACTACGCGTGACCTTAGCGCGTGCCCGACTGCGAGATGATTTTTGGCACGGATCTCGCACGGCCTTTGACAGGTCGGGTAGTATCGATCTGGCAGTACCTGCGCTCGACGGAGCGATGCTCGCATACTGGCGAAAGGGGCGATCCCTGATATTCTAGCGAGCGCAGTGGTCCGGGAGACATTATGCAAGACTGGTTCGCGGCGTGGCTCGGATTGCCAGTGTTGGCGATTTTCGCAAGTCTCGCTGCGTTCTACCTCGGCGTGGCCGGACTGATGGTGTGGCTGTCGTTTCGATCGAGGCTTAGCGGGCGCATCCAGACCTTCAAGGGAGTCGTCGCGCCATTCTTCGGCTCGACCGCCATTATCTTCGGCTTGCTCATCGCGTTCCTGTCGAATGACATTTGGGAGCGCAACAGGCTAGCCGAGCGTACCGTGTTCACGGAAAGCGATACGCTCATAGCGCTCTACAGTCTCAGCGCCGCCAGCGGGTCCGACAACCCGCCCTTGCGATCGGCCATTCGAGGATACGTCAGCGCCGTTGTAGAGGACGAGTGGCCTCGACTTGCAATGCAGCAAAGGTCGGCCAAGGCTGATGCGGCACTGAATCTTCTTCTGCGCGAGGTGGCGCTACCTGCAAGCGCCAAGGACGCCAGCGTCCAACGGACGATGCTGGACATGGCGTTGAAAGTGCGCTCCGCCCATGAAGATCGGATCGCCATCAGCAACGATCGCACTGTCGTGACGAAATGGGCTGCGGTCCTGCTGCTTGCTCTCATTACCCAGATTGCCATCGCCGTGGTGCATCTCGATAAGCCACGCCCTCAGGTTGCCGCATTGGGCATATTTACAGCTGCTGCCGTGCTCCTTCTAGGGCTGCTTGCCATTCATGAAGCACCATTCGAGCCCCCTGTCTTCGTTCCGCCCGGACCAATCATCGAGGTCTTACGCCTGGTTCCCGCCTGAACGCCTGAAGCAGGCTGTAACGGCAGAGGTACTTCAGGTCACGCGCCCTCGGGTGTTCGATGGGTCAACCAGTTCGGCGCGCGGGCGAATCGGTGGCGGTGCCATCGTATTGGCCGTTTGTTCATCCTGGCCTTGGTTTCCTTTGGCATTGAAGAAGACCAACGTTAACCCGGATGCAATCCACCCCTGCGATGTTGCACGTAACGCGCTGATGCGCGTCCTGTGACGCGGGCGCATTGTGGTTACGAAATCCGACGTGCTGTCGTTTCGTCAGCGCGTGCGCAAACTTTGGCTAGGTCCCTCAGCGCAGCGCGAGGTCGACGCGCGCGGGCGCACCCGGCGTCTCGCCGTCCGCGACTTCCACGCCGCCGACCTCGTTGCCCAGACGGGGCGCGATCAGGAACAGACGCTCGTCCTGAACGCCTGTCGCGACGATCGCGTCTTTGACCGCCTGCGCGCGCCGGTGCGCGAGTTGGCGCAGCGCGTTGTCGTCGATCTTCGTTTCGGCGAGCAACATCGCCTCCATCTCGGCGGGCGGTACGTCCTTCAGCATGCCTAGCGCGTTGCGGGGACGATCGGGCAGCTGCGCCGAGCGATATGCCTCGGTGAGCCAGCGATTGCGCTCCACTGCGCCGATCGTGACCTGGTCGATCGATGCCGGGGCGTCGCCGGACGCGGCGAGCGATTTCATCTTCTCGCCACGGAGGGCGGTCTCCAGAGCGGCGTGCCGAAGCGCGTCGCGATCGGTCGCGGGATCGGCGCGTCCGCCGATGTCGAGCTTGAGCGCGGGGCGATCGGCAAGCGCCTTGCCTAGCGTGTCGATGTGCTTCTGAGCGTCGGCCGCGATCGACGCGCTGCCCGGCGCGAATGCGAGCGTCGACAGCTCCTCGCCGCTTCCGAACGCGGAACCCAGCAGCGCGAACGGTGCCGTCACCGCCTTCGTGATCAGGTTGACGATCACGCGACCGATGAGGTCGCCGAGGGAGAACTGGGGATCGTCGAGCGATCCCGAGATCGGCAGCTGGATGTCGATCACGCCATGCCGGTCCTTGAGCAAGGCCACCGCGCGCAGTACCGGCAGCTTCGTGGCAGAGGGACTCTCGACGCGTTCGCCGAACGTAAGCTGGTCGAGCACGAGTCGATTCTGCGCGGCGAGCTTGCGGTTTTCGACGCGGTAGCGCACGTCGAACGTGAGCTTGCCCTTCTCGATGCCGTACCCTGCGTATTTCACCGAGTAGGGCGACAGTGGCGGCAGCTCGATGTCGCGCGCGTTGCCGGCGAGATCGAGCGAGAGCTCGCTAGCGAACGGATCGATACGTCCCTGCACCTCGACGGGCGCGATGCCGTCGACGCTCGCGGTGAGCACAACGTCACCGGGCCGTTTGGCCGACATCGCCGAGACGCTGCCCGCGACGTTGGTGAGGTTGGCCGTGTAGTTCGGCCTCACGAACAGATCGGAGAAGACCACGTTGCCGCGCGCCAGCTCGATGCGGCCGATCGACACCGGCAGCGCTTCGCTCGGCGCGCCGCGCTCGGCGGAGGGTGCCGGCTTCGCATCGGGCGTGGGTTCCGGGCTCGCCCCCGGCGTTACCAGTCTCGCGATATTGATCGTGGCGTCCGGATAGACAATGACACGCGCGTAGAAGTCCTCGAGGGCGATGCGACCGGTGGCGGCGTGGAACGGTTCGCTCGTGATGTCCATTCCCTCGACCACTAGCGATTTCCAGCGTGCAAGATCGGACGACGTCGGCTTGTCGAACGAAGCGAAGTCGGTGACCTTCATGTCGCCTTTCCACGAGCCACGCACCGCAGCGCCGTCGGGAACGTCCATCCCGACCTGGCCTTTCGCAGCAAATACGCCGTTGGTGACGACGACGTTGACTTCGTGCTCGAAATAGGGCTTCAACGCGACCAGCGCGAGTCCCGACGCCTCCAGCGTGCCGGACAGCGACAGCGGCCGGGTCGCGACCGGTCCCGCGAAGGCGACCCGCCCGTGCTCGCCGATGCGCCCGCTGAGTTTGAACTGCGATTTCGCGCCGCGCGCGTTCGACAGGTCGCTGGCGAGAAGATCGACGTCGCGGATCGCGAGCTTGACTGCGGGCGTCGGCACGCGGTCCTCGAAGTCGATGGCGCCGTGCTCGGTCGAGGCCTTGGTCGCGGCGAACGTCCACTCCGCGCCGGAGGGCGTCACGTCCCTGGCTTGCCCCGGCTTCAGGACCCGGGCGAACTCGAGCGAGCCATCGCGCTCGCGGACGATGCGAAGCGAGGGACTGCGGCTCTTCAGTTCGCCGAACGCCACCTTGCGCGCGCGGACATCGACGTCGACGCCGGTTGCCGTGAGGGTTGGTACGCGCCAAAGCGGGCTGCGGTTGCCGGGCAACGCGAGCGACAGCTCGGAGATCGTGCCCACGCCGTCGCTCAGCGTGAGGTCGCCGCCGGTATCAACGCTGAAGCGGGCGGCGAGGTCGAGCGAGCCCTCCTGCACGTCGACGTCGAGCACCTCGCTGTAGTACGGAAACAGCAGTCCCAGCGAGAATTTGGCGAACTCGAAGCGGCCGGTTGCTGCGTGCGTCACCGGGTCGACGTCCGCTTCGCCGGAGAACGATGCGATACGGTCATCCGACACGAAAGCGAGCTTGACGTGCGCTTTCTCACCCGGCGCGGTCGACAGGCTCGTCGCGTCGAGCTTCACGTCCGCGAGTGTCGAGCGGAATCCGGAAGACTCGTCGGCAAGCGCGATCGTTCCGTGATCGATCGAGAGCTCCCCGATCGCAAGCTGCCACGGCCGTTCCGGCCCCGCGGGCGTCTCACGCGCCGATGACGGACCCGGGCGCGCGGTTTCGCGCGACGTATCCGAGATTAGGCGCGCCAGCTCGAGCGTACCGTCGGCCAGCCTCGTGATGTCGACGCGCGGTGCATCGATCGCGACCGACGCGATGCGCGCCTGCCGGTCGAACACCCCGACGTGATCCAGCGCGACGGCGATGCGATCCGCCGCCACGAGCGGCGTGCCGTCGCGCCGCTTGATCGCCAGCCCGTCGAGCTGCGCATTGCCGCGCAGCTCGAGCCGGCGGTCGGTCGGACCCTGCTCGACGAACGCGATCGTCACGCGCGTGGTCAGCGCGCCGTCGGCGAGATCGAGCGTCGGCCGCGACGGCAGGTAAGCAACGTAGGGTGGAAGCTTGAGCGCGTCGAGGTCGATGTCGAGCGTCGTTTCACGGCGCTCCGCGAACGGCGTCGCCGAGCCCTTCAACGCGAAATGGGAGCCGTTGAGCGTACCTTCCACGCGCGGCGTGACGCGGATATCCGTTGCGTACGAAAGCGACGACACGAACGGCACGGCGATGGTCAGAGCGGCTATCTCCTGCCGGCGGTCGGCGAGGCGATCGTCCAGCGTGATCGCGCCGTCCTCGATCTCGATGTTGTTGAAAGAGAATTGCAGCGGCGGCCCGGGTGGCCGCGGGGCCACCGCGCGGTCGACCAGGTCCTGCACGTTGTAGCTTCCGTCGCGCTCGCGCGCGAGCAGCACGCGGGGCCGCGTCAGCTTGACGCCGTCGAACACCGGCGCGCGGTGCCAGAGCGACGCGGCGGATACGTCCAAGACGAGCTCGTCGAGCGCGAATAGCGGACGTTGCGCTGTCTTGTCGGCGATCACGAGATTGCGCATGACGAGGCGCAGCGCGTAGAGATCGAACGCGACCGATTCCACGGTGGTCGTGCGGCCGAGCGCCTCGGTCAGCCGCGTCTCGAGCTGCGCGCGCGCAATCGGCGGAACCGCGACCCAGACGGCCAGCACGAGAAGCGCGACGGTACCGGCGGCATAGAGCAGCCGACGCACCCAGCGCCTGTGCGTTGCGGGGACGATCGATTCCGAAGCGGAGGACATCATCGCGGGCTGCCGTTCGTGCGGAACAGCGACGACTCGATTCTATGCCGTTGTGACCGCGATCACGACTGTACTGAGGATGATGAACGGCGCCGCCGTCATTCTGTAGTTTGGTGCCGGGAGGGGGAAACAAAGTCCACGCTAGGCGTGGGTTTCAAGGCTGTTCCTTGCTGCCCCGCTGCCGCCCCGCTGGTTCCGTGCTTGCACTATTGTAAGCTCGAGTACGAGGTACAGGAGGGCATGATGGCAGCGGTGAAGCTGAGTCGATTTGAGATCGCCTCCAAGCAACTGGAGACCTCGATCGAGCTATTCGTCTCTGGCCGCGATCTATTGTCAGCAATAACGCTCGCTGGCGCCGCAGACACAATCCTTAGCGCGCTTGTTCTAAGAGCTGGAAAGGAGCCGTTTGTCGACCTTGTAGTGAAGATAAGACAGGCGCAGACCGGCGTCACTCCGTCGCGCAACGAACTTCAATCGTTCATGAACAACTTTCTCGGCATAAATGCCATCAAGCATCTGGCCCCACAGACTCAGACCATATTGAAATTCACCTGACAGAATGCGCAGTAGCCGCCATCGGCAAGCCGGTGGCGAACTATCAGCAACTCGACCCCAGCATGCCAGCATTCATCGCTGCCTATTTCAAATGGACTTGGGACAATGGGATAGCGCGCGAGTCTTGAAGCAGAACCTGACGCGCTGCCGGACCGTGGCACAATTTCCCCGATGCCAACAACCTTGGTCTTTTATCGGTTCCGGTACTACGACACGCTGCGTCGGCGCTGGCTGATCGCCCGATACAGATGCCAAGCGCCAGAGATTCGGATGCGCTATACGGACTATGAGTTGCTCGACTCGGAGACTCGGATTGTCCCGGACGAGCGCGAGTCGCTAATGGCCTCGCACCTGTGTCAGGGCGCTTCGGAAATACGGCGGTAGCCCAACGTTATGCCGCGTTGTGCCCTGTGTGGATTTCACAGCCCTTGAACGAAAAAAAGCCCGCCGAGTAGCGGGCTTTCGGGGGAAACGCCCCCGAAGGGGCGAGTCCTCCTGGTTAGTCGTCCAGCTTCGGCTCGATCTGGATAGCGTGGTCCACTAACTCGTGGGCATGCTTCTCGCAGATGCGGCCTTCCTTGAACAGGTCGGCTATCAAGCAAATGACAATGAACTCCTTCATCGGATGTTCAGGTCCAGAGTCGGCAATTTCCCAAAGCTGCCGGATTTGCTGAACTGCTTCGTACGTCGGCTGATGCCTCATGATGCCCTCCCTTCGAGAGCCTTCATCAGCTTTAACAGGCGGTCGATTCGCTCGATTGTTTTCCTAATGCTTCGCATCGCCGCTGCCACACTTTGTTTCTTAGCCATGATGAACCCCTTTTTGGACAATGCACGGCGCACCCTGTTGAGGGTGCCTTTGCAAAACCGTTCATCCCCGACTTGGTACTTCGGGGCATCCCCCGAGGGGGATGTGCTTCTAGGGGCTTCCGGTCGGCCAGAATTGCGATCTGGCGGTGTTGCAGGGGCTGCCTGCTGAGCACTCTTATTTTGCCGTAGGTGCCTCGATCCTAGCATTAAATGATGGTGGACAGCAAGCGTGAAAAAGCCTAGCGAAGTGGACCTTTTGGATGGCGCAATTTGCTTATGCAGAACTAAAGGTATACGTGGGGCAAGTCACACGGATGGACGATTTTGGTGAACGCCGTATTCTCGAACGTGGTACTTAAGAAGCTCTCGGGCCACTACAGTCCGCCCCCTTATGGTTATTTCACTCAGAGCGCGAGGGGTTTAAATTGCTAACTAAACTCATCACCAAAGCTGAAGCAACAGCGTTGATAGAGCGCGCAGAGGACCACTTCTTCGATCAAAAGGCAATAGAAGCAAGCGGAGTGAAGATTCAGCGGGCACTTGTTGCATTTGCAAATGCCGACGGCGGCGAGCTAATTATCGGAATCGAGGATGCTAGGGAAGGAAGTTCGACACTTAGTCGTTGGCATGGTCATGGCTCAATTGAGAATTTTAATGGGATCGTGCAAGCAATCTATGAAATTCAGCCACAGCTTCCATCGTCGATGACATTCCTCGCGGTCGAAGGCCTGCCCGGCGTAACGTTGCTAGTTCGAGTTGACAAGAGTTCGCAGGTCCATAAGACGGGCTCAAACGATGTGTTCGTGAGGCAAGGTGCGCAGTGCCTGCCGTTGACCGATCCGGAGCGACTAGCAGCTCTGCAATTTGCCAAAGGTTTGGCGTCTTACGAAGACACCGGCGTTCGGAACGTTCCACCAGAGTTGATAGTCGAGGGTGAAACTATAAAGACGTTCTTGGCCGATTTTTCACCTAGGACCAGCGCGCTTGAGTTCTGCGTGAACGAAAATCTGATAGACCTAAAGTCTTGGGATCCAAAGGTGTGCGGGCTGGTTTTGTTTGCGCCAAACCCATCGGCAGTGATACCAACGCGGGCCGGTGTGCGTATATCACGCTACGAGACGCGAGAGGAAGATCCGGAGAGGGACCACCTCGCAGGTTCCGTATTGATCGAGGCTCCTATATACGATTTGATCCATCGCGCCGTGGCGGAGATTGCAGCCATAATGTCAGCGATGTCGATTTGGACTGTTGAAGGATTGCAGAAAGTTGCGTATCCCCCGGAAGCTATATGGGAGGTCGCCGTCAACGCTGTTATACATCGCGACTACTCGATAGCCGACGACGTTCAGATTAGGATCTTCGATAACCGCATAGAAATCGAAAGCCCGGGCCGCCTTCCAGGATTCGTAACCATCGGAAACATCCTGGACGTTAGGTATTCGCGCAACAAGCAGATAGTTCGAACGCTTGCTCGCTACAGGGACGCGCCGAACAAGGACATGGGCGAGGGTCTAAATACAGCGTTTCAGAAAATGAAGGAGTGGCGGCTGAGGAACCCGTCAATTGAAGAGGGTCAAAATTCGGTGATCGTGACGATTCCACATACCCCACTTGCGAAGCCGGAGGAACTCGTGCTGGAGTTCCTTGGCAAGAACGGCTTCATTACTAATAAGCAGGGGCGAGATCTTACCGGCATTAAGTCAGAGAATGCGATGAAGAATGTATTTTATGCGTTGCGCGATGCCGGACATATTGCGATGGTTCCGAAAGGGAACAAAACAGAGTGGCGGCTTGTGTAAGCCGTTCGTGCCGCAGTTGACTGTCCGAGTCCTGTGTTCCGTGCGGTCCGCGAATGACTGCTCGCAATAATCCGGGTCGAAGTCGCATGTCGAATGAAACGCAATTGGTGATCATCTGCCCCGCTTCATGACCTCATCCCCCGTGGTCGTCGGGCCCCTCGCACAACCACGTTTGCGCATAGTCAGTAATCAGGTCGCCGATAGCTTCGCGCTCAAATCCAGTGATCGCCATTTGATCATTGGACATCCAAATCAGCGTCGCGTCGAACAATGCCGGTAGCGCGTCCCTAGTGACGCGCTCCGTCGTGATAACTCTTGCTACGCGGACAGTCCGGTGCAACGCCTTGTCGTTCTCGTCCCGTAGAGTCAGGTGGCCTTCGATTCGTGGTTCACGATGTAGCTGCCACTTCGGGACCGGACGCCCCTTCCGCCGCAAGCAAACCACCGCAAACTTCATCGCCAGGTCTCATGAGTTGAGACCCGAATATAGCCATCGAACGATTGTTCGGCAAGTGCGCTGATGATCCGCCGCCAAGCGGGATTCGCGTAAAGCCCCGAAAGCTCCGAACCCCTTGTCGGGCTTTTGTTTGCGGGCGACGATACGCGAGCTCCTGGCGCGTCGCGCTTCGTCGAGCGCGGACTCAAGCGGCGTGAGGCGAAGCTCCTATCAAACGCCGCGGCTTGTCGGCACCACCGTGAGCCCAAAGCGCTTCGCCGACCTGAGGAAGTAGTCGTTACCGAACTTTTCCGCCAGATAGCGGGTATCCCGCTGACCCTTCGCATTTGACGCAGAGATTCTCGGAATATCGGCAGCATCTTCAATGTCGCCGCGTCCGAACAGCATAAGGGCCATTGCCTCCCCGAACTGCTCGGCGCTCAGGGCACCAAGAAACCGAAGAATCTCCATTCGTTTGGCAGCCCACGCCGGGTCCGGATGGAGGATGCTTTCAATGTCTGCTTCGCGATCAGAGGCTTGCACCTCTTTCATTGCCTCGTCGAGCGCCAGCAAGTGCTCGAAGGTGCGCAGATCTAGTTTGGAAAGGAATGTTGCGTTCGCACCAGGCGGCCGCTTTACGAGGCGGACCTCCGTTCGCAAGCCGAAAGCGGGTCTCCCTTGGTTGTCCTTCTTCAATGCAGCTTCAAACGCGGCGCGAAGCTTGTCCCGCCCCAAAGCATTGCCCTTCCCCTGGTAGGTATCTATTCGGTTGTAGATGCCGCCCTTGGGCGCAATGATGAACACTCCTGGTTTGAAGTAGCGAGCGACTCGCGCGACGCCCTTAGGCCAGGGATCGTCATCGCTCGGCAATGCCATGTAGTTGTGCTCGTCACAGCGCAGGAGCTCTTCGTACCACTCACCCTTTTCCCGCACACCAAATGGCTCGAGCGCAGCCGACTCCAACGTGGCGTAGCTTCCTTGAGGGCCGGCGCCCAAGCGCTCGAGTGTCAACTGGACCGGTTTGATTACGGTTGCCAATTGTTCACCATGCCACAAGAGCATGGCGGTACCGCCCTCCGTCAATTCCGCGTCGGTGATGTCCAATCCCCCGCCGCCGGGAAAGAAGGAGTGGTTGAGCGACTCACGGCGGCTAAGGAGCTTCACCACTTCAACGATCGCGGCGGGAGCAGTCCACTCCATACGTGTGCAAGGCACGCCAAACGCCAGCGCCTCCGCACCAGCCCACTGAAGCGGGTTGCGCAAGCCGAAGTCGTCCTGTGCCGCGAGCACACCGCGCAGCGCTTGTCCGAACTCACGCGGCGTCGGCCGCATATCTGGAATGGTATGGGTGCTGGCTTCCAGAAGATCATCAAGCGGCTCATGCACGAAGCGGTACTTCGGCAGCAGTGTGTCCAGACAGTAACGTCCCCGACGAGAGTACTGCCCCGGAAAAGGATACGGCTGGTTGGTCAGCAACACCCACAGCGTTTTGGCCAAACTGAGCACGTCTGCCTTGAATGGATCCGCGGACGCGGAGTCGCGCACCATTTCGTCGGCCATGTACCCAAGGGGGCCCATAGACTCCGTAGTAGTAGTCAGCCCAGCACTGTCAGGAAACTTTGCGATGCCGAAGTCGCCATACCGGAAGGTGTTCTCGAAGAAGAAGAGATTTTCCGGTTTGATGTCCCGGTGGGCGACCTTCTTGTCGTGCAAATCAGCCAGCGCGTCCGCTATTTCCGCCAGCCCGCTCACTAAATCACGCTTTGGCGCATCCTTGAAGTGTTCGCGAAGGGGCGTCGCGACAGGCATCGCATACCAAGGAATCTCCGTGCCCGGAGCATCAGGCAAGTGGTGATCTATGATCGGGATGACGCGATTAGAACCCTTGAGGGCGGTAGTCACTACCAGGACTTCGTCGCGAAAGCGCCCATACCGTTTTGCGTCGGGATTCAGCAGAAACTTAACCGCCAGAGTGTCTTCACCGCGCTTAACCGCGTAAACGATTGCGTTCCCACCGGCCCCCAACTGTTTACCGAGCTTGAACTGGGGAAAGAGCGCCTGGAGCTCCGTTTTCTTGGGTACTTTCAGAGGCATTTGCTAGCGTAGCGCGTTTTGAAGTGCACCGGACGCGCGGTACCGCCTTTCAGCGTCATCGACGTAAAGCCGACTTGGCTTTCTGAAGAAGCGGTCACCACAGTGCAGACAGAATTCGTCGGCGACGGGATCGCGCAACCGTCTTTTATGAGGAGCGAGATGGGCCGAGAAACCTAAGTACCCGCTCAGCCCAATCGGATTTCTTCAGTTCACATTCCCACAGTACGGTCGCTTCCCACCCAAACTTCCGCAATGCGAGGCCGTTTCTGCGGTCCCTCTTCCTGTTCGTTTGGATCTTCTCCGACCAATACTGAACATTCGACTTGGCATCGGCTCGTTTACCTCGGCAGCCATGTCCGTGCCAGAAGCAACCATGGACGAAGATCACCTTGTGGCGGGATGGAAATACCAAGTCTGGAGACCCAGGTAGATCTTTGCGATGCAAGCGATACCTGTACCCCAATCCATGGAGCGCTTTGCGCACCTTCATTTCGGGCCCGGTATTCTTGGCGCCCACTCGGGACATTAGCCAGCTTCGTCGCTGCGGCGTAAGACGATCCACCATACGGGGTCACACTAGCTGTGTTCCAACGTGGGACGTCATCGGTCAGCCTGCAAAGGGTCATGTCCAAGGACAACGCAGGTTTACCCGTCAAACTGACTTATCGCCTGACTGGCAATTTTCCCGAGTGATGCGCCCCGCGTTCGCGAAGTCCGCAGAGCTTTGCGCTGCTCATCGGTCAACGCGTTTGCTGGTAAGCGACTAGAAAGATCGCCGCTCAGAGCTGCTTTGGTCAACGTCCAGCCCAACTGTTCGGCTACGCAAATGGCAAACGCCTCGGCCATCGGGGGGGCTACGGCGTTTCCGACTTGGCGGTATTGCTGCAGCCGTGGGATTCGATCGGGCCAGATGAAATGATCTGGGAATCCCTGCAGCCGGGCGCTCTCGCGCACTGTTATGACGCGGTGATATTTGTAATGAACCGGGCGCAATGGGCTGAAATTTCCTGAACCAGCGCGCAGAGTGTACGAAGGACGATCTGGGTGCAACCGGTCATGGAAAGATCCGCGCTCGCGCTTTCCGACCTCCAGACTGCGAAAACGCTCGATCATGTCAGCCGAATGGGCGGTAGGTTCGTGATTGAAAATTCCAGTCTCCCCGAACTCGCCAGCATCCGGCAAATCGCCGATCGCCTCCAACGACGAAACGTAGGGGCGTTCAGGCGTACCGTGTGACGGAACCGGAAACTGCACAGCACGCTTGCCCTTCACACCGAGCACGATGAGCCGTTTTCGCTTTTGCGGGACCCCGTAGTCGACAGCGGATACGATACGATGATCCACGCTATAGCCGAGGCGGCGAAGCGCGGTCTTCGTATCCTCTAGCAACCCTCCCGCTCCCATTGACGCCAGATTCGGCACGTTCTCGAGCAAGAATGCGGTGGGCTCTAGCTCCTCAACTATCCGGACGAAATGTCCGATCAGCGCCGAGCGATCGTCAAGCGCGCCCTGTCGCTTTCCTGCGATCGAAAACGGCTGGCATGGCGGGCCACCGATGACGAAGTCGACGCGCTCGATACCCGCTCGTTCCAGCAACTCCGCGCCTGACGCGATGCCGAGATCGGCGACATAACCGCGGCTGCCGCGATGCTCGTGGTTGTAGTTGTACGCATCTACGGCACGCTGATCGATTTCGAAACCTCCAACCACGTGCAGGCCTGCGTCGAGAAACCCCGTCGACAAACCGCCGCAACCAGCAAACAATTCGATTCCTACAGGCGTCTTCGTTTTTTTCATTGCTTCGGGACATTCGTTGTGCGGATCATCGCAAGCTGCGCAGCCGACGTGTTTATCGCGTAACTGGCCGCGCGCACTATGCGCAGATCTCCAGGCCGTGATGCGACGTTGAATTCAATTAGGTGGACGGCGGATTGATAGTCCACTTTAAGAGCTAATGGTCGAACTATTAACCCGGGGTAGTAGTGGGCGGCGTACTGGATCATATTGAATACTTGGACGCGATTGAGTTCGTCCGATACGGCCTTCGCTTCAATAGGGAATACGACAGGGACATCGTCATCGCTCGAAGCGATACCCACATCGATCGCGTCGAGCTCGGCTTGACCTATCCCAGGCACGCTTTTTCGGACATGCGAACGAAGTCGGTAGATCTTCATGCCTGTGAAATGGTCAAGTAGGCAGCAGTACCCGACGACGGATAGAACCGCCTGCTCGTCCATTTCGGCCATCGTTTCTGGCAGCAAACGTCGGACCGGCATCGGAGTCTGGTCGATTGCAGCGGTCAATTCGTTCACTGGTACCTCGATGATGCCACTTGTCGCCTTCTCAAATTGATATCGCCCACGCCCCACGGCGCGCAGTACGTGGAACCCTTTGTCGAGAATCTCTTTCGGCAACACCGTTCG
>Ga0207700_10001001_pt1 | contig 16304 bp, 12 predicted proteins | sample LARL82metaG_FD_184348 | JGI IMG/M metagenome (GOLD analysis project Ga0207700, IMG submission 184348) | Corn, switchgrass and miscanthus rhizosphere microbial communities from Kellogg Biological Station, Michigan, USA - LAR L8-2 metaG... | ecosystem: Host-associated > Plants > Roots >...
GCGTCACCACGGTGCGCGACGGGGTCACCATCAGCGGCGGCCACGACGCGCACGACAACTTCGGCGGCGCCGGCGTGATCTCCGGCTTCCCGGCCGGGGGCATCTCGGGCTCGACAGCGCAGCTGGCCGACAACACGACGCTGAGCAACTGCATCCTCACCAACAACCACGTCACCAACACGACCGCCACCACCCACTGGGGCGGCGGCATCCAGAACATCGGGGGCAACCTCACCGTCACCAACTGCACGGTGAGCAACAACTCGTCGGGTGACAGCCTGGGCGGCGGCCTCTACTACGACAGCCACTCGCCCTCCAGCGGCACCCTGACGGTCACCGGCTCGACCTTCTCCGGCAACACCATCTCCAGCACCTCGCCCGTCTTCATCGGCGGCGCGGGCATGTACATCGGCGGCACCGCCAGCAGCCACCTGGTCGTCACCAGCTCGACCTTCACCGGCAACAGCGTCACCGGCAACAACGGGCCGGTGGGCGGCGGCGGCATCTTCTCCGCCGCCGGTGACCTGCAGGTCACACGGTCGACGTTCACCAACAACACCGCCAGCGGCCCTGCGGGGACCGACAACGGCGGCGGTGCCATCGACGTGGGCGCCGCGGGCGACTCCGCGTCCAACTTCTTCGTGCACCTCAACCGCATCGTCGGCAACCACGCCACCAACGGTCCCACCGGCGTCTACTCGGTGGTGACCGCCGACTACACCAACAACTGGTGGGGCTGCAACGCCGGTCCCGGCAACACCGGGTGCGACAGCGCGTCCGGCAGCATCAACGGCACCCCGACCACCGACCCGCGGCTGGTGCTGACCCCCACGGCGTCGCCGAGCACCATCAAGACGGACCCGACGATCACGCCACACCCGACCTCGACGATCACCGGGTCGCTGAAGATCAACTCCTCCGGCACCGACACCAGCTCGGGCGGGACCATCCCGAACGGCACCACCATGAGCTTCGCCACGGGCAGCCTCGGCGGGAACTCGGTGTCGCCGAGCAGCGCCACGCTGAGCAGCGGCACCGCGAGCAGCACCTACACCGCGGGCCCGCACGGCGGCGCCGAGCTGGTGCCGGTGACGTTCGACAACCAGACGAGCAACGCCTCGCTCACCGTCGACGAACCGCCGTCGATCACCAGCGCCAACAGCGCGACCTTCCTGGTGGGCGCCTCGGTGAGCTGCTCCGGCACGCTGTCGAACTGCTTCCACGTCACCGCCACCGGGTACCCGGCGCCGACCTTCTCCGAGACCGGCGCGCTGCCGTCCGGGGTCACGCTCAACAGCAACGGAACCCTGAGCGGCACACTGGCGGCCTGCACGGGCGGCGTCTACCCGATCAGCATCACGGCGAGCAACGGCATCACCGCGGACAACGGCAGCACCACCAGCCCGACGCAGAACTTCACGCTGACCGTGAACGAGGCGCCCTCGATCACCAGCGCCAACAACACGACCTTCACCACCGGGCAGGCCGGCACCTTCACGGTGACGGACTGCGGCTATCCCGCGCCCACCGTCACCCTGACCAGCGGCTCGCTGCCCAGCGGGGTGACGTACAACAGCAGCACCCACGTCCTCAGCGGCACGCCCGCCTCGGGAACCGGCGGCCAGTACGCGCTGCAGTTCACCGGCCACAACACCAGTGGCTCTGACGCGGTGCAGAGCTTCACGCTCACCATCGACGAGCCGGCCAGCATCACCAGCGGCAGCAGCACCACCTTCACCGTGGGTTCCGCGGGCAGCTTCAGCATCACCACCGGCGGCTTCCCACATCCGAGCCTGAGTGACGGCAGCGCCACCCTGCCCGGCGGGGTGACCTTCCACGACAACGGCGACGGCACGGCCACGTTGAGCGGCACGCCCACGGCCGGCAGCGGTGGAACCTACAGCTTCACCATCACGGCGCACAACGGCGTCGGCACTGACGCCACGCAGGCCTTCACCCTCACCGTCGACGAGGCGGCGAGCGTGACCAGCGCCAACCACACCACGTTCACCACGGGCGTGGCGGGCAGCTTCAGCGTCACCACCCTCGGCTTCCCCAAGCCGGGTCTCAGCGAGACGGGCGCGCTGCCCAGCGGTGTCACCTTCACCGACAACGGCAACGGCACGGCGACGCTGGCCGGCACGCCCGCTGCGGGCACGGGCGGCACCTACCCGATCACCATCACGGCGCACAACGGCATCGGCAGCGACGGCACGCAGAGCTTCACCCTCACCGTCGACCAGCCGCCGGCCATCACCAGCGCCGACCACACCACCTTCACCGTGGGCCAGGCGGGCAACTTCTCGGTGACCACCACCGGCAACCCGCATCCCGCCCTGAGTGACGGCAGCGCCACACTGCCCACCGGTGTGACCTTCCACGACAACGGCGATGGCACCGCGACGCTGGCCGGCACGCCCGCCGCGGGCACCGGCGGCACGTACGCGTTCACCATCACCGCCAGCAACGGCGTCACGCCCAACGCAACGCAGAGCTTCACGCTCACCGTCGACGAGGCGCCGACGGTCACCAGCGCCAACCACACCACCTTCACCGTCGGCACGCCCGGCACCTTCACGGTCACCACGAGTGGCTTCCCCAACGGCGCGTCGATGAGCATCGGTGAGACCGGCGCGCTGCCCAGCGGTGTCACCTTCACCGACAACGGCGACGGCACGGCAACGCTGGCCGGCACCCCCGCGGCCGGGACGGGCGGCACCTACAGCCTCACCATCAGCGCCAACAACGGCGTCGCGCCTGCCGGCACCCAGAGCTTCACGCTCACCGTCGACCAGGCGCCCGCCATCACCAGCGCCGACAACACCACCTTCACCGTCGGCACACCGGGCACCTTCACGGTGACCACGAGCGGCTTCCCGACCGGGGCGTCGATGTCGATCACCGAGTCGGGCACGCTGCCCAGCGGTGTGACCTTCACCGACAACCACGACGGCACCGCGACCCTGGCCGGCACGCCGGGCAACAGCACCGCTGGTGACTACCCGATCAGCATCGGCGCCAGCAACGGCGTGTCGCCCGACGCCTCGCAGAACTTCACCCTGCACGTGCTGGGGACGCCGCACATCACCAGCGCCAACCACACCACCTTCGTGGTCGGCCAGGCCGGCACCTTCACCGTCACCACCACCGGCTCGCAGCCGATGACCATCGATGACGGCGGCGCCACCCTGCCCAGCGGGGTGACCTTCGTCGACAACGGCGACGGCACCGCGACGCTGGCCGGGACACCCGCCAGCGGAACGGCGGGCACCTACCCCTTCACCATCACCGCCAGCAACGGTGTGCCGCCGGACGCGATGCAGGACTTCACCCTGCAGGTGAACGAGGCCCCGGCCATCACCAGCGCCGACCACACCACCTTCACCGCAGGCACAGCGGGCAGCTTCACCGTGACCAGCACGGGAACGCCGACGCCGAGCCTGAGTGAGACCGGCGCGCTGCCCAGTGGCGTGACCTTCGTCGACAACGGCGACGGCACCGCCACGCTGAGTGGCACGCCCGCCGCGGGCACCGGTGGCACCTACCCGTTGAGCCTCAAGGCCCACAACGGCGTGGGCAGCGACGCGACGCAGAGCTTCACGCTGACCGTCGACGAGGCGCCGGCGTTCACAAGCGCCGACCACACCACCTTCACCGTGGGCAGCGCCGGCAACTTCAGCGTCACCACCAGCGGCTTCCCGGCGCCGGGCGTCAGCGACAACAGCAGCACGCTGCCGAGCGGCGTCAGCTTCGTCGACAACGGCGACGGCACCGCCACCCTCAGCGGTACGCCGGCGGCGGGCACCGGCGGCACCTATCCCATCTCGCTGACCGCCAGCAACGGCGTGGGCAGCGACGCGACGCAGAGCTTCACCCTGACCGTCGACGAGGCGCCGTCGATCACCAGCGGCAACGCCACCACCTTCACGGTGGGCACGCTGGGCAGCTTCGACGTCACCGCCAGCGGCTTCCCGACGCCCGCTCTCAGCGAGTCGGGCGCGCTGCCGAGCGGCGTGACCTTCGTCGACAACGGTGACGGCACCGCCACGCTGAGCGGCACACCGGCCACCGGCAGCGGTGGCACCTATCCGCTGACCATGAAGGCCAGCAACGGTGTGGGCAGCGACGCGACGCAGAGCTTCACCCTGACCGTCGACGAGGCGCCGACCTTCACCAGCGCCGCCAGCACGACGTTCACCGTGGGCAGCGCCGGCAGCTTCTCGGTCACCACCGACGCCTTCCCGGCGCCGGCCATCACCGAGACCGGTGCTCTGCCGAGCGGCGTCAGCTTCGTCGACAACGGCGACGGCACCGCAACCCTGAGCGGCACCCCGGCCACGGGCACGGGCGGGGTGTACACCCTGCACCTCAAGGCCGCCAACGGCATCGGCACCGACGGCACCCAGACGTTCACCCTGACCGTCGACGAGGCCCTGGCCATCACCAGCGCCAACAACACCACCTTCACGGTCGGCACGGCCGGCAGCTTCAGCGTCACCACGCGCGGCTTCCCGACCCCGAGCCTCAGTGACGGCGGGGCGTCGCTGCCCAGCGGCGTCAGCTTCGTCGACAACGGCGACGGCACGGCGACGCTGAGCGGCACTCCCGCCGCGGGCACCGGTGGCGTCTACCACTTCACCATCACGGCGCACAACGGCCAGTCGGCCGACGCGACCCAGCCCTTCACCCTCACCGTCGACGAGGCGGCGTCGATCACCAGCGCCAACCACGCCACCTTCACCACGGGCAGCGCCGGCAGCTTCACCGTCACCACGAACGGCTTCCCGACGCCGAGCCTCAGTGAGACCGGCGCGCTGCCCAGCGGTGTGAGCTTCGTCGACAACGGCGACGGCACCGCCACCCTCAGCGGCACGCCCGCTGCGGGCACCGGCGGCACGTACCCGCTGACGCTGACCGCGCACAACAGTGTCGGCGCTGACGGCACGCAGAGCTTCACCCTGACCGTCGACCAGCCGCCGGCGATCACCAGCGCCAACCACACCACCTTCACCGTCGGCTCGGCGGGCAGCTTCAGCGTCACCACCACCGGCTTCCCGGCGCCGGGCCTCAGCGAGACCGGTGCGCTGCCCAGCGGCGTGAGCTTCGTCGACAACGGCAACGGGACCGCCACTCTGAGCGGCACGCCCGCCACCGGCACCGGCGGCACCTATCCCATCAGCATCAAGGCCTCCAACGGCGTGGGCAGCGATGCAACCCAGAGCTTCACCCTCACCGTCGACGAGGCGGCGGCGATCACCAGTGCCAACACCACCACCTTCCAGGTCAACACGGCGGGCAGCTTCACGGTCACCACGCGCGGCTTCCCGGTGCCGAGCCTGAGCGAGTCGGGCAGCCTGCCCAGCGGCGTCACCTTCGTCGACAACGGCAACGGCACGGCGACGCTGAGCGGCACCCCGGCGGCGGGCACGCAGGGCAGCTACCCGCTGACCCTGACGGCGCACAACGGCGTGGGCAGTGACGGCACCCAGGCGTTCACCCTGATCGTCGGGGCGGCGCCGACCACCACGACCGTGACCGCCAGCACCACCACGCCGACCTTCGGCCAGGCCGTCACCTTCACCGCGACGGTGGCGCCGGTGTCACCCAGCACCGGAACACCGCAGGGCACGGTGACCTTCTCCGTGGACGGCACCAACACCGTGACGGTGACCCTGGTCGCCGGCCAGGCGCACTGGACCACCAGCAGCCTGCAGCAGGGCGTGCACACAGTCGGCGCGCACTACAACGGGCAGGCCAACACCTTCCAGCCCAGCAGCGGCTCGGTCAACGTGACCGTCGGCTGCGCCACCACCTACACCGGCCGCATCGCCGGCACCCTGACCATCAGCAGCGGCTCGGCCTGCATCAACGCCGCCCGGATCAGCGGCGGCGTCAGCATCAGCGGCGGCGCCTCGGTGTCGATCCTCAACTCGACGATCGGCAACGGCCTCACCTCCAACGGAGCCAAGCTGCTCAGCGTCTGCCTGACCAGCGTCGGCGGCTCGGTCTCGGTGAGCAACAGCACCGGCTTCGTGCTCATCGGCAGCAACGGTGACGACACGGCGATGCCATGCGCGAGCAACACCATCGGCGGCGGCGTCACCCTGACCGGCAACTCGGGCGGCCTCGAGCTGGGCGGAACCACCAGCATCAAGGGCGCCGTGACGGTCACCAACAACGTGCTCTCCGGGCCCGCGGTGGACGCCGAGAACGGCGCGCCGGAGATCGAGCACAACTTCATCAAGGGCAGCCTGAGCTGCAGCGGCAACAGCCCTGCGCCGACCAACGACGGTGCCCCCAACACCGTCAGCGGCTCGCGCAGCGGCCAGTGCGGAGCGGCCGGCTTCTGACCGATTCATCAAGCCGGAGGAGCCCGCGGCGGGCGGGCTCCCCACCGGCTCGGCTTGGATACTTGCGGCAAGAACGGGTGGAGGAACAATGAACGGCGCCCACGACCAGCAACCGAACACGCCTCGTCACAGCCATCGCAGCATCGCTGCCGCCATCCCCATCGGGCTCGCGGCCTGGGCGGCACTGGGTGCCTCAGCGGCCCTCCCGGCCACCGTGGCAACGGCGGCGACGCCGGCACACGCGCATCGTGCCGCCCCCAGCACGGCGACGCGCCCGCAGCTGGCCGCCCGCCCGGCGGTCGCCGTCTCGCCGTCGCGGAGCTTCACGGTGAACTCCACCACCGACGCGCACGACGACACCGCTGGTGACGGCACCTGCTCGGCCGCCGGCGCCTGCACATTGCGTGCGGCGATCGAGGAGGCCAACGCCGACACCGGGCTGACCGCGATCAGCCTGCCCACCGGCAGCTACACGCTCAGCCTCGGCGAGCTGCAGGTCAGCGCCGCGTCCGGTCTCAGCCTGGCCGGCTCGGGCGCCGGCCTGGCCGTGGTCAGCGGCGGCGACAGCTCCCGCGTCCTTGCCATCGACACCGGCAGCGGCTCGCTGGTGTCGATCACCGGTGTCACCCTGACCCACGGCTCCAACACCAGCAGCTCACCCGACAACAGCGGTGGGGCTCTGCTGGTGGCCTCGAACAGCTCGGTGCTGCTCGACCACGTCGAGATCTCGAACAGCAGCGCACCGGGCGGCAGCGGCGGCGGCATCGACGCCGAGGGCAACCTCTGGCTGTTCGACGGCGCGCTGAGCAACAACAGCGCCGACACCTCGGGTGGCGGCATGCTGGTCAACGGGGCGGTGCGTATCGAGTCCAGCCTCGTCGCCGGCAACACCACCAACGCCACCGGCTTCGCCGGCGGCGGCGGCATCGACAACGAGGGCGCGCTCAGCATTCTCTCCAGCACCGTGCGCGGCAACTCCTCGCCCTTCGCCGGCGGCCTCTACAACTTCGGCAAGGCCGACGTCGAGAGCACGGTGTTCGACGCCAACCACGCCACCGGCGGCGCCGCCGGGGCGCTGGAGAACGACACCTCGATCAGCATCACCGGCTCGACCTTCAGCGCCAACGACGCCACGGCCGAGGCGGGCGCCGTGCTCCACTTCGGCACCAGCCTCTCGGTGGTCCGCTCCACCTTCAGCGGCAACTCCGCGGGCAGCGACGGCGGCGCCGTCGACCTGGAGTCCCAGGGCGGCGACCTGCGCGACGACACCATCAGCGGCAACAGCGCGAGCAGCGGCGGCGGCCTGCTCACCCACTTCCCCGTCAACCTGCTCAACGACACCGTGGCCGGCAACAGCGGCGGCGGCATCGGCGACGGCAACAACGGCGGCGAGAACCCCGAGATCGACGTCCGCGACACCATCGTTGCGGCCAACAGCGGCGGCAACTGCAGCTCCAACCTGGCGGTGCGCTCGCTGGGCCACAACCTCGACAGCGACCGCAGCTGCACCCTGGCCGGTCCCGGCGACGTCAGCGGGCGCGACGCCCACCTCGGCGGCCTGGCGGCCAACGGCGGCCCCACCCGCACCATGGCGCTGCTGGTCAACAGCCCGGCCATCGACGGCGGCGACGGCGAGTGCGCCGCCACCGACCAGCGCGGCGTCTCGCGTCCGCAGGGCGCGGGCTGCGACATCGGCGCCTTCGAGCTGGCGCCCTACTACTGGCTGGTCGCCTCCGACGGCGGCGTCTTCCCCTTCGGCGGCGCGCCCGGCCTGGGCAGCGAGGGCGGCCATCCGCTCAACAAGCCGATCGTGGGCATGGCGGCGACGCCCGACGGCCAGGGCTACTGGCTGGTGGCCAGCGACGGCGGCATCTTCCCCTTCGGCGACGCGGTCGGCTACGGCTCGACCGGCAACGTGCGGCTCAACAAGCCCATCGTCGGCATGGCGGCGACGCCCGACGGCCAGGGCTACTGGCTGGTGGCCAGCGACGGCGGCATCTTCCCCTTCGGCGACGCGGGCGGACTCGGCTCCACGGGCAACGTGCGCCTCAACCAGCCGATCGTGGGCATGGCGGCGACGCCGACCGGGCACGGCTACTGGCTGGTGGCCAGCGACGGCGGCATCTTCCCCTTCGGCGACGCGGGCGGGCTCGGCTCCACGGGCAACGTGCGCCTCAACAAGCCGATGGTGGGCATGGCCGCGACGCCCAGCGGCCAGGGCTACTGGCTGGTCGCCTCCGACGGCGGGATCTTCCCCTTCGGTGATGCGGGCGGCTACGGCTCGACCGGCAACATCCGCCTCAACCAGCCGATCGTGGGCATGGCGGCGGCGCCCGACGGCAAGGGGTACTGGCTGGTCGCCTCCGACGGCGGCATCTTCCCCTTCGGGCATGCCTTCGGCTACGGCTCCACCGGCGGCCAGCACCTCAACGCACCCATCGTGGGCATGGCCGCGATCTGAACCACCGACGCTGAGGCGGCGGGGGGCATGGCGCCGGAGCCGGGTATCCTGGCGCCATGCCTCGCCCGCTGCTGATCGTCGGTGACGTCCAGGGCGACGCCGAGCGTCTCGCCACCGCGCTGCAGGCCTACCCCGAGGACGACGTCGACACCGTCTTCCTTGGCGACTTCTTCCAGGGCGGCCCGCCCGGCAAGGGCGGCGGTGCCGCTGCGGCACGCATCGCACGGGCGCGGCGCAACGCGCAGTCGGTGATCGGCAACCACGACCTGCTGCTGCTCTGCGTCCTCGAGGAGGTGCGCACCGGCCGCACCCCGCCGCAGGTCCTGCAGTTCGGCAAGCGCTCGCTGGCCGAGGTCTGGCTGTGGCGGCGCGGCGACTGGGAGGACCTGCGCCAGGTCGACGCCGACCCCGCGCTGGAGGCCTGGGTGCGCGGGCTGCCGCTGATGCTGCGCCTGCCCGACCGCACCCTGGTGCAGCACTGCGACGACGACGCCTACATGCGGCTGGGCCGCAGCGTCGAGGAGGTCAACGACGCGGGCCGCGCGCTGCTGGAACGACCGGGCGGAGCCTGGGAGGTGTTCGGGTACACGGTGGGCCGGCGCACCTTCCGCGACGCCGAACGGCTGCAGCACCACCTCGACCACTTCGGCGCGCTGCGCCTGGTGCACGGCCACACACCGCATCACCAGGATCGCCCCACGCCGCAGCAGGACGGCCGCGTCTGGGGCTTCGACGGCTGCTTCTCACGCTACTGGGCGCACGACGGCGGCGACACGGCGGGCCCGATCGAGGCCACCGTCGCGCTGCTGCCGCCGCTCGACGGAGCCGGGGTCGCGCCCGGTGCTCGCCAGGGTGGCCACGGCGCCGCGGCGCCCGCTGCGGGCTGAGGGCCCGCCTACTCCTCCGCGCCTCCGCCGCCGTGCAGCCGGGGCATGCCCTCCTCGACGGCGAACTGCTGCCCGCAGGCCGGACACTCGACGACGGTGGCCAGCGGGTCGTCGACCGGTGGCAGCATCAGCGTGCCGCAGGCGGGGCAGGTCAGCGTGGCCGGCTCGGCGACACGGTCGTGGCGCATCTCCCGCGCCGCCGCCCAGAGGTCGACCGCGATCGATCCGCAGCTGGTGCAGCGGTAGCTGGCCGCCTTGTCCTCGTGGCGCAGGTACCTGCCCTGCCGGTCGACGATGAGCGGGGCGTTGAGCGCCTCGAAGGTGCCGTCCGGGCAGGCGTTGGGGCACTGCAGGTCACGCGGGCGGGGCATCGACCCATCCTCGCAGGCGGGGGCGCGGGGTTGCCAGCGGCAGCCCTCGGGCCCAACGGCAGCGGCGGTCTGGACCGTTCGACCCTGGGCAGGCGGACGCGGTCGCGGCTAGCCTGGGTGGGACCATGAGCATCGTCATCGAATCCCAGGGCGGGGCGCGGCTGCTGCTGCGCATCCGCGACCACGAGGTGATCGCCGACCAGCCGGAGCAGGCGCGCAGCAGCGACGCGGGGCCCACGCCCACCGAGCTGTTCGTCGCCTCGCTGGCGGGCTGCGTCGCCTACTACGCGGTCACCTTCCTGCAGCGCCGCGGCGTCGACACCGAGGGCATGCAGGTGGTCTGCCGCCACACCATGAGCGACGAGGGCCCGCACCGGGTGGCGAGCATCGACGTCGACGTGCCGGTTCCTGCCGGGATCGACCAGAACTGGCTGGCTCCGCTGCAGCGCTCGATCGACCACTGCGTGGTGCACAACTCGCTGCTGCAGCCGCCCGAGGTGCGCATCCGCCTCGCCCAGGCCGCCGAGGCTCAGCGCGGCGGCAGGTAGAAGGAGACCCCGATCGTCCCCGGCCCGGCGTGGCAGCCGACGATGGGGCCGATCTCGATGATCTCGGGATGCCCCTGGCTGTGCGGCGCCAGGCGCCGGGCCAGCATCTGGCAGTCCTCGAGCTTGTCGGCGTGGCCGAGCACCACGCGCGCCGGACGGCCCGCCTCGCCGCTGGCGGAGATCACCTCGTCGCAGATGCGGTCGAGCGCGCGCGGGTAGGTGCGCACCCGGTCGAAGGGCTCGATGCTGCCTTCGAGGATCTGCAGCACCGGCTTGATGTTGAGCACCGAGCCGAGCAGCGCGCGGGCGCCGCCGATGCGGCCGCCGCGGCGCAGGTAGTCGAGGGTCTCGACGGTGAAGACGGTGCGCTGCCGCCGCATCACCTCGTCGATGGTGCCAAGTACGTCAGAAACCGAGCCGCCCTGCTCGGCGCATTCGATGCCGGCCACCAGGATGGCCCAGTGGCCCACCGAGACGCTGCGCGTGTCGATGACGTGGATGTCGAGGTCGGGCAGCTGCTCGCGCGCGTTCATGGCCGCGCTGTAGGTGCCGCTCATCTCCGACGACAGGGTGGTGCAGACCACCGAGGAGCCGTCCGCGGCCGCCTCGCGGAAGGCGGCGGCGAAGGCGTCGGGCGAGGGCTGCGAGGTGGTGGGATTCCTGGTCGCCTGGCGCATGCGCTCGTAGAACTGCTCGGCGTTGACGTCGACGCCGTCGACGAGCACCTCGTCGCCGAAGATGACCGACAGCGGCACGGTGATGACCCGGTGCTCGGCGGCGTAGGCGGGGGCCAGGTCGGCGGTGCTGTCGGCCACGAAACGGATGCCTGGCATCGGCGTCACTCCCAAGAAATGCAGCGGCGGGCGGCGGTCATGCGCCGGGTTCCGGCACGGGCCCGACGGCGTCCGACGCCGCGGCCATGGGTTCGATGAGGCTGGCCAGCGAGCGCGCCAGGCGCTCCCGGCGGGCGGCGGTGGTGCGGGCCAGACGGCGCTGGAAGGCGGCCACCTCGGCGGCCAGCGCGTCGGCCGCCTCGGCGCTCTCCGAGCCGATGGCCCCGTAGACGGCGGCCACGAACATGCTCAGCGCCGTGGCCGCCTCCGGCGCGGTGCGCAGCAGCTGGCGCAGCCCGCTGCGGGTGCGGCCGGGCAGGCGCTCGGCCTGGCCCAGCCAGAAGCCGAGGTGGCCGGCCAGGTCGACGCTGCGCGAGGCGCGCTCGATGGCGCCGCTCAAGCCGCCCAGCCCCTCGAAGCCGGCCCGCGCACGGCGCAGCGCGCGCTCCTCGGCGAGCGGCGCGGTCGGCGCCCCCAGCGCGGCGCGGCCGGCGGCGGTGGGGGCGAAGCCCACCTGGGTGCGGCCCACGGCGACGCCGGGACGGTGCGCATAGGAGGTGGCCACCAGCCCGTCCCGCTCCAGCTCGCGGAGCAGGTCGTAGGCGGTCCAGGCGCTGATGCCCAGCGGCGCGGCGACGGCGCTGTAATGCACCGCGCCCCCGGCGGCGGCGCAGGCCACGTCGAGCGCGGCCAGGCACTCGCGGCGGCGGCTGGTGAGGCTCGGCCTCCCAAGAATCGACACGGCGGGGGAGGGTAGGGGGCCGGTGGCGTCCCGTCAAGTGGGGCCCGGCTCGCGCGGCACAATACGTCGCCCACCCATGGCCGATCTGCCCACCCCCGCCGACCTGCTCCCCGCGCCCTGGCGCCCCGCTCCCCTGCGCGGCGGCCGCGTCGTGGTGGACGCCGTCGAGAGCGCGGCGCTGCGCGACAACCCGCTCGGCGATCCTTCGCGGCGCACCCTGCTGGTCTGGCTGCCGCCGGGCTACGAAACGGAGGCGTCGCGGCGCTACCCGGTCATCTACGTGCTGCCCGGCTACGGCTCCGCCGTCGAGGGCTGGCTCGACCGCGACCTCTACGAGCCGACCATCTTCGAGCGCCTCGACCGGCTCTACTCCGGAGAGGACCCGCCGCCCGAATGCCTGGTCGTGTTCCTCGACGGCGCCACATCGTACGGCGGCAGCCAGTTCGTCAACTCCCCCGCCACGGGCCGCTACCAGGACTACGTCTGCGACGACGTGGTGGCCCACGTGGACACCACGTATCGGACGATTCCGGCAGCAACTGCGCGCGGGTTGTCCGGCCACAGCAGCGGCGGCATCGGCGCGCTGGTGCTGGCCATGCGCCGCCCCGACGTCTTCGGCGCCGCCGCCTCGCACGCCGGCGACGCCATGTTCGAGCACTGCTACGGCCGCGAATTGGGCGACTTCGCCCGCGCCCTGCGCGAGCACGACGGCAACGTCGTCGCCCTGCGCGACCACCTGCTCGGCGACGAGGACTACCGCCGCCGCCACTTCGGCCCGCTCATGGTGCTCGGCTGCGCCGCCGCCTACTCACCCGACCCCGACGCACCGCTCGGCATCGGCCTCCCCGTCGACCCGCAGGGCCGCCTCGTCCCGCGGAACTGGGAGCGCTGGCTCGCCGAGGACCCCGTCCGCCTCGCCCCCTCGCACACCGCCGAGCTGCGCGCCCTGCGCGCCCTCTACCTCGACGCCGGCGACACCGACGAGTACTACATGGACCTCGGCGCCGCCGCCCTCCACGAGTTGCTCGACTCCCTGGGCATCGCCCACCGCTACGACCGCTTCAAGGGCCGCCATGGCGGCATGGCCCACCGCTACCCCATCGGCTACGACTTCCTCGCCAGGGCCATGGCGTCGCAGGTGTGATCCTCCGCGAACGCGTCGCGCAGCTCGGGAGGGGCGGGTACCATGGCGCCATGGCCGCCCATCCGGAGCCCGTCGACCCGGTCGACGAGGAGCTCGCCGAGCTCCTCCGGCACCCCGCCGTCAAAAAGCGCCTCGACGACTACGAGCGCCGCCGCCGCGAGGGTCGTCTCGGCAAGGGAGCATCCCACGACGACGCGCGCCGCGTGGCCGGCCTACCGCCGCGGCCGGCGGACCGCGACAGCACCGCTTGAGGCTCGTTTGGGAGCCACCGGCTCTCGACGACCTCGCCGCCGCCGCGGACTGGTCGGTGCTGCAGGCGCGGGCCGTGGTGGAGGCGATGGAGCGGATGAGCCAGCGGGGCTTCTCGCTGGGCAAGCCGACGGGCCGCCCGGGTATCCGCTACTGGCCGGTGCCGCCGCTCGGCGTCTTCTACAGCGTCGAGGGTGACGAGCTGCGCGTGCTCCAGGTGGTCGACGTGCGCCGCCTCCGCGACGCGCCCTGACCACCACCCCCTCCCTACAATCCGCCCCCATGCTGCTGTGCATCGACGTCGGCAACACCAACATCGTGCTCGGCGTCTTCGACGGCGAGGAGCTGGTCGCCGACTTCCGGCTGCACACCGACGAGCGCAGCACGGGCGACGAGCTGGGGCTGCTCGTCTCCGGGCTGCTGGAGAGCCGCGGCATCGGCACCGGGAGCATCACCGCGGTGGTGGTGAGCAACGTGGTGCCCATCCTCAGCCGCCCCATCGACGAGCTGTCGCACCACTACTTCAAGATGGCGCCGATGGTGGTGGGCCCGGGCATCCGCACCGGGATGCGTATCCTCTACGAGGATCCGCGGCAGGTCGGCGCCGACCGGATCGTCAACTCCATCGCCGCCTTCAGGCGCTACGGCGGCCCCGCGGTGCTGGTCGACTTCGGCACCGCCACCACTTTCGACGCCATCTCCAAGAACGGCGACTACCTGGGCGGCGCCATCGCGCCCGGCATCGTCATCAGCCTCGATGCGCTGGTGGCCCACGCGGCCAAGCTGACCCGCGTCGAGCTGGTCGCGCCGCCGGTGGTGATCGGGCGCAACACGGCGGCGAGCATGCAGGCGGGGCTGGTCTACGGCTACGTCGGCCTCATCGAGGGGATCGTGGAGCGCATGAAGAAGGAGCTCGGTGACGGCGCCAAGGTGATCGCCACCGGCGGCCTGGCCGAGCTGATCGCGGCGCAGACGGGCGTCATCGACACCGTCGACCAGCGGCTCACCCTCGACGGGCTGCGCATCATCCACGAGAGCAACGCGGCAGGATAGAAGCCGCGGGCGCAGCCCGGCCGGGGGCTCGCGCCGCCGGCGGTCGCACCCGGCAGGGCCGGGCCGTGGACTTTTTGTTTGTACCATCGCCCCATGGCACTCGCCCCTGCCGCCGCGCCCACGCTGCGCGCCGGCGCACTCACGCTCAGATCTCCGGTGCTCGTCGCGCCCATGGCCGGCATCACCGACGCGCCCTTCCGCGAGATCGCCGCAGAGATGGGCGCGGGGCTGGTGACCACCGAGATGGTCGCCGCCGAGGCGGTGGTGCGCAGCCAGGAGGCGAGCATCAAGCTGCTCGACTTCCCGCCCGAGGTGAAGCCGGTGGCCGCCCAGCTGGTCGGCTCCGACCCCGGCGTGATGGCCGAGGCCGCCCAGGTCTGCGTCGAGCGGGGCGCCATGGCCGTCGACGTCAACCTCGGCTGCCCGGTGCGCAAGGTGGTGGGCATCGGCAACGGCGCCGCGCTGGCCCGCGATGTCCACCGCACCGCCGCCGTCCTCGGCGCCATGGTCGAGGCGGTGCCCGACACCCCGATCACCGCCAAGATGCGCCTCGGCTGGGACCACCAGACCATCAACGCCCCCGAGCTGGCCCGCGCCCTGCAGGACGTGGGCGTGCGCCTGGTCACCGTGCACGGCCGCACCCGCTGCCAGGCCTACGAGGGCTGGGCCGACTGGGAGCAGATCGCCCGGGTCAAGCAGGCCGTCGACATCCCGGTGCTGGGCAGCGGCGACGTGCGCGACCCCGAGGCCGTCGCCGAGCGCGTCGAGCGCGGTGACGTCGACGGCGTGGTGGTCGCCCGCGGCATGCTCGGCAACTTCTGGCTGGTGCGCCAGATGGAGCACCGCCTGCGCACCGGCGAGCCGCTGCCCGACCAGCCCTTCGAGGACCGCGTCGCGCTGACCCGCCGCCACGTCCGCGCCCTCTGCGACTACTACGGCGAGCGCCGCGCCATGCGCATCGGCCGCAAGTACGTGGCCTGGACCATCAAGGGCTGCAACGGCGCCGCCCGGCTGCGCTCGATGGTGCAGGACATGGTCTCGAGCGAGCGCATGGAGGAGCTCTTCGACCTCGCCCTGGCCTCCGGCCAGCGTCCTGAGGGCTGGTTCGCGCCCGTCTTCACCAGCGGCGAAGGATGAGCGAGTCGCGCTTCGGCGAGCCTGTCGAGCTGCCCTGGTGGACCCTGCCGCTGGGCCTGCCCATCCTGGCCGCGCTGGTCACCGGCGCGGTGGTCAGCGCTCCGCTCAGCGGGCGGCTGCTGCTGGTGGTCGCCTCCGCGCTGATGCTCGTCGTGCTCCTCCGCGTCGCCCTGCGCGTGCGCAGCACCAGCATGCAGAGCGTCTACATCAGCGCCGCCCTGGCCCTGTGGGCCTTCTGCGTGCTGGTCTGGGCCGTCGAGCGCTTCGGGGGCTGAGCCGGCCCCGCGCCCTCTCGCAGGCAAAGAAAAAGGGCGCCCCCGGAAACCAGGGACGCCCCGAGAGGGGGGGCAATGTGATGCGTTCCAGCCGCCAGAGTTCCTGGAACGGGTTTGGATGATACCGGATGTATCACTTGGAGTCAAGCACTTACGACGCCCCGAATCATGCCATGCGACGACCTCGTCGCGCCGCAACACACGTTTCAACGGGGCTCGCATATACTCCGCTGCCACCTTTCCGCCAGCGGCGG
>Ga0207700_10001003_pt1 | contig 16297 bp, 10 predicted proteins | sample LARL82metaG_FD_184348 | JGI IMG/M metagenome (GOLD analysis project Ga0207700, IMG submission 184348) | Corn, switchgrass and miscanthus rhizosphere microbial communities from Kellogg Biological Station, Michigan, USA - LAR L8-2 metaG... | ecosystem: Host-associated > Plants > Roots >...
GAGGACATTGAAACCGCCGCAGAAAACGTGAACGTGGCTGATTTTATTCGCTCATTGCCTGAAGGCTTTAAAGCTCCTGTGCTGGAGCGCGGCAGCACCATGAGCACCGGCCAGAAGCAGCTCATCTCGTTTGCTCGCGCGCTTGCGCACAATCCTAAAATTCTTGTGCTGGATGAAGCCACCTCCAGCGTCGATACGGAAACTGAAATCCGCGTGCGTGAAGCGCTTACCCGCATGGTGGAAGGCCGCACGTCGGTCATCATCGCGCATCGGCTCTCTACGATTCAGCGGGCAGACAAAATCATCGTGATGCACAAAGGCCATGTCCGCGAAGTGGGAACGCACCAGCAGTTGCTGGGCCAGCGCGGCATCTACTGGAAGCTTTATCAATTGCAATATAAAGACCAGGAACTGGGAGTCCCGCAAGTAGGAGCGGACGACTAGCTTTTCTTCTCCCGACCCTGAGCTTGCCGAAGGGGAGGGAACCCTACCCTAAGATGGCGCTAGACTCCTAACACAATTCCCTGCCATGCCTTCTTTCCGCGGTGATTTCGGCGAGAAGGTCCTCTCTCTTGAGTTCGTTACAAGAGTGCCATGGGTGATTTCAAGGAAGCCGTAACAGGACAAGTTTCTATCAATCCAGTGAAAAACCGCAGAAACTGGGCGCCACGACTAACCGACGCCCTCTTTCCATTTTCCCAACCCATTTTATTTCCTCAACCGGCTCCATCCGGGATGATGGTAATATGCTGAACAAAGATCCGCAGTGAAATCCCCCTTCAAATAAAAGCAGAATGCATCCACGAACAAACGGTATTGCTACAAATCTTGTGGTTCGGACGAAACGCGGGTTTCGCGGGCTTGCAATGTATCTCGTTCTCTTTCTGTCGATGTCATCCTGGTCAATCGCCACGGCGCAGCCTCTCCACCATCCTCAAAGTCCGGAAAGCCTGAAGGCTGCCTTTACCAGCTTAAAGGCGACGCCGAACAGCCGGGCAGCGCAACACCGTTACCTGAAGGCATTTCCCCGCACCTATAAAAAGTTTCAGGCATATTTCGGAACGGGCGGCGCGCTGGCGGATGGCTATGAGTGTGACTACATTTTTGCGCTCTCCACCTTGCAGAGTCATCACGTGGCGGAAGTTGGCAGCCTGTTGGTCCGGTTGAGCAAAGACGCCGAATACCATCCCAGTGCGCCCAGCTGTCTCCAAAATGTGATGGCCAAATACGGTAACAGCCATACAAAGCAGTTTGCCGGCTTTCTCCACCAGCTCTCACCCCAGGAGCGCGGCCAGTTGGTCACTTTTCTGGCAGCGGCCGACCTGGCTAACGGCCCCGAGTATCAGGGCATCGTTCAGAATCTGAAAGACCTGCAGGAAGCTGACCTGGCCAAAGAATTTCAACAGGCGCAGGCGGAACGATCAAAGCAAACTCGCCGTTGAGCTTTCTAAATCCCGAGCAGGGCGAGGGATCCCTATCGCCTCCCGACTCTCGCGGCCAAACAATGGTCTTTTCGATTACGGCGATTCCGCGCGATGTCGGCGGTTCCGGCGATGGCCTCCCCCCTCCCCCGGTCATCCCAGATTGGCGTAGGTTTCAGGGGGTATCATCCCAACCCATCCCAGATTGGCGTGTACTTGATGCATGTGGGTACTGATTGGCGTAGGGTTGAGATGGCTCATGTGGCACCGCCGCCCTCGGCGGTGGTTATGACCAGTATCACCAATGTGGATCAGTGGTAAGGTTTGCCTTTCCCGATTTCGGCGATTACGCGCGATTCCGGCGATCACGGCGATTAACACCCCTCCCCCCATCCTTCAACTAGGATTCCAAAGGACTTAACCGATGTCATCCCAATGGCATCCCAAGTTGGCTTTGGGGGTCAGGCAAACGGGGCAGATTTGGCTAGCAGCTAGAAGCTAGTCGCTAGCAGCTTGTTGTCAAAGAGCATAGAACTACTGCTTTTCCTCACTAGGAGGAAAATAGTTAAATTTACCATTTATTCGCCTAACAGTCAAGCATAAAACCATTTTTAGGTTAGTTTTCTGCGCCCAGTGCGTCACTAGGTCCAAGCGCCGCAATGCCGCGGAATTATTGAGCCCACCCCCAAAGGCGAGCGTCAGCGAGCCGGGAGGGGTGGGTAAGCCAAAGAGAGCCATTAATTACACCGTGGGTCCGCGCGTAGCGCAGCGAAGCGCTAAAGAGAGAATGGAACAGTTAAACTATTGCTGCCATGGATTCGCTCGCACCTGAACCAAAGATGGGAATAAGCGAATTTTCAGAACTGCTCCGCAGTACTGACGCACCTCAGCGCAGTGAAATTGTTGCATTCCTTAAAGGGAAGAAGAACAATGAGTGGCCGAAATTCCTTGTGGCGGCAATGGAAGTTGATCCATCTTTCTGTCATCTTTTTCCCAGACTCGCGGACGCCACTTGTAGATGGGATTATGCTGATATTGCACAAGCACTCTCGCAGGCCTTTGAGGGGGCTCAACAATCGCTTCAGAATGACGACCGAATTGCATGGGCTAACTGGTTGTGCGAATGGCTATCCGCACATCATGACCAATATTCTGTTCGACTAGAAAACGAGTCGTTAGACACGATAGCGCATGCGGTTTTGACTAATGAGGACATTGTTCAGGGGTTTTGGCAGCGACCATCCAAGCTTGTGAATGCATGGAAATTCTCGCCCACAATCCATGACAGGCTCGCTGCTGACGATATTTCGGCTGTTCTTAAGCGTCACCTCGAAAATTTCATGAGTGACTACAACGGGGTAGGGCTCTTGCTGAAATGGCTGACTGGCGACCAGCGCCGAATGCTAGATATAAGTGCTCAAGTCTGGCGCGGATGGTTGGTCCAATGGTTTCAAACGAAGATCAAGCATGGCCGGGACGAAAGCGATGATGTTTTTGCCGATCTGGCACTTGGGATTTTCGGTAAGCGACGGATTCACGTCTTGATAGATCAAATGCAAGTTCACGAACTGGCCAATGTTCTGGGAAATCTCAAGCATTCCCCTCTCATGCACTGCTTGGCCGCACAGGCGCCAGACAGAATTGCTCTGGGCTTGCGGGAGGTCTGGAAACGGTATCAAGCTGATCACCTCAAGGAACGATGGGCAACCTGTCGAGGCATTGCGAATGTCATTCAGAGTACTGGAGCAATACCGTTGATCAAGGAAATCTTGCTACTGGGATTCTCCTTGGGTGTTATCGCGAGCGAGGAAAAAATCGATCTCAACTCTCCCCAGTTTTGGCAGGACCAAATTTTTTTTACTCTCACCATTAATGAAGTGCAAGAACTCCCCGAGCCAATTGTCCTTCAGGCAAAACTATGGTTTTTGCTTCGTAGTCTAGCTGTCTATATTGAAAACCAGTGGAGTCACCGCACCGAAATTCTAGGGGTCAGTTCCGAAATTGCTACGTTTGCAGCCGAGCATCCAGAAACGTGGGCGCTTGCCTTGCCGTGGATCCTTGAACGCTCCGATTTGCTTAATGGAACGGCAGAGTCTGTGACGACATTACTGACGAATCAGTTTGACAGTGTGGCAAATGCTTTGAATGAGCTTTGCGTTGCAAGAGAGATTTCGAAAGTGCGTGATCGTGCCTTAGGAATTAGCGCCATTCTACGGGGGATAGAATCGCCAGGACCAGAGCTTGTGCGCCAAATAATGGATGTAGTAACAACTTGGATTGATGCCAGACAAGTTTTTCCCCATCCGCTTGAGTTACCAAGTTCTACTTGGTTGGGTTCGTTGGGTATTGAGGGTACGTTTCGTGCGGCGGTTCAGAACGCGGAGCGGAATTTCAAAGACTTTTTTAGGTCTGTGGCCGGATTGGATGAAGATATTCATACATCACGTCTCCTGGATGAGTTGGCCCGGGCATTGAAGTCGGCAAATCTGGACATTCGAGGATTGGCACGGTCGCCTTCAACGACACCCTTAGTAAGTTTGGAGTCTCGTCAAGCTCCAAAAAGATCAGAAGAGCCCAAGTATGGTCTGGATCTTGCGTTGATAATGAGTTGTTCGATTCCTGAAAAGATTGCCTTTGACCTTGCGGAACTCATACAGGTAAAGAAATTGCGCAGGCGAAAGGATTTGGGTTCTTTCAGCGAAAGTTGGTCGATTGACACGCGCCAGTTGGAAAAGCTCGTTTCAATATCAGCAAGTTCCGCGTATTGGTTGTTCGACGAACGAGGCAATGTCCTCGTGGTTCCATCTAAGCTGCTTTGGGGCATCGCCGGTGCACGGTCTCACCGGGGTGCTGCGATGACCATTTCTCATCACGAAGTGCGTTCAATGGCAATTCCCTTAGCCCAGTTCTTCGCTGACCTTCTGGTCGGGGCTTGGGTGGGCAACCCAGGAGAGAGAGTATTGAAAATCGCACGCGGAGAAGACAGGCTGATACAACCAAGACTAATGGCTGAATTTCGGATCCGGTGGAGTCAGGAATAAACGTCAAAGCAAAATGCAACACATTTTCCTCCTTACGTCCGTGGTGAGATTACCCACACACATTTACAATTCCCTCTCACCCTTATGCCAAAACTTCTTCGCTGCGCCATCTTTGCCCTTGTCGTTCTCCTCGCCATCGCACCTCTCCACGCCCAATCCACAGCGGCGCCTTATGACCTCATCATCCGCAATGGACACATCATTGACGGCACGGGCTCGCCCTGGTACTCCGGCGATATCGGCATTCGCAACGGCCACATCGCGGCCATAGGATTTCTCGGCACAGCGCAGGCAAAGCGCACCATTGACGCGCACGGCATGGTCGTCGCGCCGGGCTTCATTGACATGCTGGGCCAGTCCGAGCTGACGATCCTGGTCAACCCGCATCTGCCTTCCAAAATTTTTCAGGGCATTACCACGGAGTTCACCGGCGAAGGCGGGTCGGCTGCGCCGCTCAATGATTCGATCATCAAGGCCGACAAAGTCTCTTACGACCATCTGAAGATCACGCCCGATTGGCGAACGCTGCGGCAATACTTTGCTCGCCTGGAAAAGCAGGGCATGGGTATTAACCTGGGGACTTACGTTGGCGCCACGCAGGTCCGACGCATGGTCATGGGCGATGACAAGGTCCAGCCCACGCCGACGCAGCTTGAGCAAATGAAGGCGCTGGTGCGCGATGCCATGCGTGATGGCGCTGTCGGCGTCTCAACATCACTGCAATACGCTCCCGCTCCATACGCTTCAACCGAAGAACTGATCGCCCTGGCCGCCGTGGCTTCCAACTTCGGCGGCATCTACGCCACGCACATGCGCAGTGAAGGTTCCGCTATCACCGCCGCCATCGATGAGGCTGTCCGCATTGGCCGTGAGGCGCACATCCCGGTGGAGATCTGGCACCTCAAGGCCGCGGGCAAGCCGCAGTGGGGCCAGATGCCGCAGATCGTCGCCCAGATTGAAAAGGCCCGCGCCACCGGCGTGGATGTTGGCGCTAACACATACGCCTATCCCGCATGGTTCAATAATTTTTCCGCCTTCATTCCACCGTGGGCGCATGATGGCGGCGACGCGAAATTGGTCGAGCGGCTCAAGGACCCGTCCATCCGCGCGCGCATTCGCAAAGAAATGGAAACGCCTTCCACTGACTGGGACAATGAGTGGCAGGAGGTCGCCGGGCCTGAAGCGATCCTGGTGAGCGTGGTGCAGAACCCGCAGCTCCTGCCGCTGCAGGGCAAGACCATTGCAGAGATCGCGAAGCTCTGGAACAAAGATCCGTTTGACACCATCTTCGACCTGCTGATCCAGGACAACGCTTACACCTATGTTGCGGTCTTCGGGATGGCGGAGCCGGACGTGGCCTTGGCGCTCCAGCAGCCGTGGGTCTCGGTGGATAACGATTCGCAAGGCACCGCCCCTGATGGCCTGCTGGGCCAGGAGCATCCGCATCCGCGCGCTTATGGAACTTTTCCGCGTATCCTGCGCAAATATGTGCGCGAAGAAAAGAAGCTGCGGCTGGAAGATGCCATCCGCAAATTCACGGCGCTTCCGGCGCAGCGCATGCGCGTGGGCGACCGCGGCGTCCTGAAAGCCGGCATGTGGGCCGATGTGGTGATCTTTGATCCGCAGACTGTCACCGACCGCGCAACCTTTGAAAATCCGAACCAGCTTTCTGAAGGCATGCAGTACGTGCTGGTGAACGGCGTTCCTGTCATCGACAATGGCAAAGCGACGAATGCGCTGCCCGGCAAGATATTACGTGGGCCGGGGTATCAACCGTGAGTCTTTCTGAATCCCGACCCTGAGCTTGTCGAAGGGGAGGGAGCCCTATAACCACCAGAACTCTTAAAAGGGAAACTACCTCGATCCTCTCCCGCAGTAGATTTTTGTGGCCGACGAATTCTTGCGTCGATAGGGCTCCCTCACTTACGCTCGGGATTTGAAAACAATGCAATTCCTACTCTCCGCCGGCGAAGCCTCACCATGGAACGGTAATAGCCCGCCGTTTCACCGGCGGTAGGTGTTCAGGTAAAATGTGTCCGCGGACATGGGGATTGTTATGCGCTCTCTTTATCTGCTTATCATCACGTTGGTCCTGTCGCACGCCGCTTTAGCGCAGCCAGCCTTCACTACCTGCATTGGCGATATCGGCAACTGCAGCACCTCCGTTTCATCCATCAATCTGGGACCGGCTACGGTGGGCGGCGGAGCGTTTGTGCCGGTGAAGATCACCAATACCGGCTCGGCGCAGCTGGTGATCAATTACAGCTTCAGCAACCCAGCCTTCGCCTTCGGGCTGTCCCAGACGCTCCCGCCCAATCCTTTGGTCATCGATCCCGGCGCAAGCATGCAGACCTTTATTGTCTTCACGCCACCGGCCGTGGGAGCCCAGGCCGGACAGTTCGTCAGCATGGACAACGCCGCAGGTTCGCCGCACGTGATCCCGCTCAGTGGCGCCGGCGTGAGTGTGGCTTCCGGAGATTTTGCCGTGATGCTCGATCCTGCGGGCCCATCCACCATCGCGCTCAAGAAGGGCACCACCACCACGTTCCCTGTTTATGTTCTGGAAGGCCCCAACCCGAACCCCTCCGCCGCAGGCGCGGCCCAATGTTCCGGCGGCCCAACAGGCTCTTCCTGCAGCCTGGATCCCAACTTCTTCGCGGGTTTCGCGTCGCAGGTGAAGATAGAGGTTTCCGTGACCGTTCCGGCCAATACGAGCCGCCTGCATGGTTCACCCCTGGTATGGGCGGCGATGCTCCCGGCTTTGGTTCTGCTGGGTGCCCGCCGAAGGACAGCTGTTCTGGCGCCACTTGCGGTCCTGTTCCTTGCTTTATGCATTTCTTGCGGAGGAGGAAATTCCGCTCCAAGCCCACCGATCACGATCACGGCCGAAGTCAACGGATCATCGCCGCACACGCTTACCGTTCCGGTCACGTTGCAATAGTTCTCCGCGCTTCCGCAGTGAGATTCTTGCAGCGGCAGGGTTCCCTCGCGTACGCTCAGGTTTGCACAAAAGCATGAACTTCCTACTCTCCGCGGGTGAAGCCTCAGGCGATACTTACGGCGCACAGCTTATTGAAGCTTTGCGCCAACTGGATCCCTTGCCTCAGGATGCGCAAAAGCAGCGCGACCCGGGTTCGACCTTCTTTGGCATGGGCGGAGAAAAGATGCGTGCTTCCGGCGCGGAGCTTTTGGTCCATGCCAATGAGGTTGCCGTGGTGGGACTGGTTGAGGTGGTAAAACACCTGCCGGACATTCGCCGCCGATTCAAGCATCTGGTGGCCGAAGCTGCGCAACGCAAGCCCACGGCCGCCATCCTGATTGACTTCCCTGATTTCAACCTGCGGCTGGCGCGCGAGCTGCATGGCCTGGGCATTCCGGTCTTTTATTTTGTAAGCCCGCAGATATGGGCCTGGCGCACCGGACGCGTGCAGCAGATCAAAAAATATGTCCGCAAGATGATCGTGATCTTTCCTTTTGAGCAGGAATTTTATGCGCGGCATGGCGTTGAGGTGAGCTACGTGGGGCATCCGCTGGCGTATGTGCCGCCGCCGCAGATTTCGCGGGAAGAGTTTGCCGCGAAGCATGGGCTGGATCCGCAGAAGCAATGGATTGCGCTTCTGCCGGGGAGCCGCAGGAAGGAAGTTCGGCTGAATTTGCCGGCGATGGTTGAGGCGGCGCAGCTTTTAGAGAAGCAGGGTAATAACTTTGAGTTTGTGCTGCCAGTGGCTTCCACGCTGAACGAAGAATGGCTGAGCGTCCAGTTAGGGCGTGGTACCTCAGCGGCTAAAGCCGGAGAGTCTAAAAGCTCTGAACGCAGGCCTTCAGGTTCATCCGGTTCTGAGCCGTCGTCCGCCGCAGGGTGGAGCAGGCCTTCAGGCCTGCGGAAAGAACTGAACAAAACTCCGGCTTTAGCCGCTGAGGTAAAAGCTCCACTGGTCCACCTCACCCACAACGCTCGCGCCACTCTGATGCACGCTCGCGCAGCGGTCGTCGCCAGCGGAACTGCCACGGTGGAAGCCGCGCTGTCTGGAACGCCCTTTATCGTCGTCTATCGGCTGGCTCCGCTCACGTGGCTCCTTGGCCGACGGCTGGTAAAACTCGACACGTTCGCCATGCCGAACTTGATCGCCAGCAAAAAGATTGTGCCAGAGCTGATCCAGAAAGACTTTACCGCGCAAAACGTCTTAAAGGCGCTGAATGCCATCATCCTGGACGGGCCCGCGCGGCAACAGATGGAAGCTGACCTGAAAATGGTGCAGCAGCGCCTGCGCGACAGCCAGCATACGGAGTCGCCCGCGCAACAGGCGGCGCGGGAGATACTGGGGGCCATGGCAAGGGTTTAGAATTGTTAACAGGCCGCCGATGAGGCCGCTCAAAGGTCCCGCTCTTCAGCCGGCACGCGCTCTGCTGTATGCTTCCATTAGTAATAAGGCAGCTTTTCTGGGAAAATTTACATCTAACCTGAGTACTTTTCAGCACTTTTTGGAGAACTACATGCAAATCGCACGACGACCCCTGCGACGTGCCGTACTGTTTATTGGCCTGATCGCGTCTCTCTGCCTGCCCGCGCTTGCGGCTGACCGTTCCCGGGTGAAGGCTGAAGACTACGTGATTGATGCGGAGATCGTGCCCAAAACTCACCGCCTTACGGCGCGCGCCAAAGTGAAATTTATGGCGATGGAAGACCTGAACTTTGCCAGCTTTGATCTGCACAACGGCCTGCGCGTAACCAAGGTGCTCGACGAAAAAGGGAAGCCGCTTACGGCCGAGCGCGTCACGCAGGACAACACTGTCCGCATCAGCTTCCCCAACACCCTGGCGAAGGGCAGCAGCACAACGCTCACGTTTGACTATGAAGGCGCGCTGGCCAATGCCGATGACAGTCCGGTGGAAGGGCTCAAGCTGGCTTACATCGGCGATGATGCTATCTATCTTCTTTATCCCGGACGCTGGTTCCCGGTGACGAATTACGGCATTGACCGCTTCACCGCCACCATCAACGTGACAGCCCCGGCAGGGATTACTGTAGTCGGCAGCGGCGGAGCGGGCGCTGCCAAGCCCGCTGCGGGCGGCAAAGCCGTTACAACGTTTACCTGGGACAAGCCTAGCTTTCCCGGAACCATCGTTGCAGGCAATTTCCAGGAGAGTTCCGTAGGAAGCGTAAAAGTTTATTTCAGCGCCAACAAAAAGCAGTTTGCTTCCGCCTATGGCGATACCGCCAACAAAGAGCTGGAATACTTCACGTCTATTTATGGTCCTTCAAACGCGGGCGGGACGTTGAAGCTTGTCGAACTGCCTGACGACACGGTACCCATGTGGTGGGCGCCGGAAATCGCGGCCCTGGCCACGCGCGATATCAGCGAAAAAACCAACTACCGCTTTCTGGCTGATGCCATTGGGCACCAGTGGTGGGGCGCAACCGTGAGCCCTGCCAGCAAAGACGATTGGTGGCTGGTGGATGGCGGCGCGCGCGACTCTGAAATGCGCTACGTGCAAAGCACCGCCGGACAGCAGGCGTTTGAAGATGCGTCGCGAGACATGGCCGTCGGCGCTCTGGCCTATGACACCACGCCGCTCGGCAGTATCGGAAAGCTGGATACGTTCTCTCCGCAGTTTCAGGCGCTGGTTACCGATAAAGGCGGCATGATCTTCCACATGCTGCGCTGGGTGATTGGCGATGCCGCCTTCGACAAAACAATGAAAGACTTCATGGCGAAGTATGGCGGCAAGTCTGCTTCAGTCGCGGACTTTGAGTCCATAGCGGAAAAAAATCATGGCGACAAGCTCACTGCCTTCTTCGCGCAATGGGTCGATGGCACTGGCGCGCCTGAATTCAAAATGAAGTACACCGTCTATCGCGTGAAGAAAGGCTTCCGGGTCGTCGGCGAAATCACGCAGGACCTTGATCTCTTCCGCATGCCGCTGGAATTAAAAGTCGATACAGACGGCCAGACCGAAATGAAGCGCATTGAGGTTGTCGGGACGGATTCCGCGTTTTCTGTCGATACTTTCGGCAAGCCGCGGCGCTTGGTGCTCGATCCCAATAACTGGGTGCTCAAGAATTCTCCCGATCTGCGCGTGCGCGTTGCTATCCGTCGCGGGCAGGAGCTGACGGCGCAGGGCAATCTATCTGAAGCGCTCACTGAGCTGAACAAAGCCCTTGAAGTGAATAAAAACAGTTCGCTGGCGCATTACCGCATTGCCGATATTTTCTTTGCGCAACGCAACTACCAGTCGGCGGCCAATGAATTTCGTGAAGCGCTGAACGGCGATGGTGATCCTCACTGGACCGAAGTCTGGAGCCACATCATGCTGGGCAAGATCTTTGATACCACGGGCCAGCGTGAGCGCGCGGTAAATGAATATCGCCAGGCTATCCAAACCGGAGACCCCACGCAGGGCGCTATGGATGAGGCGCGAAAGTATCTGGAAAAACCGTACGAGCGTGAACGCCGCCCGAACGGGAACTAGCTCTCTGAAATCCCGAACCCGCGGTTTTTGCGGGTGAGGGAACCCTATAGATTCGAAAAACTATTTGGATGTGCAATCCCCAGAACTTCTCATGCCTATAGGGATCTCTCGCTTCGCTCGAGACTTCAGAAAAGAAGTTCCTTCGTGTCCCTTGTGGTAGCTCTATTGCAGGCTTTTCAGGAAAGCCACAATCTGCCAGCGCTGTTGCTCCGGCAATCTTGACCATGAGGGCATTCCGTTTTTCATGCTGCCATTCTTCAACAGCCATTCCAGTTCGCCCGGAGTCGCGGCACGCACTTGCTCGGAGTGCAGATTAGGATATTTTTTAGTACCTATGGCTTCGCTGCCATGGCAGTTAGCGCAGTTCTGGCGGAAGAGCTTCGCTCCAGCGGCCACTGCCTCAGGCCGTCCTGCAAATGGATTCTCCCGCGTACGTTGCTTGTCCGGAACTCTGGTCAACCACACACCATCACCGGCTTCAGCATAAAGAAACAGTGATCCCATAAGGACGATGCAGCTAATGAACAGGAGAAGCCTTTTGACGTCCATAATCACTTCCCCCTCAGCCGTGAAAACGCCTGATTGATTTCATAAGCAACGCCAAACCGCAGCAAAAAGCCGTGGCTGTTGCTGTTCAATCCGGCCGCTGGCGATACGCTAAACGTCGGCCCGCTGGGCACGTGAAACGCCAGTGTTGGAGCCAGATAGTGCGACGTGTTGTGCAGGCCAAAGCTGTACCGGTCGCCCAATCCGCCGTAAAGCTCCGCTCCTGCTGCAAAGTTTTCCCGGCAGAATCGGCAGGCCTTAGGGCTGGCTGCCAGCGATAACGGTCGACTAACCGCCACAGCATAGCCAAATTCCCACGGCTCGCCGGCAATGTTCTTTTCCGCGATCATGTTCTCAGCCACATTCCAGCCTCTAAAGTTGCTGCTAAGGATCAGCTTCAACTCAACCTCGCGCTGCTTTTCGCTGCGGTCATTGCGGCCAAGGAAGTCAGCTATGCCATCATGGCCCACTACTTCCAGCAGCGCTTTGTCCGCGCTGTTGATGTCCTCAAATTCGGCATAGAGCACAGGGTTGATCCAGTGCTCCTGCAAAAGCGGACGGAAGCGGTTCTCAAAGCGGAAGCCGGTGAACACGCTGCTCTCATTGGCCGTGGTTTGCGAATCCAGATAAAGTTCTGATGTCCACCAGGTCTTCACGCCATATTCCATCTCGACGGCGTTTCCCAAGAAAGCATTTCCCGCGCCGGGGAATCCAGTCACGGACTTGGTGGCGACCTCCAGATTGCCCGGCTCCTCCATGTGGTGCGTGTAGGTGACAAAATAATTTTCCTGCGCGCGGGCCCTGCGCGGAAGCATCAGTGCGCCAACCACGCACGCCAAAAGAGCCAGTATTTTGAAGCTTCGAGCAAACAAGGGGCATCTCCGGTTTAAGGCAGTTCCATTTTGAAAATGAAATTGAATTTCAATTTCAAAATCATAAATAGAAGTTTAAAGCACGGACGTTTTTGCGGTCAATGATCTGGATCACAGAAGGCAAGCGCAGAACTTTGCTCTAATTGATAGGCCCTCCTTCATGATGGAGCCCTCTTCAGCTGAGTTTCATTTCTTCGGCCTTGGTCTGCAATTGATTGCAAAACCAATGCATTCTTCTTCATAAGGTAAATTTTTAGAATGTTTTACCCGGAAGTACATGTACTTTCGTTTATAGTCTGGCCATCGACTTCCGGCCATGGATCGCTTGATCTATGGGGCAATACATCCTAAATCCCGTTCCGCCTCAGCGCGGTCGTCGAGGTGCCTTTGCGTCCCCCTTAACGCAACAGGCTAAAAGGAGAAAAGCAACATGATGTCCCTTCGTCGTTCGGGATCTCTGCCCGGACTCGTTGCAGCATTGGCCGTTCTAGCATTAATTGTCTCCGCGGCGCCTGCCAGCGCGCAAAACATCTCCGGAGCAATTTTCACTACGTTTGCCGATGGAAACACGGTAAACGGGAACATCTATCCCTCAAAAACTGTTGTCTATCTGAACGGAGGTCCGCAGAACACAAATTCGGCGGGGCTTCCGGACGGCACTTATTATTTCCAGGTGACCAATCCCAATGGGAATGTTCTGCTCTCTACTGACGACGTGACTTGTCGTCAGGTAGTTGTCTTGGGCGGCATTTTCAAAGGTGTTCCCAGCGGCTCTCCTTCTGTCGCATGCACGGCTAGCGATGGAGGACAGGGAAACTTTCATCTCAACGGAGCGCTGAACCCCTCAAACGGCGGCTCGATTCCCGTACAGTTGTGCGCTCAAAGCGGTTGTCCTGCAGGCCAGCCGGACTTTAGTGACACGCCCAACCCCGGCGGTGAATACAAGGTTTGGCTCACCAACGTCAATGATTACGACCCAATCAACTGCGCGAATTTCGGCTTTTGCGATAACAAGAGCAAGACTGACAACTTCAAAGTGGAAGCGCAGCAGTGTACTGAGAATTGCACCACCGCTTCGGTGACCGTTTGCAAGTTCTGGGACATGAATGATAATGGCGCGCACGACGGCGGCGAGCCGCTTCTGTCGGGTTGGACGATCGATGCCGTAAACACAACCGGAGACGGATCTACCGTCAAGCAGACAACAGATGATTCCGGATGCACCACATTCACCGTTACCGGCTTTAATTCCTCACCGCAAATAGTGACTTTGAGTGAAGAATTGCAGCCGTTCTGGTCACAAACTGCGCCACTGCAAGGAACCTACCCGGGTGAGAGCGGCGGAAGCATTACGGTCACTGGTTGCAATTTCACCACTCCACCGATTCCCGCATGTGCTTCCACAATTTCTGTGCCTCTCAATGCCGGCGACAACGTGATTGCTCCAGACTTCGGCAATACTGGCATTGATCTGGCAGTAAGCAAAACAGCAACGCCCACTTTTACTCGTACGTTCAATTGGTCGATTCAGAAACTGGTGGATAAGACGCAGGTCGAACAATCGGGAGGATCAATCACTTTCAACTACACCGTGAACGTGGCTGAGACCGGCTTCGTCGACACAAACTGGCAGGTAAACGGCGCTATCACCGTTGCCAACGCGAATGCTTTTGCGATTACCGGCGTCAATGTCAGCGACGCGGTCGATGACAGCGGCAACTGCGTGATCACCGACGCAAATGGTGGGATCAATGAAACTGTTCCGGCTGGAGGGTCGCTGAGCCTGCCTTACACCTGCACTTACAGCTCACAGCCCGCTTACAACGTTACCGCCAACAACACCGCAACTGCCACGTGGGACGGAACCAAATTCCACACACCGGACAGCTCAATGACCGGCAGCGCTTCGTTTGTATTCAACAGCGGGTCTGCGGGAAATCCGACGAACGTCAACCAGACCATAACCGTCACGGATTGCTTCAACAGTCCGTGTCCTCCTGGCACGCTCACAACCCTGGGCACGCTCACCGGCACCACCACACAGCCTTTTGCCAGTGCCACATTTACCTATTCCCACACCGTGCCCAACGCGGCTCCGGGGACATGCGCATCCTACCCGAACACCGCCACCATCACGCAAACCGGCCAGAACTCAAGTCAGAACGTGACGGTCTGCAACACCAACACCGGCGCGCTGACCATGGGCTTCTGGCAGAACAAGAACGGCCAGGGGATCATCACCAGCTACTGCGGCGGAACGGGTGGAACGAGCCTTGACACGTTCCTGCGGCAGTTCAATCCGTATCAGGACCTGAGCGCTACGGCCACGTGCAGTCAGGATGCAAGCTACGTGACGGGAATCATCAAGGCGGCCCAGTGCACCAGCAGCACCAACACCTGCAACACCATGCTGCGCGCGCAGATGCTCTCCACGGCGCTGGACGTGTATTTCAGCACTCCATCGCTGGGCGGTAACCGCATAGGCGCATTCAACGGTCTGGGAGGCAGCACTCCTGCGCTGGGTGGCGTGGCCATCGACCTTTCCAAGGTCTGCGCCATGATCGATGGTTCAACGGGCAGCACCTGTAGTGGCGTAACGGAAGATGCGCGGCCTGAATTTGGCATCGCACCTCCCGCCCTTGGTACGACCGTTGGTCTGATGCTCTTGTATTCTGACTTCCTCTCCGGCGTGAATGGATCGCCGGTGGCAAGCAGCCCGAATGGCTCTACATGGTACAAAAACATCAAGGCCCGGCAGGTCATCGCCAAGGATGCCTTTGATTCAATCAACAACCAGAAAGCCCTCATCGCACCCCCGGGCACAACTGCTGCTCCCAGCTTCTAGGTGGGTGCAGTTGCGCCCGCGTTAAGGTGGGCTTAATAGAAGTGGCCCGGCAAATTGCCGGGCCACTTTTTCATTGGAAACTCTATTACGCGGAGGAACCGGCGCTTTTGGCCTGATAGCGAGTATCCACTGCCGCGATCACGCCCGCAGGATCTTTTTGCCATGCTTTTTCCAACTCCTTGGTAAAACCAAAGAGTATCCACGGGACCCGCGCCGCCAGGTCTGCCAGCATTTCATTCACGGCTTTTTCTTTCATCTGCTCTTCAATCCGCTGGCGATGGCGCCCCACCAGCACCACGGAATACGTCTTGCCCGTAGGAATGAAGTTCACGGAATGCTTGGTTACTTTTTTGTAGACCCACACCAGGTCACCGATCGGCGAAACCCATGTGCTGAACGTTTTGCGGCGGACCATCCATTGCTGCGCGATTTGAAGCTTCCCGTATTTCCGAATCACGGCTGGCTGCAGTTCGGCCTCAATCTGCTGTGAAAGCTGTTCAGCATTGCCATACACTGCAAGGTGTTTCCACACGGGAGAGAGCTGTGTTTCCGAGCTTCGACGCATCGCCTTAAGGCAGTTCCACAGCGCCAGGGCAAGCAGCGGCAATCCTATGATGAGCATGGCATAGCCATTGCTCCGATAATCAGCCGCGTTGAGCGTGAATGGCAGGACTTCACGAGCTAGATCAGCGTCTTCTGTCGCCAGCGGCCGCAGCAAGGCCTCTTTCACGCGGTCCGTTGTAGCCACTAGTTCGCCGGAGTATTCCAGCTTTTCCTTGCCCGGATCAGCTTTCACCAGCAGGATCTTTTTCCCTACGAGAAGGAAAATATATTCGTCCTTGATCTCGGTGGAAATCACCTGTCCGTTCTGCGTGCGTTTCTCCACATCTTGAAATCCGGTGCTCATCGATTTTGATCCGTTCACCGTGACGAAGTTGCGCCATTGCTGGTCGGGCGATTGGATGGCTGATAGTTCCACCGGCGATACCGGCCTGCATCCGAGTACAAAGTTCGCGCAGTAGCGGTAATTGCCCGCAATAACCAAAATGATGATGGCTAAGATTGCGCCATTCACCAGCAGCAGATTTCGGTTCGCTCTGC
>Ga0207700_10001004_pt1 | contig 16290 bp, 11 predicted proteins | sample LARL82metaG_FD_184348 | JGI IMG/M metagenome (GOLD analysis project Ga0207700, IMG submission 184348) | Corn, switchgrass and miscanthus rhizosphere microbial communities from Kellogg Biological Station, Michigan, USA - LAR L8-2 metaG... | ecosystem: Host-associated > Plants > Roots >...
ATTTCCCTATGGGCGCGCTAGCCAACCCTTCTGCAGTTTGTTCTGTCAGTCCCCTCGCTGCGAAGACGCGGCTACATTATGTAGTCAACATTAATCGTTATGTTAGACAAACATTCTACGTAACTTGAGTTTACCAGGCTGATTGCGACTAATATTATGCCAATGTCACGCTCGCCAGGGCCGACGCGACAGGCATCAAACATGCGCCCCCTTCTCTACAGGTGCTCATATGAAAAACTTCGATACGATTCTCGTCGCTTTTGCAGCGCTTGCGTTTGCAGCCGGCGTAGCGGCGCACCCAGGTGAAGTTGAAGTTGCGAAGGTCTCGGCTGCTGCCAGGGGAGTGGCGGAGGATCTGACCTTCGCACTGCTCGATGCCAATTCCAGCTACACGGCCGCCGACCCCGGCGATCGTGGCCTGCGACTGGGCGAACTGATCAAAGCCGCGCGTGACCGCCATGACGCGCTTGCCGCGCTGATCAATTCGGATCCCGAGGAGGTGCTCAAGGTCGCCCTGCCTGCAAGCGTCCGCGCGAGCTTCCCGGGTGAAGCCGCGCCGTTCCTCGAGCAGGACGCGCAGGAGGACGGCACGCTGGAGGTCTACCACGTCGATAGCGTTCATCGCGCAGACAATCACTATCTCTACGTGCTGAATACGATGAAGGGCAAGCTCTCGCTCAACTTCGCCGGGAAGCAGCCGGCATTCCTCACCGGCGCCAAGGTCCGCGTCACCGGCTTGAAGATCGACAACGCGCTCGCGCTCAACTCCGGCAGCAGTGTCACGACGCTGGCGGCAGCGCCGTTGCCGAACACATTGGGCGCCCAGAAAACGCTGACCATGCTGGTCAACTTCACCGATGAGCAGACGCAGCCCTACAGCGTCGCGGACGCTCAGGCGATCATGTTCACCACGACCAGCGACTACGACTATGAGGCGTCGTATCAGCAGACCTGGCTCACCGGCGACGTTGCCGGCTGGTTCACGATCCCGGTGAGCAGCACGACTTGTGACTACTCGTCGATTGGTACGTACGCCAACCAGGCGGCCAGCAAGGCCGGATTTAACCTGTCGAATTACACCCACTATGTCTACGTTTTTCCGGCTAACGCATGCTCGTGGTGGGGACTCGGCACGGTCGGAGGCAATCCGTCGCAGGCGTGGATCCACAGCCAGTGGGGCTTCACGCTGCCGGTCGTCGGCCATGAAATGGGCCACAACTTCGGCCTGTACCACTCGCACTCGCTGGATTGCGGCAACGTGGAGGTCGCGGACAGCGGCTGCAGCGCGTCTGAATACGGCGACATCTTCGACATCATGGGCAGCAGCAACACGACGCCGCACTTCAACGCGTTCCAGAAGGAGCGCCTCGGCTGGCTCAATGCCGGCGTCTCGCCGCCACTGACGACCATTACCTCCGGGTCCGGAACCTACACCATCGCGCCGATGGAAATGGGCCGCAACACCACGTCCCGCGCCCTGAAAATCGCGAAGACGACGTCGTGCACGTCGACACAGCAGCAGTGGTATTACGTCGAATCGCGTCAGGCGCAAGGCTACGACGCGTTCCTGTCTGGCTACACCAATGTGCTCAGCGGCGTCCTGGTGCACGAGGGCACCGATGGCGATCCGAACAGCGGCTACCTGCTGGACATGACTCCCGCGACGGACTCGTGGTACGACGCGGCGCTGGACGCAGGGTCCACGTTCACGGATACGGCGACGGGCCTGACCATCATGCCGACGTCAGTCACGAGTTCGGGGACCATTGTCAGCGTCACGGCGCCGGCGACATCCTGCACGCACGCGGCGCCGGCGATCGCGCTGACGCCTACCGGCACGCAGTACACGAGCGCGGGTGCAACCGCCAGCTACACCGTGTCGGTGACGAACAACGATGGTTGCGGTTGTGCGGCATCGACGTTCGACGTCAGCGCGGTCGTACCCGCCGGATGGGGCGCGACCAACCCGCGGACCGCCAGCATCACCCCAGGAGCCACAGGCACCACGTCACTTAGCATTACCTCGGCAAGCTCCGCCACCGCGGCGTTCTACACGGTCCCGAGCACTGCAGCGAACTCCGCTGCCCCGGCCTTTGCCGCGACCGCGAGCGGCACAATCGCCATCATTTCGTCACTCGTCGATAGCGTGACCACCGATAAGTCCAGCTACACCCGACCGACGAAGGGCAACCAGACGGTCAACGCGATGATAACGACCAGCGTAACCAGCGGTGGCGGCCCGCTGTCGGGCGCGAGCGTGAGCGTGCAAGTTACCGATCCGCGTGGGTCGACGACGACGCTGTCTGGTACGACGAACTCGGGCGGCACGGTGACCTTTTCTTATTCGATCAAGATGAAGGCGGTGACGGGAAACTACACGGTGAACAGCAGGGCCACGCTGGGATCCATGAGCGCCACCAAATCGACCGGATTCAGCGTGCAGTAAAGTTGGATCAGCCTGGACGCCACCGTGGCGTCAAGGTGGACGCCGAGATGGCTAGCATGAAATCTTTGCAGCGCTGCCCGCGTGGTAGCGTTTCATTCCCTATGGCTTGATCTGACCCTTCAAGGCACGACCGTGAACGGCTGCATCATGTCGTTGTCCTCGTGCTCGACGATGTGGCAGTGATGAACGTAGGTTTGTGGCGCAACGACTCCCGTCGGCAGATCGAACCTCGCGCGAATGGTGGTGAAGTACCCGGGATTTGCTTTGACGGTGTCTTTGTAGCCACGCTCCTCGGGCGCCGGAGGTAGCATCGCACCGGTAGCGAATGGCCCCGGGTCGATGCCTCCCGGAACGCCATTGGGCCCGCCGTAGGCAGCCTCATAAGCCTCGGCATCGAACGGCGTGCCACCCACCACCTGAAACGTCACCAGGTGCATGTGCATTGGGTGCGTGTCGCCCGTAAGATTCACATAGACCCACTCTTCCACCGTGCCGACCTTCGGTTCGATCGGCGATTCCTCCTCGAAATGGGCGCCATCGAGGTTCAGGTACCAGGTGACCTCCTCGGGATCGATCTCGTTCAACGTGATGTAGCGCGTCCTGACCGGCGCAGGGAGGTCAGCCTTCTTACCCGGCAGGCTCGACGGTATTGTCGCGGGGCCACGCTGGCTAACCGTTGTGCCGACTCGAATTTGCATGACCGATTCGAGTTGCGGCGCCGGATTCGAAACCGGCTTCTGCGGCTTGTGATTCTTCATCACAAGCGTTTCGCCGGCGAATTTGCTGAAGTCGACGAGGATGTCGGCACGCTCCGCCGGCGCAAGCACCATCTCTTTCACTGCCACGGGCACGTCGAATAGTCCGCCCTCGGCGCCGATCTGCCACAGCGCAGGGCCGCCGATATCGAGACCCAATATCCGCGCGTTGCAGCCGTTGAGTATTCGCAGTCGGTACATCCGCGGCTCGACATTCAGGTAGGGCCACACCTTTCCGTTGACGAGCATGACATCGCCGAAGTATTCCCCAATCCAGGTGACGCCTGGAATGTCGCTGGTCGGATACAGGAACGTGCCGTCGGTGTTGAACTGTCGATCCTGGACAACCAGCGGGATCTCGTACGCGCCGCCTGGAATTCCGATCGGGTTGGGTTCAACGCCCGTGTCATTCGCGTCGCGCACAATGTACGCGGCAGCGAGGCCAGCAAAGACGTTCAGTCGCGTCGCGCCCAGCCCATGGTCGTGGAACCACAGTAGTGATGCCGGCATCTGTGGCGGCTGATTGGTGTAAAAGACACTTTGTGTCTCGCCGCGACCAAACCCGTTGGGTGTTACCGCTGGATTGCCGTCACTGTCGGACGCGACGAAGCCGCCATGGAGGTGAGTCATTAGCCGTACCTCGTTGCCGAGCGGCGTCAAGCGCGTATCCACTGGAATCCAGCTGGGGTAGGTGCTTGGAAGGTCGTGCGTGTAGTTCACCGTGAGCGGCATACCGCTCTGCGCCACGACCGCCATGCCGAACGAGCCGGCCTGGCCCGCGAGCCCCGAGCCGTCGTCGTAGGCCCACAGCGGCGTCGGCGGCAATTGCGGATGAAGTTGCCGGCTGATCTGTCGTTGCGTGAAGGAGTACGTATTTGGCGAGCTCGGTGTCGCCACGACGATCCCTGCGCCGGGCAGCGGTATGGCTTCGACGTATTTTCGCGAGCTTGCCGCCAGCAGCTGCGCGTGCCTCGGGGATTTGCATTGCCCAAGGTGTTGCGAGCGCTCCGCCGACGCCCAGGTATTTTAGGAATCGCCTTCGCGTGATTCGATGCATGCATCCTCCGGATATGAACGGTAGTACTTATAATGTCCATTAAGATTCAAACAATCGTGGCTTGGAGCTTTCTTTCCAACATACGCCGACTGTTACGCGACGATTTGCGCTACGTCAAAGGACACCATATGCCGCTCGACCCGGCATCGCGATCAAAAAGGAATCGAGCATTGGTCAACCGAGTGGAATTGCGACGAAGCTGGTTCTACGGACAGAGTGCCGCAATAAAAAGGCTCCACGCCGAAGCGCGGGGCCTGTGAATCGTTTCGGGTTCTTTGGAAGTCGAGTCTGACCCTAATTTTCCTTCGAGATCTTCAAGAGCCCGAAGAAAAACAGGGCGGGAGACTCCCGCCCTGTCGGTCTGCTTGCCTCTGGCTGCTGCTGCGCCGATGGCGTGATCACGAGACCGCGCCAGGGACTGATATCGGCGCTCGCGCCGACGTCATGCCGGTGGTAGCATTTCATGCAGTCAGAGTACGCTAAATGTCTTCCATCCCTTTTGAACGAAAGCAACGAAACTTTCCTGAACCGATTTGCCCTTGGTGAGTTTTGCCATTCAGGTGTTGTCCGTGATTCTTCCTCCCCGCCGATGCTCCTTCTGCAACCATGCCAACCCGGAGGGTGCCAAGTTCTGCAACGATTGTGGCTGGCCGCTGCACCTGAAACGGTGTAGCCAGTGTGAGGCGATCAATAATCAGGCCGCTAAAACCTGCGCCGAGTGCGGGGCGGAATTTTCGGCGCAAACTACTCCGTCCGAGGGCGCCACCAATGTCCCCAGTCCCGGACACTACGCCCGCTTCGGCAGCACTCATAAATTCGGCGCTCGTAGGTCTGATCTCGATTCTCATCTCGATGAGTCACCCAACCCTACGCCGTCCGCTGCAAAAGTAAGCGCCGCCGCACAGGCATCGGTTGCATCCAAGCCTGCGCTTGAGAACAGGGGTTCGTCGGCGCAGCCGCTTGCGCGGCCCGCCGCCGCCACCGAACGCGAGAAGCGCTCCCTGCCGTTCGAACCGAGGCGCTCGACTTTCGAGAATCCTGCGCCGTCGATCCACGTGGGCTCCAATCGCGAGCGCGTGCCAGAGCCTGTGCGGGCGGACGACATCGAAGACGTCCATCGACGTCGGCCTGCCAGGGAGACGCCAGAAACGCGCGATTCCGGCCCCAAGCCTGCTACTCGCGAACCGCGCTCTTCGGTCGGGGATGTAATTTCCCCGTACCCTGCGATACGAGGGGCAAACGAGATGATTCCGTCGGCCACGCCGGAACGACCTCCGATGTCGCGCGTCACGCGGGCGGTATTACTGCCGACCATAACGCTTATTGCGATCGGCGTTTCTGTCTACTATATCTACGGCCAGTCACCGCATCTCGGGGAAGGAAAGGGCGCGCGCACCGTCTCCACTTCTCCTGTGGACGTCAATGCCGGTGACCCGCCGACCCGATCCATCCCAAAGATTGGCGTCACGGCACCGTCCGCGCCGTCGGCCCCTCTCGGCACGGGCAGTGTCGCTGCAATCGAGACTGCAAAGGGCGCGCCACCAATTGAGTCCTCAACTACCGTTCCCACTTCGCCGGCAAGCCCAAGTGAGGCGGCCGCGACCGGTTCCGATGACGCTTCTAGCCAAACGCCGCTACTTCACCAGCCGTCGCCCGGCGCGGCACATCCCAAGGCCTCGACAAGCGCAATGCCGACAGCCAGCAACGAAGTCGCGGCGAAGCAATCGAGGACAAATCGGCCCATGCATATGTATCCCGATGCTAGCGCGCCAGTGTCGGCGCAGTCCCTCCTAGGCGATAGTCGCGTAAAGGTCCGGCCGGAAGTTCCGCGGCCAAGCGCGTGCACGGAAGCGGTTGCGGCACTCGGGCTTTGCAGCCCGAGTTCGACAGGGGAGAGCAAATAACATGAACAAATGGTTGATCATCGTTGTCATCGCAGCAGGACTGTTGCTTCAGGGAGCGTTAGCTGTGGCGGCTGTGGAGTTGAAGATCGTGACCGCATCCGCGCGCGGTACGTACATCCAGATAGGGCGTGATATCGCCTCGATTGTTGCGCCCCCTGCAGATATCGAACTAGAGGTTCTACCTTCGGCAGGATCGGCGGAGAATGTTCGACGCCTCCGTTACGAGCCCGGCGTAAAGTTCGCGATCGTGCAGTCAGACGTCTATCAGGCGTTTCTCGATCTGGCTGCGGGTGGAAACGCCGAAGCGAATAACATCATCCGGCCGCTTCGCGTCATTATGCCGCTCTACAACGAGGAGATTTACTTCATCGTACGGACCGACTCGGATCTGAATTACATCCATCAGATCAAAGATGCCAGAATTAACGTAGGAGAGTTGGGAAGCGGAACGGCGCTGACAACGACCACGCTTTACCGATTGATGTTCAACGAACCCATCCCGCAAGCGAACGCGAGCTTGCTCACGAACGAAGACGCGCTGGTCAAGCTGATTAGCGACAAGTCTCTGGATGTGGTGGCGGTAATCGCCGGGCAGCCAGCCAAGCTGCTCGTCGACATGAAGCCAGAGGCGCGGCAATTGATCAAATTGCTGAAATTCGACCCCAACCAGGCGCCAAGCAAGGGCGCGCTAAAAACCTACTTTCCCGCGACGGTGCGCGCAATCAGTTATCCAAATCTGTTGACGGAAGACATTCCTGGATTGTCCGTGAAGGCATTTCTGGTGACCTACGATTACAACTTGGCTCAAACCAAGGATACGCTGGCGCGGTTCGCGCGGTCGCTGTGCCAGAACTTCTCTGCACTGCAGGAAAATGGACATCCCAAATGGCGCGAGGTCGAGCTGGCATTACCGGACCTGGGGCGGGGATGGTTCTACTATCCACCAACGGCCGTGGAAATACGCAGGTGCATCGCTGCAAGGACGAAACCAAAGCTTCCGCCGGCAAAGGCTTGTTCGCAGCAAGAGCGAATACTGGGACTGTGTGACTGAGACTGCCATCGCAGTCTATGCGACCGCCGAGCGCGGTCGTGGTGCCGTAGTCGATCCGGTGGCGTGCTGTACTCGACTGCGAAAGCCCATCGTTGGTTGAGCAAACTCAAAGCCTGCGCTGCATAAATCCGAGTACGTCCGGTCCCCTCGGCGGCGCGACGATCCAGCCGAGCAAAACGCCGATCGCGTTCGCAACCATGTCGGCGACTTCGAACACGCGGTAGTCGGTCAGGCCTTGAGCGAACTCCAATGCGATACCCAGCGCGACGAAGGCAGTCGCGTATCCAAGCCGTTGGCGTAGCCGCGCGTCGAGATTCGCAAACCAGAACATCAGCGTGCCGTACGCGGCGAGGTGGCCGAACTTGTCGCCTTGCTCGACCGGAATCTCAATCGGGGTCGGAGTAAGCGACAGCCAGATCACGAGCAGTATCAGCCCGACGCCGATCGCGCGCCATAGGCGTCTCAGTGTTGTTGGTTGGACCCGCATAGGTAGGGAAGAAAGTCGAGCCTCGCCCTGCTAAACCACCGCCTACGCCAATGGTCCTGTCAATCCCCGGAACGCAAGGATTGCGAGCGTGGCAAAGATTGTGAACCGCATGACGTCCCACTGCCGCGAGATATTATTGAGGACGAGTTCAATGCTGTAGAAAAGAACAATGAGCATCGCCACCGCCAGGCCCGCGTTGCCTATCTCGACGTTAATCGCAGGCAGGTTGGGCACGACCAGCGCGACCAGGATCACGAGAAAATCCGTCGGCGTTACGCGGAATCGTTCTTTTGAGAAGCGAATTCCAACCGCCACTGCTACAGTGAGCGCTCCGAACAAAATATTGCGATAGAGACTGAAGTTGGCAAGCGGACCCGGCATGACCTGGACCAGATAGACTACACAAATGCCGGCGAGATACGCGCATGCTCGCTCAACAATATGGAAGGGCTTGTGGCGACGTGCAATGTAGAGCGCCAGCACCACAATCGACAGCGCACATGCCAGCGCGCCGATATCCTGGGGGACGCGCTCGACAAACAGGGCGCCAACAAGAAAGTAGAGAGGTATAGCGACCGCAGCGAAGTAGAATGCACCTCGGAGGATGCGTTGATTCGTGCGTAACCATCGTATCCAATGCGGATCCGCAGTCGTGCTTCCCTGCTGTGGGGGGACATGAACTCGCCAGGCGGCTCCCATCGCCACCTTCAGGAAAACGACGAGCGCGAGGCAGAACGAACCGTAGAGCAGGAGGATAAGCCAATCCTTTTCAAAGCGAAGTGAATAGGCCGCGGCGATGAGAAGCGTCTGCAGGAGATAGATAGCGAAGACTGCTTCGTAATGATGCAAACCCACCGAAAGCAGCTTGTGGTGGAGATGGTTTCTGTCAGGCAAGAACGGGGAGCGTCCTTTATAGATCCTTTCACCCATCACCATCGCAGTGTCGAGGATCGGCAGACCAAGAATCAGCAGCGGCAATGCCGGGCTGAGAGCCGTGTTGCTGTTTTGCGTCAGCATGATCACCAGCACACCTGCGGAGAACCCAAGGAATTGACTGCCTCCGTCACCCATGAATATGCGCGCCGGGTAGGTGTTGAAACGGAGAAATCCGACAATGCTTCCAATGACGGATACCGTCACCAGCATCACTTTGGCATCTTCGGTCGGATAAGCAAGGATGCCGATGCTCACCAGGCTGAGGAGGGTGATCCCTCCCGCCAGCCCGTCCAATCCGTCGGCCAGATTGATCGCATTGGTGACGCCGACGAGCGCAAATACAGTTAACGGGATCGCAACATAATCTGGCAGAGGGTCAAGACCGGAAAACGGGACGTATCTGATTACCACCTCGCCGTACATGACGACAATCAGCACGGCGATAATCTGGCCCAGGAATTTGAGCCGGTAATCGATTCCCTTGAGATCGTCCCAGACTCCGAAGGTCACAATGACCGCGACGCCGCAGAGGAACGCCGCCATTTGCGAGTCCATTGTCGCCCACATGAGCAGCGGCAACAGCGCTCCGGTCGCCATCGCCAGGCCGCCGAGTCGAGGAACAGGCGCCGCGTGGACTTTGCGCGCGGAAGGCAAGTCGACCGCGTGCATCCATTGCGCGAGTCGGACCAGAGGCCGGATCAAGACCGTGGTCACGAAGGTCGCGACCAGAAAACTAAAGAACAGCGTGACCGCCACGGCTACCCCGGGACGTAGTCTTTAAGCCGATCGGCGATGATGGTTGCAAAGCGGGTCAATTCCTTGTCGGCGTCCTCAAGATTCCCGGCCGGATCAACGCTGACCACCAGGCGAACCAACGCGCCGTCGGTTCGGTTCCGCGTCAAGGCATCCCAGAAGAGATACCACTTCACAAGGTATTCATTGGTGATGACGCGGCCCCGCTGCTGGAACCAGTAGTACACCAACTGTCGACTGTCAGCTTTCTGAATCAGTGCCCGGTTGATCCGCAAGGGCTTGCCAAAGACGTTTGCACCATCTAACGAGCGCTGCTCCAGGCTGGTGATTTCCCAGCCGTCCCCGGGCATGCACGAGCGCGGCGAGTGTGCCGATTCGCCTTTGCGCTGGGAAGCGTAATAAGCGACATAGAAATTCACCGGGCGCTTGTTAGCATCAACGTAGTTCGCAAGGATATAGTCGTTGAATTTGAGCGCGTCCACATAGATTGCGTCCAGGCGATCCGGCTTGCCCTGCCACTCGCCCAACGTCATCGGAAATTGAGCGAAATCCTTGCGCTCCGGGGGATGCTCAATTCGCGACGGCAGCGCATTGAACAGCACCGTCACCAGTGTCAGCACGAGCAACGCACCCCAAAGCGGTTTGGGTACGGGTCGCGATCGAATCGTCGCGCCCTCGGCGGCAGGCGCGGGCAACTCCAGTGCAAATACCTCACGCAGGGAGCGGGCTTTACCGCCGATCTTGGCCAAAACCCACATCTCGAGGACGAGCAACCCGGTGCACGCCATGAAGATCACCCAGCCTTCAAAGTCATGCAAGAACCCCTCGGCCATCGATACCCCCCAGTGCTCGACCAGCACACCGATGACGCCGATCCGAAAGCTGTTCATCAAGATCGTAATGGGAATCGTAGACAGGAACAGAAGCGCGCGCTTCCACAGTGCGCCCTTGAAAAGGTAAGCGGCAATGAAACCCAGTGTCATCAGGGGAAAAAGGTAGCGCAGCCCGTTGCAGGCTTCGGCAACTTGCAGCTTGTAAGTCCCGAGGTCGATTACGTTGCCCTCGAGATAGACACTTATGCCGAACAGCCTGATGATCGCGACACCGAGTTGCGAGGAAAGAAGCTGCGTCTCCGCCGACAAGCCTTGATATAGAAACGTGGGCAAGGGGATCATGAAGACCAGCAGCAACAGCGGGATCGCTATGAATTTGAATCCCGGCCACCCCATGAACGTCAGTGCCAACGCCGCGAGGACGATCAGTAACCCGTATTGGATAACGACGTAAAGCGTGCTGAGCTCGCCCAAAAACAACAGACCGACGCCGATCAGGACCAGCCCCAACCCAATCCAGGATCCGTCGAACGGCAGGCGTTCCAGCACGTCGCGTTTTTGCCAGATCAGGAAAGCAATGACGGCGGGAATGAAAAATCCATAGCCATATTCTTCGGCTGAAATCCACGTCATCACCATCGGCTGCAAGCCGTCGAACGACAGGAAGCACGCAAAAGCGAGTGTCGCCAGTAGTACCACCCAGACCTTCAGCGGTATCCGCCACAATTTGGCTTCACTGCGATTCATCGCAGTCAAATTGCTCTCCGGTGGATGCGAGTCAGTGCCCGATTCAGCCGGCTGTGTCAGCTCTGAATTCACGGTTTGCCATTCGCGCGATGAGTTGTTCGTACTTGGCCGCCAGTACTCGGCGGTCAAAGTTTTCGGTGACGTAAGTTCGCCCGTTGCGCCCGAGCTCCGAACACAATTCAGGCTTGTCGCACAGTTCGACGACAGAATGCGCCAGCTGGGCGGCATTCTGCGGCTCGATGCACAAGCCTGATCGAGCGGTCTCAATAATCTGACGGCTTTCCCCCTCGACGCCCAGAATAACGGGTTTTTGCATTGCCATGCTCTCAAAGATCTTCGAAGGAATCACCATTTCGAACAAATTGGATTTCTTCAGCAGAACCATGCTGACGTTGGAGCATTGCCAGAGGAGGGGCATCCTTTGCTTGGGCTGCTGATCCAGCATGATGACGTTATCCAGCCCTCTATTTTCGCGCAGAGCGAGCAGCTGTTGGCGCTCGGCGCCGTCCCCTACCAGCAAGAACACGACGTCCTTGCGCTCGCGAAGCAGAGCCGCAGCCTCCAGCACGGTTTCGAGATGGTGAGCCATACCATGCGTACCGAAGTATGACGCCACGAATTTACCGCTCAGACCTAATTCCTCCACCACGGAGTCGGCGCCTTGCACGACATCATAGAAGTCCAGGTCTACGCCGTTCTTGACGACTTCGATTTTTGCCGCAGGTATTCCTTTCTGCACCATGTAGCGTTTGAACGCCTCCGTCACTGGAACAATGGCATCGGCCTTCCTATAGGCGAACACTTCCAGGTATTCGAGCGCGCGAATAATCGACTTGTTCTTGATGGCCCCGACGACGCGAATGGATTCCGGCCACAGATCGCGAATTTCCAATATCCAAGGCGCACGCTTCAGGTGACTGACAAAGTAGCCGGCGAGCCCGTTGAAGAACTGTGGCGAGGTTGAGAGGACGACATCCACGGCAGGAAGAAAAGGTGCGGCAGCGGTGGCGGAAGTCATGTAAGAAACGTAATTCAACGTTCGCTTGACGAATCCTTCGTTCGCAGTCACGTAGGTCCACAAGCGCACGACTTTGATGCCATCCCGTTCCTCACGCTGGAACAACTTGTTGGTGTACCCGGGATAGACCTCGCCGCGCGGATGGTTGGGAACACAGGTGACGACGGTGACGTCGTGTCCCATGTTGACCCATTGCTTGCAGTGCTCGTAAGTGCGAGAGGCGGGCGCGTTGACCTCCGGAGGGAAGTAGTGTGAAAGAAAGAGTATTCTCATTTTCTCTCACGCGGTACTCCGTCGCCGCCCCGCATATTCGCCCGTTTGCGGCGTGGCCGAATGCGCGACGCTCCACTTAACGATCCGGTACCCCAATGACAAGGGGAGTGTCCCTGACGAAGATAACCTGATCACGCTGTTCTCGTGCCTTGTGCCGAACTCCGGACAGTACCAGCCTTTTTCGAGGGCAATCTCCGAAGCATCGAGTACCTCGAGTTCTGATACAACTCCGCCCACAGACAAGGCAATGGAGATGGTCGACCCAACGCGGCGAGCCTCCAGGTCGGGATGCAGATGAACGAAGGTTTCCACCCGATGCTCGCCGCTGCCGGAGAAGGTATCGACCACGGTCCAGATGCCATTGGCCTCGTACTCGATCGTGCGCGCATGCACCGGTCGGCCCGGCAATCGGCCAAAGCCATCGTGGCCTCCGGAAAACCGTGCTTTCGATTCCCCCAGCTTCTTAACCGTGGCTTCAGTCGGGCGAGCACGTCGCGCCACGCGAAAAGCGCCCCAAACCTCGGACTGCTCACAGCCATCCACCATCGCCGTGTTGTGCGCGCGGGTGCTGCGCACGTAACGCCGCATCTCGCTGTCCTCATAGTCATACACACCACTGTCGACGACGATTGGGTGGCCGTCACTTACCAGTTCAAAGCTCAATGTGTCGCAGTGAGCATGACCGGGCTGGTAATCCGGCCCAACCTCGCCGCAATCCACCACCAACACGTCATCCCGGTTGCGGATAACGAAATAGCCGCTGGCATCGTGCGCCGACACCTGCAAGCCTTGTCCACGCGTTGGCCGCTCATAGCCAAAAAGCCGCGCTGCGTATTCCGTTAATGCGGTAACAGATGGCGCGATACCAAACGCGGAATCGTTGAATAACGGAATGCTTCCGCCGGGCAGGCAGATGTCATGCAGGAAATCCAGCGCCTGGGTGACTTGGGTCCTTTGCCCGTCAACTCGCTCACTTGGCACCTGTTCGGGGTACCCGGCCGTGAGGTTAAGCGCATCGAGGTAATCCTCAACCACGATCGAGTGGTACATCGGACTGCGTTCATAATGCCCGCCATCGGGCAGAATCTGTTCACGAGCTTGCTCGGAGAGAATCTTCGATCCCTGCTTGAGCCAGCGATCGGCGTCCGCGCCCTCGAAGAATACGCCCGCGTAAAGCAGGGCCTTGCCGTTCTTCAGGTAGTGATTGGCAAGGATATGGTATTCGATGTTCCGCTCCAGCCATCGCGCTTGGTCGTAAAGGCTGTCAAGCCAATCGGCGTGGATATGCTTGCGGAAATCCTGGCGCAGAAAAAGCTTGATCCAGTTGACGATTCGCAGGGAGACCGGGTACGGCTCCCACCCGTCGCCCATCCCCATCGGATTGCTCTGGATCCAGGTGGAAATGAGGTCGGAGATGCTATCGATGGATCGCCCGGAATCCAGGATATAGTCGAAGTAATGCAAGTTATAACGCCACAGCTTGGTCATATCTGTGCTTGACCAGTCGGCGTTGCCATGGCTGAATGCCTTCGACACATTCAGAAAACGAAACTCCTGTTCCAGGCCCGGCGGCGTCGTGACCAGCGGTGCTTGCATGCTGACGCCACGTCTGACCCGTACAAACGCTTTGTTTTCTGCGGGTCGGTTCGGTGCCCGCGGAAGGTGTCGAGCAATCAGGTATGCGAGCTGTCTGGGCTTGAGATGCGATAACGTCCTGGCGTACAGAGCTATGTGGGAAGCTTTCATGGAATCCGGGGTCGATTCGACGAGTGCTTTAGCAGCCTCTGCGCGGCCGACGTCTCTTCCAAAGTCTTGGCTTCACCTTAGCTGATCCACGATGTCGAAGGTTACCCGGGTGACTTCCAGGAGTTCTTCAACGGGGATGGGGGAGGGGCCGCCCTGGCGAACGGCGTCGATGAAGGTTGCGGCACAGGCACGGTTGCCTTTGTCCTGGCGCCACAAATTCATCTTGCTGAAGCCGGGCCAGCCAAATCCTGTGAGGGTGCGGAAGTTATCCAGTTGGAGAATGCGCCCGGCGCAAAACACTTCCAGACGCTCCTTTGGGAAGGATTTATGGCCGTTTGACAAGTAGTGCACTGTGCCCAACGAGCCGTCCGCGAATGTCATGCTGAAGGACACGCTGTCGGTAGGCCCAGCGCCGCCCATCGTCCCCCCCATCGACGTGGTTCGGACGGACGAAATCGACGCGTCCGCAAGAAAGCGCAGCAAATCGATGAAGTGACAACCCTCTCCAATAATGCGACCTCCACCGATGTCGGGATCCTGCGTCCAGTGTGCCGGCGATATGGCGCCCGCGTTCACCGTCATCACGAACGATTTGGGTTCGGGTACGGCAGCCAGGAGGCCCTTGATCTTTTGCACTTGGGGTGCGAATCGCCGGTTGAAGCCCACCATGAGCAGTGGCCGATCGTTTCTCGTAGTGGCATCGGCAATGGCCGACTCGATGTCTGCGAGCTCTTCGCGCCGGATTGCCAGCGGTTTTTCCACGAAGACGTGCCTACCGGACCTCAGCGCCTCGCAAACGTAACGTGCGTGCGTGTTGTGTCGGGTTGCTACAACCACCGTATTGATCTCCGGGTCACTGAGCAATGCAGCAGTATCAGTCGTGCTCGTTTCGAACCCAAATTTCTTCCCGGCATGGGCTGCACTCACACCTGCCTGGGAGGCGACGGACCTGAGAACAGCTCCCGCATCTCTGATCGCGGGGATCAGAACTTGGGTGGCATAGCTGCCGGACCCGATGACCCCAACAGCGACGGCATCCATTGGCCGCGTGCCTGGTTCCGGCCGTCGGACCAGTCTCACCGTGCTGTTGCGAAGCTCCGCGATGGAAGTTTTCGTTGGCTCCGGGTACTGAAGCATAATTCCCAGAGACTTCGCCTCACTAACCGCCAGCTTGTACGCCTTCTCGGCCTCATCGAGCGGGAACCGATGCGATATCAAAGGCGCAACGTCGAGGCGCCGGTCGGCAAGCATATCGAGCACTGCCTCGAAGTTGCGCTGCTCGGTCCAGCGAACGAAGCCCAAGGGATAGTCGTGTCCAGCCTCCTCGTATTGCGCGTCGTAACGGCCCGGGCCGTACGAGCAAGACACCTGAAACGACAGCTCCTTCTCGTAGAAATCGGCACGCGACAGCCCCAGCCCAACCACGCCAACCAACACGATGCGGCCGCGCTTCCGGCACATAGCGGCAGATTGGTGGACCGGTTCGTTGCTCTTCGTCGATGCGGTAATGAGCACCGCATCAACCCCGCATCCGCGCGAGAAAGTCATGGCTGCGGCAACCGGGTCTTCGGCGCACGAAAGATCCACCGTGTTCGCACCAAACGTGCGCGCGAGTGCAAGTCTCTCCGAGTCAAAATCGACGCCGAGGACGCGGCACCCGTGCGCCCGAAGAAGCTGCACCGCGACCAGACCGATCAAGCCAAGGCCGACGACGACAACAGCCTCGCCGAGGGTAGGCTGCGCCAGGCGGATGCCCTGGAGCGCAATGGCGCCGATGACCGTGAAGGTGGCGGCCTCATCACTGACTCCGTCGGGAATCCGGGCGCAAAGGTTCTTGGGGACGCAGACCATTTCAGCGTGCTTGCCGTTGGACGCGATACGCGCGCCAACCGAGAAGCCAGTCACTTCCGCCCCCACCTCGACTACGACTCCGGCGTTGCAGTACCCCATCGGCAGCGGTTGATCGAGCTTATTACGTACGGATTCGACGGTGGGCATCAAACCATCCGCTTTGATCTTGTCGAACACCGCAAGTACCTTGTCGGGCTGCTGGCGGGCTTTCTCCAGCAAGTTCGCCCTGCCAAACTCCACGAGCATTCTCTCCGTTCCAGGAGAAACCAGACTGGCGTTGGTCCTTATCAGCAGATGCCCAGGTCGGACCCGAGGGCAAGGAATCTCTGCAACAACGGTATCGCCGGTCTTGAGGTTCTGAAGGATTTGCTTCACGGCGATTACGGTTGCCACCAAAACAGGGGTAGGCAATTATCACCGCTACTGCCAAGAA
>Ga0207700_10001008_pt1 | contig 16254 bp, 11 predicted proteins | sample LARL82metaG_FD_184348 | JGI IMG/M metagenome (GOLD analysis project Ga0207700, IMG submission 184348) | Corn, switchgrass and miscanthus rhizosphere microbial communities from Kellogg Biological Station, Michigan, USA - LAR L8-2 metaG... | ecosystem: Host-associated > Plants > Roots >...
CATGCAGCAGCTGCTCTCCTTCGCTGCTGTCGACCCGCCGGCCGGGACGGGGGCGCCAGCAGCGAAGATCCAGGTCATCGCCATCGGCGGCGGCCTGATCTACGCCAGCGCCTCCTGAGCGGGCGGCGGCGCCACCAGCGTCCTGATCACGCGGGTGGCCACCTCCAGGGTGGTGAACGTGAACCGCTCGCTCTGCCAGATCTCCGCCAGGGTTGCCGTCGCGCGGGCAACGGCGGCCGCGTTCTGCGCCTCCCAAGCGGCGACCCGCTCGGCGGCCTGCCACTGCCCGTCGGCGGACTGGCGATCCCCGCCGGTCGTGAGCGCGTCCCTGGTCAGCGCCGCGTGCGCGGCGTACAGGTCGTCCCGCAGCGCCGCCCGTGCCATGGACGCCCAGCGGTCTTCGCGCGGCAGCCCCACGATCAGCTCCCGCAGCCGGTTGACCTGCAGCCGGTCGGCGAGCGCGAAGTACACCGCCGCGGTCTCCTCCACGCTGCGGGAGGTCATCGCCGCGCTCGTCACGATGTCGAAGGCAGAGTAGGACGGGACCATGGCCGCCGCCTCGTCGGCTAGGCCGGCGGGCACGCCGCGGGCGGCGAAGGCGGCGCGCCGCTCCTCGTAGCTGGTCAGATCGCTGCCGGACAGCAGCTTGGGTATTGCCGAACGTACCGTCGCGACTCCCTCGCTCAGCGAGTTCACCGTCTCCGCGACACCGAACGGCGGCCGCTTGTTCATCAGCAGCCACCGGGTGGCGCGCTCCACCAGCTTGCGCGCCTCGAGGACCAGCAGGATCCTGGCCTCCTCGTCGACTTGGCCGGCCAGCTGCCCGAGCTGCCGCCAGAACGCGGGCATGTCGAACACCTCGCGGGCGACCAGCCAGGCACGGGTGATGTCCGGCACCGGCAGGCCCGTCTCCTCCTCCAACCGGAACAGGAACGTGCTGCCCCCGGTGTCCACCATCTCGTTGACCAGCGAGGTGGTGATGATCTCCCGGCGCAGCCGGTGCGCGCTCATCCGGTCCGCGAACCTCGCGCGCAGCGGCGCGGGGAAGTAGCTGGTAAGCATCGTGCGCAGGTACGGGTCGTCGGGCAGGTCGGAGCCGAGCACCTGCTGGCCGGCCGCGATCTTGGTATGCGCGAGCAGCAAGGCCAGCTCCGGGGTGGTCAGGCCGGTGCCCGCCGACCGCCTGGCGGCGATCTCCTTGCCGGTCGGCAGCCCGTCCCTCTCCAGCGACAGCTGCTTGTCCCTGGCGAGCTGGCGCAGGTACCTGGCGTGCACGTGGAGCAGCCGCGGGGCCTGGTAGCGGGCGGCGGCCAGCGCCATGTTCTGCCCGTCGTTGTGCCGCAGCACGAGCGCAGCGACCTCGTCGGTCATCTCGTGCAGCAGCCTGGCGCGCTCGGCCTGGTCGATGTGGCCGGCCATCAGGATCTTGATGTTGACCTCGTGGTCGGAGGTGTCCACGCCCGCCGAGTTGTCGATGAAGTCGGTGTTGACGAGCCCGCCGCCGAGCGCGTACTCGATGCGCGCGGCTTGGGTCAGCCCGAGGTTGCCGCCCTCCGCCACGACCCGGGCGCGCAGGTCGGTCGCGTTGATCCGCACCGCGTCGCTGGACCGGTCGCCCGCGTCCGCGTGCGTCTCGTGCGAGGCCTTCACGTACGTGCCGATGCCGCCGTTCCACAGCAGGTCGACCGGGGCCTTCAGGATCGCGGAGATCAGCTCGTCGGGGGACAGCGAGACCGTCCCTTCGGAGATGCCGAGCGCCGCGCGTGCCTGCGCGGTCAGCGGGACCGCCTTGACGTCCCGCCGCCAGACGCCGCCGCCCCGCGAGATCAGCGCCGGGTCGTAGTCCGCCCACGAGGAGCGGGGCAGGCCGAACAGCCGCTCGCGCTCGGCGAAGCTGGCCGCGGGATCCGGGTCCGGGTCGAGGAACACGTGCCGGTGGTCGAAGGCCGCGACCAGCTTGATGTGCCTGGACAGCAGCATGCCGTTGCCGAACACGTCGCCGGACATGTCCCCGATGCCCGCGACCGTGAAGTCGTCGGTGTCCGGGTTCAGCCGCAGCGCGGCGAAGTGCCAGCGCACGGACTCCCAGGCGCCGCGCGCGGTGATGCCCATTTTCTTGTGGTCGTAGCCCTCCGAGCCGCCCGACGCGAACGCGTCACCGAGCCAGAACCCGTACCGTTCCGCGATCTTGTTCGCGACGTCGGAGAACGTCGCGGTGCCCTTGTCCGCAGCCACCACCAGGTAGGGGTCGTCGCCGTCGAGACGGACCACGCCGTGCGGCGGCATCACCTGGCCGTCCACGATGTTGTCGGTGATGTCGAGCATCCCGCTGATGAACATCTGGTAGCAGGCGAGCACTTCCGCCGCATGCGCCTCGCGGTCGGCCGGGTCCGGCAGCCGCTTGCAGACGAAGCCGCCCTTGGCACCGGACGGGACGATGACCGCGTTCTTCACCTCCTGCGCCTTGACCAGGCCGAGCACCTCGGTACGGAAGTCCTCGGGCCGCTCGGACCAGCGCAGCCCGCCGCGCGCGACCGCGCCGAACCGCAGGTGCACCGCCTCGAACCGCGGCGAATACACGAAGATCTCGAACTTGGGCCGCGGCGCGGGCACCCCGGGCACGCGCTCAGGCGCGAGCTTGAGCACCAGGTACGCAGCCTCGCCCGCGGCCTGGAAGTAGTTGGTGCGCAAGGTGGCCTCGATGAGGGCCAGGTAGGAGCGGAGGATGCGGTCGTGGTCGAGGCTCACCACCTCGTCCAGGGCGCCGCGCAGCTCTTCTGAGATCGCCTCGCTGCGCTCGGCCGCGCCGGCCTGCCGCGCCGGGTCGAACCTGGACTCGAACAGCCGGACAAGCAGCCGGGCGATCGCCGGGTTTGCGCGCAGCACCCGCTGCAGGTAGTCCTGGCTGAACCGGGCACCGACCTGCCGCAGGTACCGGGCGTACGCGCGCAGCAGAGCCACCTGCCGCCAGGTCAGCCCCGCGTCCAGTACCAGCCCGCTGAACGCGTCGTCCTCGGTCTGGTCCCGCCACAGCGCGGTCAGCGCAGCCTCGAAGTTGCCGCGGGCCGCGTCCGCTTCCGCGGCTGTCAGCCGCGCGCGCCCGCGCCGCAGCCCGAAGTCGTATATCCAGAACGGGCCCATGGTTCCACACAGCTCGTACGGATGCTCGTCGACGACTTCAAGCCCCATGTGCTGAAGCTGCGGCAGCACGTCCGACAGCGTGATCGGAGACATGCGGAAGACCCGGAGTCGCCACCCTCCGTTCGGACTGATGTAAAGGCGCAGCCCGAACGGGAGGGACAGCTCTTGCAGCCGCTCCACCGTCGTGAAGTCCGCCACCGCCTCGGCGGGCCTGGTGTCCGCCTTGTACGGCTCAGGGATCGCGACGGAGCAAGCGTTCACCACGGTGACGGCGCGCTCGACGCCGAGCCGACGCTCGGCCTCCGCGGCCAGGTCCTCGTCCCAGGAGCGGACCGCGGCCGCGATCTCGGCCTGCAGCGCCAGCGGGTCCGGGTGCGCCAGCGGGCGGCCAGGCTCCCCGTGCACCACCACGTGCAGCCGCGCGAGCGCGGAGTTGCTGACCATCGCGCTGTAGTCGACGGACACGCCGCCCAGCGCGCGGCGGAGGATCTCCTGGCAGGCCAGCCTGACCTTCGTGGTGTACCGGTCCCTTGGCAGGTACACCAGGCAGGACATGTACCTGCCGTAAACGTCGGGGCGGAGGAACAGCCGGACCTGCTTGCGCTCCCCCAGGCGCAGCACGGCCAGCGCTATCGGGGTCAGCTGGGCGACGCTGATCTCGAACAGCTCCTCGCGCGGGTAGCCCTCGAGGATCTCGATGAGATCCTTACCGTCATGGCTGTCCGCGGGCAGCCCGGCCGCCTCGAGCATCACGTCGAGCTTGCGGCGCAGCACCGGGATGCGGGTGATCGACTCGGTGTAGGCGGATTGCGTATACAGGCCGAGGAACCGGTGCTCGCTGGCCGGCTCGCCGTCGGGACCGAACGTGCGGACCGCGACGTAGTCCAGGTAGCTCGGCCGGTACACGGTGGACTTCGTGCTCGACTTGGCCAGCACGAGCGGCCGTAGCCGCTTCGCGTCGCCGTCGTCGTTCTCGTCCGGCCGGGACTGCGTCACGGCGAACGAGTCGGCCCCGTCGTGCCGGAGAATGCCGAGGCCGGTGCCGGGAACCGGCCGCGGCGCCGGCTCCTCCCCCTGGCCGGCCAGGTCGTACTCGCGGTAGCCGAGGAACAGGAAATGGCCGGCCGACAGCCAGGCCAGCAGCTCGCCGGCCTCCGCCTCCTCTGGGTCGCCGACGTCGGTGAGCCCGGCAACCAGTTCGCGGGCGGCCGACCGCATCCGCCGCTGGTCCTCCATGGCGATCCGCAGGTCATCCAGCACCCGGCGCAGGTCCGCGGCGAGCTGGGCGGAATCGCCGGCGTCGGTCAGCTCCACGTGGATCCAGGACTCCTGGATCGTGCCGGCGGGCGGCTCGGCGCCGATGTTCGGCTGCACGGTCCCGTGCGCGACGCCTGTCACGTCCCGCTGCACGGTGAGCAGCGGATGGACGATCAGCCTGATGTCGGCCAGGTGCCTGTTGAGCTCCATCGTCACCGAGTCGACCAGGTAGGGCATGTCATCGGTGACGATGTCGATGACCGCGCCAGCGCCGGTCAGCGATGTCTTGCCGGACTCGCGGGCCGCGACGGCCGCGCGGCCCTGCGGGCGGCTGGCGCCGAGCGCCGCGTGCCAGGCCGCGACCGCCGCCACGCGCGAAGGCCCGGCCGTGGTAAGGTCCTCTGTCTCCGCCAGCCGGTAGTACGCGGCGAGGAAGCCGGGCAGGTCGCCCACGGCCCGGCCGGGGTCGCCCGGCGGGGCTACCTCGCCGTCCCCGGCCGCCCACAGCGCCGCCGCTTCGGCGAGCACTGTCTGCCTGGAGTCATCCGCGATTTCCGGCATTGCCTGTCCACTCTCCTTTGAGTAAATGGGCATGCGGCAGCAGCCACGTCACCGTGGCTGCTGCTAGCGTGAGTTGCGCATTGCGATCAGTCAATAGCCGGTGCACTCGGGCGCGTCCGGCTGCCTCCCTATTTACAGAGTAGTTCGCGGCGCGTATGCCTCGAGCACTTCCGGGTTAGCCAGCGCGCTCGGATCAGCGGCTTCCTCCACCGGCGTGCCCAGCAAGATCTTTCGCACCGGGATCTCCAGCTTCTTTCCCGACAGGGTCCGCGGCACGCCGGGCACCATGACCACCTCGTCGGGGACGTGCCGGGGGGACAGCTGCAGCCTGAGCGCGGCCTTCACCCGGCTTGTGAGGTCGTCGTCGAGCTCGTGGCCCGGGGCCAGCTGGATGAACAGCACCAGCCTGCCTTCGGCGCCGAGCCGGCCGGTGTCTACCACCAGGCTGTCTGCGACCTCGGGGAACGATTCGACGACGCGGTAGAACTCGCTGGTGCCCATCCGCACGCCGCCCCTGTTGAGCGTCGCGTCCGAGCGGCCGTAGATGACGCAGCCGCCGTCAGGCAGGATCTCGATCCAGTCGCCGTGCCGCCACACGCCGGGGAACTCCGCGAAGTAGCTGTCCCGGTATTTCTTGCCGCCGGTGTCGTTCCAGAACCGCACGGGCATCGACGGCATCGGCGTGGTCAGCACCAGCTCGCCGACCTGGCCGATGACGGCGTGGCCGCGGGAGTCGAAGGCCCGCACGTCGGCGCCGAGGCTGCGGCCGGAGATCACCCCGGAGCGGACCGGCAGCAAGGGGCAGGACCCGACGAACCCGGTGCACACGTCGGTGCCGCCGGACAGGGAGCCGAGCTGCACGGTCTCCTTGACCTTGTCGTAGACCCAGGTGAAGGCCTCCGGCGGCAGCGGTGAGCCGGTCGAGCCGATGCCCCTCAGCTGCGAGAGGTCGTAGTCGTCTTTCGGCGTCAGGTCCGCCTTCTGGCAGGCCATCAGGTACGGCGCGCCGGCGCCCAGGTAGCTGAGCCGTTCGTCGGCGGCGAGCCGCCACAGCCGGTCCGTGGCGGGGAACGTGGCGCTGCCGTCGTAGACCGCGATCGTGGTGCCCGCCAGCAGGCCGCCGACAAGGAAGTTCCACATCATCCAGCCGGTCGTGGTGTACCAGGTGAACCGGTCGCCCGGCTTCAGGTCCATGTGCAGCGCGAGCGCCTTGAGGTGCTCGAGCACGATGCCGCCGTGGCCGTGCACAATCGGCTTCGGCAGGCCCGTCGTGCCGCTGGAGTAGACGACCCACAGCGGGTGCTCGAACGGTACCTCCTCGAACTCGGGCTCGCCTTTGGTGCCCTGGGCGCTGTTGCCCAGGCCGGCCCAGCTGAGCCGCTGGACTCCCGCCGGGAGTTCGGGCGGATTCGCGTCCGCGGTGCCGAGCAGGCCGACCATGACCACGGCCTTGAGCGTGGGCAGCTGCGCGGCGATCTCGGCCACCACGCCGGTTCGCGAGTAGTCCTTACCGTTGTAGGTGTAGCCGTCCACGGCCAGCAGCACGGCGGGCTCGATCTGCGCGAACCGGTCCACCACGCTGCGAGTGCCGAAATCGGGCGAGCACGAGGACCAGATCGCGCCGATGCTGGCGGCGGCGAGCAGCCCGATCACCGCCTCGGGGATGTTCGGCAGCAGCGCCACGACGCGATCGCCCTTGGTCACGCCGAGGGCCCGCAGCCCGCGCGCGACCCTGGCCACTTCGGCGGCGAGCTCGGCGTAGCTGAGCTCGGCGGTGCCGCGGCGTTCTGACACGGCGATGATGGCCGGCCTGTCCGGGTCGGTCCACGCCGTGCGCAGCGCGTTCCGCGCGTAGTTCAGGGTCGCGTCAGGAAACCAGTGCACGTCGGGCATCGTGGTGCCGGTCAGGGCCGGGCCATCGCCGCGGTCGCCGAGGACGTCGAAGTAGTCCCAGATCGAGGTCCAGAACTCGCCTGGGTTCGCCACGGACCACTCCCACAGCCGCTGGTAAACGGCCGCCGGCGCGGCGCTGCCCGGTCCCGCTGGGGCCCCAGGGTTCCCGGCCTGGATCCCGCGGTCGGCCAGCCATCGCATGTAGTGGCTTATCCGGGCGTTCCTGACCGTCTCCGCGTCCGGCTCCCACAGCGTGACACCGTATCCGTGCCCCGCGGGAGCGACGCTGCCCTCGTCGCTACTCATGGGAACCAGCATCGTTCCCCTGCCGTGTGCCGCGCAACGTGGCCCAGCCCACCCCGCGCCCGGCGGCCCCGGCCGCGAACGTGGTCGATGTGACATCGTCTACCAAAGAGTGTGGCCGATGTGACATCGACCACCTTCGCCCGGTCAGGCTGGGGCGGCGGTGATGAAGGCTGTCACGGCGGTGGGGTCAGTGAGGTCGGGGAGGACCGCGTCGGCGCCGGCGTCGCGGAGTTCGGCGCTGCTCGCGCGGCCGCTGGCCACCGCCAGCGACCTGGCCCCGCCGATCTTGGCGGCCTCCACGTCGCGGGGCGAGTCCGCGACGTAGACCGTGGCCCGCTCGGTGAAGGCCACCTGGTACTTCTCCTCAGCCCGCTGGCGGGTGACGCGCAGCAGCGCGCCCTTCGGGTAGGGATCGGACCCGGCGAAGCCGCCGACGGTCAGGTCTACATAACGGTCGAGGCCGAAGGCGCGGAGCTTGAGGGCCGCGTTCGGCCGGCTGGAACCGGTAAGCACCGACTGGACGACGTCCGGCAGCCCCGCGACGGCGGCCAGCGACTCCGCGGCGCCCGGCAGCAGCTGGCCCTGCGTGGTGAGCAGGTCCCTGCGGGCGGCCAGCGCGGTCGCCAGCTCCGCGCCGAACGGGGCGAGCAGCCGCTCGGACTCGTCGGGATCGCGCAGGCTCACGCCGTTCAGCGCGAGCGCATCGAAAAAGACCTCCGGCTCGGTGCGCCCTGCCATCTGCGGCAACTGCACCAGCGGCCGGCCGGTGATGGTCGCGAACGCCTCGGCGTAGGCCGCCCGGGTGACCTTCACGACGTCGACCAGCGTCAGGTCGATGTTCCACAGCACCAGCAGGTGAATCACTCGCCTTCGCGACGTGTCAGCCCATGTGGGGATAACGGTAGTCCGTTGGCGGCGTGAACGTCTCCTTGATGGTACGGGCGGAGACCCAGCGGATGAGGTTGAACACCGAGCCCGCCTTGTCGTCGGTGCCGCTGGCCCTGGCGCCGCCGAACGGCTGCTGCCCGACGACCGCGCCGGTCGGCTTGTCGTTGATGTAGAAGTTGCCCGCCGAGTACCGCAACCGGTCCGTGGCCTCGGCGATCGCCTTGCGGTCGGTGGCCAGGATGGCGCCGGTCAGCGCGTACGGTGCGACGTCGGCGGCCTGGCTGAGCATCGCCGGGTATTGCGCGTCCTCGTACACGTGCACCGCGAGGATCGGCCCGAAGTACTCGGTCGTGAACACCTCGTCGGCCGGGTCGTCGCACTCCAGGATCGTCGGGCGGACGAAGTACCCCGCCGAATCGTCGATCTCCCCGCCGGTCAGGAACCGCACCGCCGGGCGGGACCTGGCCCGGTCGAACGCGCCCCGGTGCTTGTCCACCGCACGGGAGTCGATCACCGCGCCGCCGAACAGCGACAGGTCCTCAGACACGTCGCCGAACGACAGCGACCCGGCGGTGGTGACCAGCTCGTCGCGCACCTGCTCCCACAGCGAGCGCGGCAGGTAGGCGCGGGAGGCGGCCGAGCACTTCTGGCCCTGGTACTCGAAGGCGCCGCGGACCAGGGTGGTGACGATCGAGGCTCGCTCGGCCGACGGATGGACGATCACGAAGTCCTTGCCGCCGGTCTCCCCGACCAGCCGCGGGTAGTCGCGGAACGCGCCGATGTTCCCCGCGACCGTGCGCCACAGGTGCTGGAACGTGCCGGTCGAGCCGGTGAAGTGGATCCCGGCCAGGTCCGGGTGGGAGAGCGCCACCCGGGACACCGCCTGGCCGTCCCCGGTCACCATGTTGATCACGCCCGGCGGCAGCCCGGCGGCCTCGAGCAGCCGCATGGTGTAGTGCGCCGCGAGCTGCTGGGTGGGCGACGGCTTCCACACCACGACGTTCCCGAGTAGCGCGGGCGCTGTCGGCAGGTTCCCGGCGATCGACGTGAAGTTGAATGGGGTGATCGCGAGCACGAAGCCCTCGAGCGGCCGGTACTCCATCTGGTTCCACGTGCCCGCGGCCGATTCCGGCTGCTCGGACAGCACCTGGCGCGCGAACGCTACGTTGTACCGCCAGAAGTCGATCATCTCGCACGCCGCGTCGATCTCCGCCTGGAGCACCGACTTGGACTGGCCGAGGACCGTCGCGGCGTTCAGCGTGGCGCGCCACGGGCCCGCCAGCAGGTCCGCCGCGCGCAGGAAGACCGCGGCACGGTCGGCGAACGACAGCGCCCGCCAGTCGCGGGCCGCGGCACCCGCGGCGGCGATCGCCGCGACCACGTCCTCGTCCGTCGCGTTGCCGAACTCGCCGAGGACGCGCCGGTAGTTGTGCGGCTGCACGACGGGCACGCGCTCGCCGGATCCCATGGTCGGCCGGCCGCCGATCGTCATGGTCAGCTCGGCCTGCTGTCCGGCGAGCTCCTTGATCTTGGACTCGAGCGAGGCGCGGTCCGCGCTGCCCGGCTGATACTGGCGCACCGGCTCGTTGTACGGCGGTGGCACTCTGGTCACGGCATCCATGGCACTGACGTTACCTCCGCCGTGAGAGTCAGTTAACTCAGGGAGTCGGTCCCGCCGGGGGGTATGGGGGGCGGGAGTCCCCCATGCCAGGAAGCAGTTCGGGAAAATCATGAAGTTCCTGCACCGCGTACCAAGCCAGCTCGTGCCCGTCGGCGGAGTCCACGGTGAACGCCGCGTCCTCGTCCCCCGCGTCGGCGGCGCCGATCGCGGCCGCGGCGGCGGCCACGTCCGGCCCGGCGCCGGCGGCGTCGATGTGGCCGGACACCAGCGCCGCGAGCGGCACCGGTGCGCCGAGCACCACCGTGGCGGGCTCGTCGTCGTACGCGTTCCAGCGGACCTCGCCGTCCGGAATGTCCGCCGCCAGGACCACGCGGCGCTGCGGCGCCCGCGGGTCGTCGGCCAGCAGCCGCAGCGACTGCCTGGCGGCTTCGAGCATCGCGACGTACTCGAGTTCCTCGTCGTCGCCGATCGCGTAGGCCTCGCGCAGCGCCGGGGTGACCGCGAACGCGCGGACCGGCGGCGGCCCGGCCTCACCCTTCGCGAGAAGGTCGGCCAGCGCTGGCAGCGTCGAGGGCAGGTAAACCCGCATGGGGCTTCATCGTAGCGACTTGGTGCGGTGGCCGCGGGTCTCCGACGGCGGCGGTCACCAGGGCGACGGCTTCGGTGACCGGGATGTGCTCCCACAGCCGGACCACTATCCAGCCCGCCTGCGTCAGGGCGGCGTCGGCCGCGCGGTCGCGCTCCACGTTCCTGGCCAGCTTGGGCGACCAGTACCACTCGTTGTTCTTCGGCTGGGAGCCGTGGTCAGGGCAGGCGTGCCAGAAGCAGCCGTCGACGAACACCGCCACCTTGCGCGCGGTGAACGCGATGTCCGGCCGCACGCGCCTGGCGGGCAGGTCGAGCCGGAAATCCTTGCGGTAGCGGTAGCCGAGCGCGTGCAACGCGCTGCGCAGTGCCAGCTCAGGCTTGGTGTCGGCGCGGCGGTTCGCCTTCATGTTCGCCGAACGGCCCGGGCTTCCTGCCAGTGGGTACGGCTTCGCTGCCTTCTCCGCCACGCGGCAAAGCCTAGCGATTGGCAAATAGCTCCGTCAGCCGCTGCTGGGTAAGCGCCGGCTCGGTGTGGTGCACGCCGGTCATTCCGCAGTCGATCGCGGCCTTGACGTTGGCCTCGACGTCGTCCACGAAGACGCAGTGCTCAGGCCCGAGGTCGAGCAGCGCGGCGGCGTGCCGGAAGATGCGCGGCTCTGGCTTGCGCATGCCGACCTCGCCGGAGATCACCACGGCGTCGAACAGTTCGGGAAAGTCATGCCGGGGGTACCCGGTCGGTCCCCACGAGTTGGACAGCAGCGCAGTGCGTACGCCCTTGCGGCGCAGGTCGCGGAGCAGCTGGTACATGGCGGGAAGCGGCGCGCCGGCGGACAGCATCCTGGTGAGCAGCCCCTCGGCGAGCACCGGCCCGCCGTTTGTCGTGACGAGGAGGCCGGCGAGCATCCGCTCGAAGTCCGCGGCGGTGCACTCGCCGCGTTCCAGCGCGTGCACCGGGTTGACGGCGTGATCTCCGTCGGCGCCGTCGGCCTTATACGCCTCGGCCAGCCACGGGCCGACGACCGCCACGTAGCGGTCCCAGTCGATCTGGTCGGCGGCGATCCACGCCCGGACCGTGTTGACCATCGGCTGGGTGAGCACGCCGCCCCAGTCGATGACGACTGCACGTAGTTCGGCCACGTCCCCGATCATAGGCGGACTGCCTGCGTGAACTGGCAGCCTTTTAGTAGATCCCTATAATTTCAGTTGACAATATCGACATAACGGGACAGCATGGGATTGACCCCGCTTCACCGACGGAAAGAGGTGTTCGTGCCCGCTCAACCGCAGTCGCGCCAGGGAACGCGAGAGGCTCCCGCCTGGCGCGTCGACGCGGCCGGCTCGCCAGCGGCGCCCGGGGCCGCCGCCCTCGTCCCGGTGGCCGGAGCCCCTGTCGCGCCCACGGCCGGATACCAGGCCTACGGCGCGACCACGGCCGGCACACGCCGCTTCCCGCGCCGCGCTTTCCGGGGCAACTGGCTCCGGCTGGTCAGCCTGGTCGCCTTCATCGGCCTGTGGCAGCTGCTGAGCAGCACCGGAGTGCTGCCGCCTGGCAAGCTCGTCTCGCCGGCCACCATCGCGCACACCGCGTACAACCTCGTGGTGACCTCCTCGCCGACGTACGGCACGCTGCAGGGATCGCTGCTGATTTCCGCCGAGCGGTGGGCGATCGGCTTGAGCCTTGGCGTCACCATCGCGGTGCTGCTCGCCATCGTCACCGGGCTCAGCCGGGTGGCCGAGGCCACGCTCGACCCGATCGTCCAGGCGCTGCGGTCCATCCCGCTGCTCGGCGTGCTGCCCTTGTTCATCGTGTGGTTCGGCATCGGCGAGCTGCCGAAGGACCTGATCGTGCTGCTCGGCGCGCTCTTCCCGATGTACGTCAACACGTTCGCCGGCATCCGCGGCGTGGACCCCAAGCTCCGCGAGCTCGGCCAGGTGCTCGGCCTGTCGCGGCGGGAGCTCGTGACGCGCATCGTGCTGCCCGGCGCGCTGCCGATGGCGTTCTCAGGACTGCGGCTGAGCGTCGTCTCCTCGCTCCTCGCGCTGGTCGTCGGTGAGCAGATCAACGCCAACGCCGGGCTCGGCTTCATGATCACGACGGCGCAGCAGTTCCTCGAGAACAACATCATCATGGTGTGCCTGATCGTGTACGCCATCCTCGGCCTGCTCGCCGACGGCGCGGTGCGGGCCCTGGAAAGGAAGACGCTGGCATGGCGCCACGAGTTCGTGCAGTGACCGCGAGCGGCGGCAGCGCCTCCTTTAACGGCGCGCCCGCCAGCCAGGCAGCCGCGTCGGTGCGGAGACTGACCAGGCGCTTCGGTGATCGCGTCGTGCTCGACGACCTTGACCTGGACATCCGCCGCGGGGAGTTCGTCGCGATGATCGGACGCAGCGGGTCGGGTAAGTCGACGCTGCTGCGGGCGCTCGCCGGGCTGGACCGGGACGTGACTGGCTCGCTCGGCGTGGCTGGGCCGGTGGCCGTCGCCTTCCAGGAACCCCGCCTGGTGCCGTGGCAGCGGGTGCTCGCCAACGTCGCGCTCGGGCTGCGGGCACCGGAACCGGCGCGGGCGGCCGCCGCCGCGCTCGATGAGGTGGGGCTGACCGAGCGGGCCGCCGCGTGGCCGCTCACGCTGTCCGGCGGCGAGGCGCAGCGCGCGTCGCTGGCCCGGGCGCTGGTCCGCTCGCCGTCGCTGCTCCTGCTCGACGAGCCGTTCAGCGCGCTTGACGCGCTCACCAGGATCACCATGCACCGGCTCGTGCTCACCCTGTGGGAGCGGCACCGGCCCGCCGTGCTCCTCGTCACGCACGACGTGGACGAGGCGCTGGAGCTCGCGGACCGGGTGCTGGTGCTCCGCGACGGGCGGATCGCGCACTCCTCGGCGATCTCGGTACCGCGCCCGCGGGACCGGGACCACCCGTCGCTGACCGCCCTCCGGCTGCGGCTGCTGACCGAGCTCGGCGTGCCCGCCGAGGCGACGGCCTGACGCCTGCGGACAGATTTCCCTGAATGCTGGCGCGGCCATTAATCCGATAAAAACAATCGAAATAGAGGATTGATCTCATGAAGTCCAGACGAACGCTCCTCGCCGCCTCGGTCATCGCGCTCAGCGGGCTGGCCGCGGCAGCCTGCTCCTCGTCGAGCAGCTCGAGCACGCCGACCGCGTCATCGTCGAGCACGGCCGGCTCGGCCGGCTCGTCGGTGAACCTGGCCTCGGTCACGCTCAACGTCGGCGACCAGAAGGGCACCGGCGCCGAGGCCGTCCTGAAGGCGGCGGGCCTGCTCAGCGCGCTGCCGTTCAAGGTGAGCTGGTCCGACTTCACCTCGGGGCCGCCCATGCTGGAGGCGATGGCCTCGGGTTCCGTGGACGTCGGCGGCGTCGGTGACGCGCCGCCGGTCTTCGCCGCGTCCGGCGGCGAGCAGGTGGAGATCGTCGGCGCCCGCTCAGTGCCCTCCGGAGACCAGGACGCGCTCGTCGTGCCGAAGGGCTCGTCTATCACCTCGATCCAGCAGCTCAAGGGCAAGAAGATCGCCTACGGCTCGGGCAGCTCGGCGAATTACCACCTGCTGACCGTGCTCAACAAAGCGGGACTGACCACCAAGGACGTGACCTTGGTCAGCCTGCAGCCCGCGAACGCGCTCGCCGCGTTCACGTCCGGCGCGGTAGACGCCTGGGACATCTGGCCGCCGTACGTACAGCAGGTCGTCGCGCAGAACGGCGCGAAGGTGCTCGCGATCGGCTCGCAGTACGGCAGCCCGTACTCGTTCGAGGTCGCGTCCAAGGCCGCGGTCGCCAGCCCGGAGAAGGCGGCGGCGATCAAGGTGTACCTGGCGACGCTGAACAAGGCCTACGTCTTCACCGCCACCCACCCCGACGTCTGGGGCGCCGCCTGGGGCGCGGCCTCCGGGCTGCCCGCCAGCATCACCACCGAGGCGGCGAAGGTTGACGCCACTACCCCGGTGACGATCACCAGTGCCGTCATCTCGTCGGAGCAGAACCTGGTCAGTCAGTTCTACAAGGCCGGCCTCATCCCGAACAACGTGGACATGAGCGGGTTCATCACGAGCGAATTCAACTCGACCGTCACGGAAAGCGGCTGACACGCCCAATTCTTCGGCTGGTCCTCGAATGTCGGTGGGCGCGTGTACAACTGGTGGCAATTAGTTGCCATCCCCCGCTCGCAGCTCCCGGGGGAGACCCATGCCCACTTCGCAAGCCGACGATCTATCGGCGATCCGCCTGCTCGAATTGACAGACCTCGGGCCGCCGTTCGACGACGACCCGGCGGCGGCGGGCAGAGCCGCCGCGGACGCGGCAGCCTCGCGGCACGGCGCGCCAGGTCCCGGTACCGCCGCGCTGGCCTCAGGACAGGGCACCGCACGCACGGGCGCGGCGGCACCGGGCCTCGATGCCGACGGCGACTGGGCGCGGCAGTTCGCCAGGCTGCTGACCGAGGCGCTGTCCGGCGCCCGGCCGGTGCGCCAGATCCTGCCCTGCACGTCCGACCGTGCCCGCGGCCAGCTGCGCGCGCTCATGCCGCTGTTCGCCGGCGGCCAGCGGCCGCGGCTGCTGCGCGTGATCGCCACCAGGCCGGCGCGGGACGTGATCGAGATGACCGTGATCGCCGGACTCGGCGCCAGGACCCGCGCGCTCGCCGTGCGGCTTCAGCGGGCCGATCCGGCGGAACGGCCGCCCGCGTGGCTCACCCCGGCCGACCCCGTCGGGCAGCGCCAGGTCTCAGCGCTGTCGGCGCGGCCGGCCGGCCCTCGCTGGCTGTGCACCGATATTGAGGCGGCCTAGCCGCCGCGATGCTGGATCAGCCGTTGCGCGGATCGCCGTGGCAGCGCTTGTACTTCCGGCCCGACCCGCAGGGGCACTGGTCGTTGCGGCCGACGTTGGCGAACGGGTTGGCGGTTGAGTCGCCCCGGTGCTCGACACCGCCGCCCTCCGACGGGGCAGAATACTGCAGCTGGCGCGGCCGGCGCTGTTCGAGGCCCGCGGGGACCGGACCCTGCGGTGCCGCGCCACCCGCGGCCGCCGCGTGCGCGCCGCCGCCGCTCTGTGTGGCGGCCTGACCGCGCCCGGCCGCCGTCGCGTGACCGCGCCCGTCGGCGGCGGCATGCCGGCCTCCGCCCTGACGGGCACCGCCGGCTTGCTGGCGGGCGCCCCCGCCTGACTGGCGGCTACCGCTCTGTCCCGGCCCGTTCTGAGCTGGCCCGTTCTGGCCCGGTCCGCTCTGCTGACCCGCCGAGCGGGCCGCGTGCCGGCCGCCGCCCCGAGCCTGCCCGCCCCGTCCGGCGACCGCCTGCCCGGCGGCTGCGCTCAACCCCGCGGGCGGCGGCACCGGCTCCGGCGCCGCGGACTGCACGGCGGCCGCGGGCGGCGCCGCGGTCGCGGCCGCGGCACCGGGCGCCTCTTCCACGATCGGGTTCTCCTGGACCTCGAACTGCAGGTTGAACAGGTTCCCGACCGACTCCTCCTTGATGCCGTCCATCATCGAGTTGAACATGTCGAAGCCCTCCCGCTGGTACTCGACCAGCGGGTCGCGCTGCGCCATCGCGCGCAGGCCGATGCCCTCGCGGAGGTAGTCCATCTCGTACAGGTGCTCGCGCCACTTGCGGTCGAGGACCGACAGCACGACCCGGCGCTCGATCTCCCGCATCAGGTCCGGCGTCAGCTCCTGCTCACGCCGGTCGTAGGCGGCGTGCGCGTCTTCGGTGACCATCTCCGTGATCAGGTCGGCGGTGATATTGGCCTTGTCCCCGCCGGCCTCGTCGATCACCTCGTCGATTCGCAGCGTGATCGGGTAGAGCTGCTTGAACGCGCGCCACAGCTTCTCCAGGTCCCATTCCTCCGGGTACCCGTCGCTGGTCGCCCCCGCCACGTACGACGCGACTACCTCGTCGATCATCGAGCGGATCTGCTCGTGCAGGTCGGCGCCCTCGAGCACCCGGCGCCGCTCGCCGTAGATGACCTTGCGCTGCCTGTTGAGCACGTCGTCGT
>Ga0207700_10001010_pt1 | contig 16242 bp, 13 predicted proteins | sample LARL82metaG_FD_184348 | JGI IMG/M metagenome (GOLD analysis project Ga0207700, IMG submission 184348) | Corn, switchgrass and miscanthus rhizosphere microbial communities from Kellogg Biological Station, Michigan, USA - LAR L8-2 metaG... | ecosystem: Host-associated > Plants > Roots >...
GCAGCATGCCGAGCACGGTCTATTCGCGGCTGAAACATCTCGTCAGCAGAGCGGAGGTGTGCACGGATCGTCTCGGAGCCCGGGTTTGCCCGGGCCTTCTCCTCGCGGTGGGTTAACCATGAGGGGGAGCACGTCAGCGCCGAACCCTCGCTCATCCGCGTCGGGCAGCCCGGGGCCTGCGGGTAGTCACCTGCTGCGGTCTGCCATCGCCGCCCGCCTCAGCGCCGTGCAGCAGATGCGCGCCGCGGATGTGGTGACCGCGGTCGTGCTCGTCACGGTCGCTGCGGCCGTTGTCCTGGCTCCCCAGTTTCACCCCGGCTACCGGCGGCACGCCGAGGACCTGACGATGGAGACGGCCCTGTCGGTCATCGGGTTGCTGGCCTACCTCCTGGTCTTCGCCCGGCTTCGCCGCCGTACCCGGCTGAACGAGCTCATGCTGGCGTGCGCGATCGTGGTACTCGCGCTATCCAACCTGTTCCTTGTGACGGTGCCGGCCGTAGCGGGCTGGGCACCGGATGACCTGACCGTCTGGGGAGCGCCCGTCGCCGGTTCGTTCGGTGCCCTGCTGTTCGTCCTCGCCGCGTGGGCGCCGAACCGTCAATCGCGGCCGCCAGGGCCACTGGTCGTGGTGGGCTTGGGTGGCGTGACTGCAGCGCTGCTGCTGACCCTGGTCCTCATCCCCGCGCTCGCTCGTCCGCTGCCGCCTCAGGTCATGGCTTCCCTGGTGCCCGACTCGTCCGCCCGCTCTGAAATGCCGCTGCAACTGGCGCAGTTCGGCCTGCAGCTCGCGATGGCGGTGCTTTACGGAGTGGCCGCCGTCGGGTTCCTGCGGCGTTTCCGGCAGGGTCGCGACGAGTTCCTCGGCTGGCTTACCGTTGCCGCCGCGCTGGCTGCGGCAGCGCAGGTCACCTATTTGCTGGACGCCACGAACCCGCAGTTCCTGTACGGCGGCGACGCGTTCCGCTGTGCTTTCTACGTTGTCCTGCTCATTGGCTCGATGCGGGACATGTGGTCCTACTGGCATGCACGGCCACGGGCAGCGGTGCTGGAGGAACGGCGGCGGATCGCCTGCGAGCTGCACGACGGGGTGGCGCAAGAACTCGCGTACTTGGCGCGTAACCTTGAGTCGCTGGACGGAGAGCCGGACGAGGACGACCTGGACCGATTGCGCCGGGCCGTGGAGCGCGCACAACTGGAGTCCCGCAGGGTTATCAGCGCGGCGGCGGCGCCCAGCGGCCAGCCCTTCGAGGTCGCGCTCGCCGAAGCCGCGACCGAGGTCGCCGAACGTTATCACGTGAAACTGGATCTCGATCTCACCTCCGGCATCCGGCTACCGGATTCGAGGCGAGAAGCATTCGTGCGAATAGCTTGCGAGGCAGTCACCAACGCCGCCCGGCATAGCGGCGCCGACCGGGTGGACGCCGGACTGGAACGTGACGGCTCCGCGGTGCGGCTGTGGGTCAGCGACGAGGGGCACGGCTTCGACACCGCTGACCCCGGCGGCGGGTTCGGCCTTGCCTTGATGCGGGAGCGTGCCCATTCGGTTGGCGCCGAACTGGTCGTCTCTTCTGTGCCCGGCCACGGCAGCCGGGTGGAGGTCATGCTGTGAGCACAAAAAATAGGTCGCTCCGGGTGCTGATCGCCGATGACCACGCACCCAGCCGAGACGATATACAGCGGTCGCTGGAACGTAGCCAGCGGTTCAGCGTGTGCGCTTCGGTCGCGGATGCCGCCGGAGCTATCCAGGCCGCGGTACGAGAGCGACCAGATGTCTGCCTGCTTGACATCAGGATGCCAGGCGACGGTCTCGCCGCGGCATGGGAGATCGCCGCCAGGCTTCCTCAGGCGAAGATCGTCATGCTGACCGTCTCCGATGACGACGCCGACCTGTTCGCCGCGCTGCGCGCTGGCGCCCACGGATACCTGCTGAAGACGATGAACCTGCGGCGGCTACCCGACGCGCTCGAAGGGGTGCTCTCGGGCGAGGCGGCGATTCCCCGAACGATGGTCGCGCACGTGCTTGAGCAGTTCCGCGGGCACGAGCCCCGCTGGCGCCAGCCAGTCACAGATCGCAGCCCGGGCCAGCGACTGACCAGCCGTGAGTGGGAGGTCCTCGCCCTGCTGGCGCAACAGCAGTCCACCAGCGAAATCGCCCGGCGCCTGATGCTGTCGACGGTCGCGGTCAGGGTACATATCTCCTCGATAGTGCGGAAGCTCGGCGTCCTGGACCGGGCCGCTGCTATTGAGCTATTCCGTGCGCAGGCTGATAAGTGAGCTTCATGTTATTTGTGTGGTGGCGTGAATGCGGGACGCCCGGGATGCGGAGAGGCCGGCGCTGACGACCGCGCCGGAGCGGGCCGCCCCGGTCAAGGCCCCGGCTAGGTCTCACAGGTCATCAATGCGATCCGTCGGGTTTTCTCTTGCCAGGGTTGCGCTGATCACGGCGACACCGGCGACGACGATGCGGCCCGCGGATGGCCGCGGGCCGTTCAGAAAACTGAACGGCCCGCCACCTTACGGTCCGAAAGGACGCAAATAAGCTAGGTAGGCCTCACATATTTACTCTGGAGGGCCGTAAGTAAGACTCCGAGATCATTACGAATTCGTGAGACCGCTGAGCATAGTGGGTTGGAGACGCCTGCTCGGCGGCATAGATGGATAGCCTTTCGAGCGGGGACGTCCTTGGGGCTGCCTCGTGATGATGGGCTGCCTAAAGGGGAGCGGCAGGTGAGACTCGTCATCTGTGATAATCAACGAATTCTGGCCGAGGCGTTGGCGGCTGCTCTCGGTCTCCGCGGGCACCAGGTGCTGGCGGTCGCAACGACCGTCACCGACGCCCTCAGCGCGGTTAGTGCTGTCGGACCAGACGTCTGCCTGCTCGAGCTGGAGCTCGGTGATCAGTTGGGCGGTCTCGATGTTGCCCGGGCCATTCGTCAGTGGTATCCGGACACCAAGGTCCTGGTGCTATCGCAGATCACCGACCCGGAAACGTTGTCCGAGGCGAAAAGCAGCGGCGCGGTGGGCTTCCTGCGCAAAGACCTAAGTGTGGACCAGATCGCAGCTGCGCTGGATGTCATCGCAGCAGGCGGGAGAGTGCCGGACCCTGGAGTGCTTGGGGTCCGGAATCGCCGCCAGATGAGACCTGATCCCGTGACCCCGCTGGACAAGCTGTCGCCGCGGGAGAAGGAAATCGTCATCCGGATCGCCCAGGGAGAAAGTACCTTGCAGATGTCCCTCGCGATGAGCGTCACGGCCGAGACGGTTCGTACCTACGTAAAGAACGTGCTGGCCAAGTTCGGGGCGCACAGTCGGCTGCAACTCGCTGCCCTGGCCAGCCGGGACGGCTCGCTGATCGATCAGGATCCGGCCGCGGATGTACTGGGTCCGGCGGGTCAGCCGATCACGTGGTCCTATGGCAGGCCGCTGCCGCGGAACGGATCGTGGCATGGTGACAATGGCGCAGGTTGGGTCTTCGATGCCGTCACAGATTCATCTGCTCATCGTTGACCGGCAGCGCACGTTCCGCGATGCCCTGGCGATCCGGCTGCGGGCCGAGCCGGATCTCGTAGTAACGGCTGACGCCCAGTCGACGGAGTCGGGCCGTCGCGTGCTGGCCGGGCGGTCGATCGACGTGATCCTGCTCGATGCCGAACTCCCGGACGATTCGGGGGTCGCCTTCTGCGCCCAGATGACAAGGCGGGTACCCGCCCCCCGCGTCGTCATGCTCAGCATGGCTTCTGAAGCCCAGCGGATCGTCGCCGTGGTCCGCGCCGGTGCTGTCGCGTGGGTGCGGAAGGACGAGTCGGTCGACTATCTCCTGTGCGTTATCCGCTGCGTCGTCCGCGGCGAGACCTGGCTGCCACCCGCGGTGCTAGGCCAGGTGCTGCGCCTGCTGATCGATGATCAGGACGACCGCCGCCGCCGCGATGAGCTGCTCGCGGCTCTCACGCCGCGCGAACGGGATGTTTTGTTCTATCTGCTTGAGGGTGCCGGGTGCAAAGAGGTCGCGGTGCGGCTGCGGCTCTCGCCTAACACGGTCCGCTCCCACCTGAATAGTCTCATGGCGAAATTCGAAGTCCACTCCACGCTCGAGCTGGTGGCGCTGACCCGGCCCAGGCTGGAGGCGTTGCGGGAGGATCGCCAGTTGCACGCGCCGGCTATGTCGCCTGGGGCCGGTCCCTCAAGACGCAGCCGGACGGGGCGAGATCCGGTACCAGCGCGGCGGCGGGATCCAGGGGGTAGTTGAGGAAGCAACTGCAGGTGCAGTTGAGGGCCTCGTGCCGGGAGCGACTCGTGCATTGCCGTATGGACCTGCGGGAACGCGGCTACCATCCCAATCTGAGTAGGTCCGGGCCGCTCATGCGGGGATGCCGTTCCGCGCGGAAATAAGTCAGGCTCCGAAACAGGCAAAACTCCACAGACGCCCCTAAGACGCAGGACCGGGACGAGGGGGGATGTGTGCGATGCGACCTGACGGAATTCGGGTCGGCGTCGTCGGAGTGGGTAAGGGGGTTCGAGGCACGTCCGCGTGCAGTGGTCTACGACGGGCGAGGACCAGCGGTTCGCCCAAATCGATGATGGACAACAGCAGACCAATCAGGGCGTTGCTGTATATGCCGGTCTTGATGACATAATTATTCAGCCTGAACTGTGTTATGGCGATGCGGTTGCGGCGAGGGCCAGTGGTGAATAGCTGGCGGAGAGCGTCGAGCTTACTTCGCCTGGAATCATGAGGGAGACATGGTGTCTCAGGCCAGCTCGAATATATCTTGGCCACGCGTATCCGTGGTCGTTCCGACATTGAATGAAGCAAAAAACCTGCCGTACGTTTTCTCACGGCTGCCCGCGGACATCTACGAGGTGATCGTGGTGGACGGGCACTCGGTGGATGACACGATAGCGGTTGCCCGCCAGCTGCGGCCCGACGTCAGGGTCGTGCAGCAGACTCGCCGAGGAAAGGGGAACGCGCTTGCCTGCGGGTTCGAAGCTGCTACCGGTGACGTCATAGCCATGGTCGACGCGGACGGCTCGGCGGATCCCGGCGAGATCCCGAAGTTCGTGAATGCGCTTCTGAGCGGCGCGGACTTCGCGAAGGGAACAAGGTTCGCCGCGGGCGGCGGCAGCGCTGACATCACGCGGCTGCGCACGCTTGGTAACCGCATGCTTGGTACGGCGGTCAATCTCTGTCACGGAACGCACTACTCAGATCTCTGCTACGGATTCAACGTGTTCTGGCAGAAGTACGTTCCGGCACTGGGCCTCGACATCACCTCTCCTCCTTCACGCAAGGGCGACGGGCTGTTGTGGGGTGACGGCTTCGAAATCGAGACACTGATCCATATGCGGATAGCGGAGGAAGGGCTCCGTGTCGCTGAAGTTCCAAGTTTCGAGCATCGCAGGATCCACGGGGTGAGCAACCTGGACGCCTTCAGCGATGGCCTTCGGGTGCTGACGACCATCCTGACCGAACGCCGCCGCGCCCGCCACCGTCACCGTTCCCGTCGTGTGCCCAGCGTACGAAACGTGGTGGCACCGGTCCACAGCCTAATCCGTATGGAGACGGGCTTCGTGCGTATGCTCTTCGTCCTGCACTCCATCGAGCACGGCTGCCCCTGCACATACACCGGGCAAGATCAACACGTATGAGTATTAGGACCTGCACGGCAGCTAACGAACCGCCGTCGTCGTCCGCGCGGACAACCGTGTATCCACCGCCGTCGGCGTCAGCGAGCTGCCATCCCGTTGGCCACACATGTGAAGCGCCGGGTGAAAGGATTCGCGCTTGATCGAAATGCAGGGCATCAGCGCCGTCGCTGAAGGCCGCCTCGCCGAACCAGGCGCCGCCGCCGAAGGCCGCCTTGCCGAACCCGGCTTCACCGGTGAAGACCGCCTCGCCGAACGAAGCGCCGCGGCCGAAAGTCACCTTGTCGAACCACGCCTCGCCGCCGAAGGCCGCCTCGCCGAACCCGGCGTCGCTAGTGAAGGTCGCCTCGCCGAACCACGCGTCGCCGGCGAAGGCCGCCCTGTCGAACGAGGCGTCGCCGGCGAAGGCCGCCCTGTCCAACCAGGCGTCGCCGGCGAAGGCCGCCTTGTCGAACGAGGCGTCGCCGGCGAAGGCCGCCTTGTCGAACGAGGCGTCGCCGGCGAAGGCCGCCTTGCGGAATCCGGCGTCGCCGGTGAAGGTCGCCTCGCTGAACGAGGTGACGCCCATGAAGGTGGCTTTGTCGAACCGGGCGTCGCCAATGAAGGCCACCTTGCGGAACTCGGCGTCGCCGTCGAACGCCGCCCTGCGGAAGCCGGCACTGCGGCTGAAGGCCGCCTCGCCGAACAGGGCGTCGCCCCTGAAGGCGGCCCCGCCGAAATTTGCGTCGCCGCTGAACGCCGCCCCGCCGAACAGGGCGTCACCGCTGAAGGTCGCTCCGCCGAATCGGGCGTCGCCGGTGAAGGTTGCCCCGCTGAACGAAGTGTCGCCGCTAAAGGTCGCTCCGCCGAACCGGGCGTCGCCGCCGAAGGCCGCCCGGTGGAAGTCGACGCCGCCGGTGAAGGCCGCCCGGTGGAAGTTGGCGGCGGCCATCACGCCGTCTACGAGGCTGAAATCGATGAGGGTGGCGCCGCTGAGATCGAGACGAATGGTATCCCAGAAACGCGAGCTCGGAGGATAGCTGGACTGATGATCTTTGGCCCTGTCATCACGCAGATGCTCGGAAAGGATACGCTGCGCGGTAAGACGCACCTGCCTTTCTTGTTGCCATGTGCCGCCAATCCCAGTCTCTGTTTCACTGTCAATCCCAGGCTCTTTCCGGCCTTCGGCGGCCTCGGGCTCCGGGTTGCCGGCTGGCGCCGTGGGGGAGAACGGCATGCGCAGGTAGGCGCAGATGACGTTGACGATGGCCTGGCGGTGTGCAGGGTTGTCCTGAGCGAGCCGTTCGAGTGCGTACAAGCCGCCGGACCGGACCAAGGCCTGGTCGCTGCCGAGCTGCTCAACCGCCTTGGCGTAGAGCTCGGCGATGCGCCGCTCGGTCGTGTCAAAGTCGCTCAGAACTACCGCGATCTCCTCGTGGTGTCGGCGGAAGGCGAGCATCCACAGCCAGTCCGACCTCGGCCGCCACGCTGGCCTGGCACCCTCATGTGCCCGTCGGCCGTGAGGAAGCTTCATGGGGAACATCATCTCGCGGCGATAATGTCCATCGCGGGCGGCCAGCGTGGACCTGCCGCCGCCCGTGCCGCCCTCGTGCGCTGCCGCTGCCAGCGGTCGCCCGGACCTCTAGCTGTGCCCTGGTCCGCCATTCCCGGCCGCCGGGGACTGCCCGGGGCCCATCCACGAGCGGCCGCAGATGTCAAGGCGGTCGCCGACAGCCAGGCGGCCTGCCCGGGCGGCTCGTGCGCGGGGTGCCGAGGGTGGCCGGGCAAGTCGGCGCGGGGCGTTCAGATAACTGAACGCCGAGCCATCGTACGGTCCGCAGAGACGCAAATAGGCTGGTCTTCGAGGGACTGTCGACTCGGTGCCCCCTCGGACGAGCACAGTATCGGTACCCAGTTGCTGAGAGGTGAGTAATGGGCGCACACCCGCTCGAGCAGGTCCCCAAGACCATTGGACAGATCCCATTCGACGATGCGTTCCCCGCGCGATCCGTGGGATTCGTCCATGATCTCTACCTCGATGCCCGCCTGACCCTTGCAGCGGTCGCAGATCTCGCCGACCGGCTGCCGCGTCGATCAGTGATCGCCGACACGGCGGCGCAGCCCCTGCTCGTTCCTCAAGGCGGTCCGCCTCGGGGTGCCCTGGAACGACCGGGCGACGTCATACGCGATTTGCACGACGCAAACGCCTGGCTCACCCTGCTCATGGTGGAAGACGATCCCGGCATGGCGGAAATCATGAACAACCATCTCGACCAGCTCGAGGCGGGGATGACCGCCAAGCAGGGCAAAAGGGCCAAGCTGCGCAAACGGGTGGCATTCGTCTTCGTTTCCTCCCCGAATTCGGTCACGCCGGTCCACTTCGACATCGAGCACAGCCTGTTGATGCAGGTCAGTGGGAGCAAGACCGTCAGTATCGGGCGCTGGGGAAACGATGCAGCTCGACGGCGCGAGCTCAACAGATACTGGAACGGCTCCCACGGGCGGATCGAGGATCTGCCTCCGGAGGTCGCCACATACCCCATGACGCCAGGGCGGGCGGTGTATATACCTCCCAACACGCCGCACTGGGTGCATAACGGTCCCGAGATTTCGTTGTCCGTGACCCTCACCTACTTCACCGCTGCCACCGTTCGCGAGAACCGCGTTGAGAACTTCAACGCGCACCTTCGACGGCGGCACATGAACCCGCGGGAGCCGGGACGTTCCGCCACGGTTGACACAGCCAAGGTCTGCGCCATGGGAATGTGGACCATCGGTCAACGTTTTCGGTCCTTCTCGGCCGGTCCGAAGCAGCGGGACGGCCACGCATCTGCTGATGGAGCGGGCCACCGGGTGGACGGGAGTTAGACAGTCACGCCTTCCACCAGGCGACGATGGGTCTCCCGAAGCGAACGCACCGGTCCGCTGTCCGCGTGGCCCGGAACGCCGCAGCGTGACCTAGAATAACCGAAGGTATACCGTGCCAGATCAATCAGTGGATCGTCTATTCGAGCACTATACGATCGAGCGTAGGCTTGCGGATCAGCTTCGGGCAGCACCTCCCGCCCAGCGTTCTAGGGTGTACGGCGAAGTTTATGATGAACTATTTAGATGTATCCCCGATCATCCGCAGCTTTCTATTGACCCTGCCCAGCGAACCCAGCAGGTTCTAGCCAGGCTGAGATTCGTATCCCGCTTCCTAAATAAAGACTCTTGCCTCATGGAGATAGGCGCGGGCGACTGCGCCTTCTCGATAAATGCCGCACGTTTTATCCGGCTGGGTATCGTAGTAGATGTTTCCGAGGTAATAGTTTCGGCGGCAGCTGGGCTGGAAAACCTTGAAATTGTAATCACTGACGGGGTTAGCTTGCCTGTAGAGTGCGGCTCTGTCGACGTTGCTTACTCAGATCAGTTGATGGAGCATCTGCACCCTGATGACGCAAAAGCACAGCTGGCAAATGTAGTTCGAGCTCTCCGGCCCGGTGGAGTATACGTATGTATTACGCCGAACCGGATATACGGACCACACGACGTGTCTCGAGGATTTGATAAGGTAGCTACAGGCCTCCATCTGCGCGAATATAGCGCCCACGAGATACGGGAGATGTTCCTCGCTGCCGGTTTTAAGAAGGTCGATTTTTATGCAGGCGGCCGTGGTCGCTATGTTCGGCTGCCGACGCCGGCGGCACTGGCAGCTGAAACCACGTTTGAACGCCTCCCGAAGCTGATTCGCGATAAAGTGCCGCGACTTGCCCTTTTCATTATATTCGGTCTTAATGTCGTAGCGACTCGATGAAACAATTGAGGCTGATCTAATAATGCAGCGGGTCACCGGGTAGAGGGGTTAGACAGTCAGGCCTTCCACCGGGCGACGGTGGATCTCCCGAAGCGAACGCACCGGACCGCTGTCCGCGTGCCCTGGAACGCCGCCGCCTTCGTGGCGCCTCCCAGCCGGCCCGCAACCCCCTTGCCCGCTACTAGCCTTGACATCTCTCGATGGTTCGGCGTGAACCGTCCCTTATAGGGCTCGTCGCCTCGGAGGAAGTCCACTTCGTTGAAGCCTCGAGCACATGCATCGTCGATAATGGCGGCGAGCAGGACGGTCGTGGCATCCCGCCAGCGGCGATCGGTGAGCCGGGCGCTCTGATACAGGCTCACCCGGCCCGCCACCTCGAACGCCGTCACGGTCGCGACCACCAGGTCGTCGTTCCCGAGTTCGTGGACGACCGCCTCATCGGCCGCGCAGCCCCCAGCGAATCCGGCCGCGAAGCGATCGAAGACGGGAAGGAAGCCGGAGCGACTTCCCCACTGGGACTGGTGGAGCTCGCGCAGGATGTCGAGACGTTGGAGGACGGCCCGGCCTCGGATCGTCTGATGCGTCACGCCTTCGGCCGCGAGGCGCTTGGCGCCGATACGGAGGTTCTTGCGGAATTGCGAGGGCAGGGCGGCCCGGTACGCCTGTGGGCTGTCGGGCAAGGACGCGAAGGGAGCCACAACCATGGACTCGCGGCGAATGTGGCCAGGCAGGGCTTCGATCAACCGCGACCCGGCCCGGATGCCTTTGAGGTCCAAGAGGCGCTCACCCGGACGACAGAGCCAGTCCCGGAGGAGGCTGACCACCGCCGCTTCGTGGCTGGGGGCGGCAAGCAGGTCGAGATGATCCGGGCAGAGCGGGCCGTCTCCCATCATCCGGACGCTAAGCATCGGGTGGCGTCGCTCCAAGGCGAGACCACCGAGGAGGTGCGCCCCGTCGACGACCAGAAGGAAGTGGCGGCCAGGTCCACCGGTCCCGGTCAACCACCACGATCGCAGGAAGGGCGACGGAAGTGGGGAAGAATCCACCAGTTGATCCCACTGCGCAGCCCACCCGTTGAGGTAGGGGACGTCGAGCAAGCTGGGCGTAGCCACTAGCGGATCCCGACTGGCTGAGACATTTCACGCTCCCTGTTAGCTGAGAGTCCGGAGGATCGCATTGACGTCGGAAACATCGGTGATCCACGCGGCCTGGATCGCAATTGCCAGCCCGGCCGCGCCGGTAACGACGCCAAGAAGGACAAGCGGATCCAGTCTGGGCCGGAAGGCCAGGAGGGGGACAAGCCGCAGGCCGTCCATTCGGCGCCGAACTGCAAGGATCACGACTGATGTCACAACGGCCCCCAAGGTGAAAGCGGGGCCTGGCATCAGGCGAAACTCGAGGAGTGCACCACCCACGAAAATGGTGATAGCTATGACAGCCAACGTGGTCCCGAGAACACCGATGTCCCGGACGGTCGATTTCACCCACGCCAAGCGCCTTCTGATGAGCAGGATGAGAAGGACGACGGCTGCGCCCAGAATTGCGTCCAAGGGCCGCCCTAGGCCCATCTTACGATCACCCGTGAATCCTGCCTGTTTAGGCACGACCCCGAGACCGGAGGTATCGTAGATGGTCACGGGGCCATGATGGTAAACGGCCTTCAGGCCTGGGACATGCGCGAACTTGCCAACATCTGCCGCGGTGATGCGCGTCGGTTTAGTCGTTTCTCCTTGAGAGAAGTAGTACCCAACGTATGGGAGTGAATCAGCTAGGCGCGTGTCGACGTACACGTAATCAATATGCAGGCCTTTAACGGTTGCGGTCTGCTGAGGTCCCCAAGCAGTTGAGAAGTACAATTGCGCCGGCGCGAAGCCTTGCATGGGATTAGTCATGGGCCACAGTGCCTTACTCCCGAGGATAACGGCGGGAACTCGGTCGGCTGCCACTGTGGCCCCCGTGGGAAGATGCCTGCCAGCCCAGCCGACCGCCGCTAGAGTTTCAGGATCCTGTGTGCGGACGTCGGCCGAGGGGAGATAAGGGCCCGGGAGGCGAAGGTAGTCGGGGCTTGACCCGAGCAAGGTGCCGCCTAGATAGACAATCGTGGTCCCGCCTATCAAGACTATGAGCCTGGCAGGCCGGAAGGGATCGTGCGGGCCGGCCGGGCGCCGGGTGACTCGGGGGTGGCGCTGGATTATCAAGGAACATGACAGCGCGAGCGGGAGGAACAGAAATGAAGCAGCCCGGGCCCCAAGCTCACCGACGCTCGGATCAAAATGTGACGCAGCGGTGAGTGGGAAGGCGAGATTCAAGGCACCCAGGAGACCGAGCATGCGATCCCCGTTATGAAACGCTCGCGAAAGCATGATCCAGGCGCATGCCAATGCGGCAAGGGTCGTAGCGAGTGTGTAGACGACCAGCATCAGACGCTCCCAGTCCGGGGGCGGCGGCGTTCCTGCGCTAGAGCCGAAGATGTGATGCTGACTGGTTCCAGCAAGAAAAGCATGCGCACTCTGCATGGCAGTCGAAACGATTGGCGCCAGATACCCGACTATGCGTGAAGCGAGGACTGCGGCCCAGATGGCAACAGCAACTCCCATTATTACCGCGGCACGAGCGAGGAGCTTGCGCTCGCCCTTCCGACTCATCGCCGCCCAGGCAATGAGGAACGCTAGCACCATCCAGCTTGTGGCGTGGTGAGTGACCACGGTGGCGATCAGTACCAGCGACGCCATAAAGAAAAGCTGGCGGGCCGCGGCTTGGTCGGCAAGTTGGGCGCGACGCAGCAGGAAGAGCCCGCCCAAGCCCAAAGTCAGAGCCAGCGTTTCGTAGGCGAATCCGGCGTCGAACGAGTAGAAGTGCGAGGAGACAGCGTAAAAGGCGACCACCAAAGATGCGCCGCGGCGTGAAGGACTGACAAGAAGTGCGGCATGATAGATTATCAGGACGAGGAGCAGTCGGCATAGCAAGACGACAAGAGACTCTACCATGATAACGCGTAGGCCGGTCAAGCGGATCGCGACGGCGGTAAAAAGCTCGAGCCCTGGATAGAATGGGCTCACCGGCAAAGTCGGATTGGGTGAGAATAGGCCACTCCCGTTCAATAGATTCAGGAGCGACTGCGCGTGCTGATGCTCGTCGTACCCGGCCAGCACGAGTGGGCTGGACATGCGGTTAACAATTGCGGGATACAGGCCAAGGATGGCGACAGTAATCTCTCTGAGAGAGCCCAGTCGCGGAACCATTAGTACTGTCAGGAAAATTGCGAATGGAACGACAATGGCGATAAAGAACAGCACCTGCCCTGCCACGGGGTGTCGCGGGGCGACAGCCATGGCAAGACCTTCACCCCACAGGCCCAGGCCCGTGGTCGCGCAGATCACGCCGGTGAGAAAGCGGGCCCGTCGGCTGCTGCTACGCATTCCAAACGCTTCGGTGGCCCGCTGCAGGTAGGCATCTCCCGGCCACGAAACCCGGGCAGTCTGCAAAGGGGTATAGCCCACCCGATTCATCCCCCCCTGCCATCGCGGTCGGTCTGGCCGTCTCGCGTTCGCGGGATCCGGCTCGCGGGCGCGATGCCCAGTGATGACAGGTAGACATGCGCAAGTTGGTCAGCGCAGGAGTCCCAGCTTGGCAGCTGCGCATGATCCACCAGCGAGGGGGACGACATCGCCTTGACAAGCTCATGGGCGACAGCGACGGCAGGCGCGCCGCGCGGCACTCCGCGGACCCACCCCGCTGAGACGAGCTCGCCGATGCCGGCAATGTCATAACCTACGACCGGACGCCCGGCGGACAAGGCCTCCATCACCGCGACTGGGTGCGCCTCATAGTCCGACAGGGCGGCAACGACGCTCGACCCGGCCAACGCGGTGGCCATACCTCGGCGATCTGCCGGCGCCACGTGCTTGATGCTCACCCGGTCGGAAACTCCGAGGCGGCGACCGAGTTCGCGGAGATCACTTTCATACGGGCCGCGTCCCAAGATCAGCAGGTGGGCTTCGGGGATGTTACGCATGACGTACGGCAGTGCCTCAATGACCCGCTGATGTCCCTTGTACCGTACTAGCCGGCCACTGGAAACGATCCGCCCAGGGACGGCGACCGTCCCGGGGTGAGGCGATGGCAGTGCTCCGCCGTTACGGATCACTATGACCCGCCGGTCTCCCAGGCGGGCATGTCGCGTGAAGGCGGCAGCCTCAAAGCGGCTTACCGCAATAAGTGACACGGCGTTTCGCAACAGTGGGCCTGCCAGCCGCCACTGAGTTGTTCGCATGGCGTTCCGGAGCCGTGACGAGTGCCCGCCGGTGTGGAAGGTGACTAGATAAGGGATGCCGGCCTGCCGTGCGGAGATCATGGCGATCAATGGCACTAGGTTGTGGATGCCTTGGCAATGCACGAGGTCCCATCTGCGCTGTCTGATCACAGCCGCAATCCCGGGGGCGAGGTAATAATCTCGCGTGCGGGGCCAGGCGGGGACACGCAAGACCGAAATGTCCTCGACGACCTCTTCCCGTGGCAGTCGCCTGGACCGGTCGGTTGTGAGCACGGCGATTTCGAAACTGCCCAGCGCCGAGAGGCGCCGTGTAACCTCATGGACGTGCATCTCAGTCCCACCGAATTCCGGAAGGTAACGTGGACAGACCATGAGAACGCGAATCGGCCGCTCCAGCGGCTGGTCCTTTCGAGTGCCGGACGCTTTGCCGGAAGTTACATCACGTATCATGATCCGTCGGCGCTCGCCTCGCGGGTTTTTTGGGACGTCCCGGAATTTCGCGGAGCGACCTGCGCGTAAACGGCTTCGAGGCGCTCAACGACCGCCGATGCTGTGAACCGCTGGACGCGTTCCCGCGCACCAGCAGCAAGGCGGACGCGTAGGTCAGCGTCATTCAGCAACCGGGCCATGGCTTCGGCGAGCTTGTGTTCATCGCCAGGGGGCACAAGAAGTCCGTTTTCCCCATCCACAATCATATCAACAATTCCGCCGGTTGTAGTAGCGACCACCGGACGGCCACTGGCCATGGCCTCCAGCACGGTCGTCGGACACGCATCAAGGCAAATCGATGGAAGCACAGCAAAAAGGCAACGGCGGAACGCCGCCATAACGTGCTCGTGTGGCCACTCAGCGCACATCTCTGTACCTTCAGGTAGGTGCGTAGGTGTGTCTGGCGTGCGCCGACCGACCAGCAGCAATCGCGGACGTTTCATGCCGAGCGACTCGTAGGCCCGCAGCAGCGTCGGCAGGCCCTTATCTCCAGACAGCTCGCCAACGAAAAGGAGGAACTCCTCTTTCGGCAAGCCCGGTGGGATGTCTTCGGCCTGGCTCTCAGCCACATCACCTGCGCGGCCCACGACGGCCTCGTCAAGGACGAAATTCGGTATAACGCTGGTGTCTGGGCCAGGCGGGATATGGTTGCCACTGGCGACAGCCTTACTCACGCAGACCACGTGGTCGATGGTCCGGTTCTTCCATGGGCGCATCAGCGCCGTAGCGGCCGCGGTCAGTGGTCCCAGGGCAGGTCCATAGTGGGTGGTAGCGCAAGGCAGACAGCGCGCGACGGCAGGTCCCTCACATGCCCAGCCCATCCGCATCAACCTCTTCGTCGCGCAGACATGGCTGAAGTCGTGCAGAGTCAGCACGAGCCCGAAGCGAGATCCTCCCGGCGATGAGCGACGCAGCGCAACAGCGCTGTTGACAACCCAGTTGTGTGCGTGGACAACATGTGGCCGCTCCTGCCGGGTGATGCGTGACAACTCGCGGACACCCAGTGGATCCGGCAGCGGCGGGTGATGGGCGCGGTTGGTCGAATAGACACCGGGGAGGCGCATCGCGGCCGTGGCGAACCTGTACACCCGGACCCCCGATGCGAGGGTCTCGAGATCCGGGACACCAACCATGCGCTGCGTCGCTACCGCAACCTCGTGTCCCCGCCCGGCGAGGGTGTTCGCGAGGTTGAAAACGTGCCGCTCCTCGCCGCCGATGTCCGGCGGGAAGAACTGGGCGAGCAGCAGGATACGCATCAGCGTCCTCCGGGCAATGCTGCGGAATCCTTCGCTGGCTTGAACGCATGCAAGGTGACACCGAGACGGGCCAATTGGTCTCCGCCGACGAGACTGGGCGCCGTGTGTATCAGGCCCAGAAGCGAGTCGGCCCGGAACGGCAGGTGTAGCCGCATGAACTCACCGCTCCTCAGCATCCAGTAGACCAGCTGCCAGGGCACCGGGACGAACCGGCACCGGCGGTTTTCTTGTGCTGCGAAGGCTCTCATTAGATCCCGCAGGGTCACCCGGCTTGGATGAGCAATGGAGATCGTTCCGGGCTCTAGGGTCGTCGCTGAGGCCAGCAGCGCGACGGCCCTCGTGAGGTCCTCTTCCCGCACCGTGTATACGCCAGCCCCGCCCGCTATAACGGGGACGATCGGCAAGGTGGTGAGCTTTCGCATAGCCCCCGCCATACCACCAGCATGGTCGCTGTATACCAGGCCTGGCCGGACAGCGCAGCCGCCACATTTAATGGTCATGGCCTCGATATCGAGCTTAGCCCGGCCGTAGAGCTGAGATGTACCCGCAAAAGAGGACATGCTGGAGAACACGATGATCCGGCCCACAGCAGCTTCTGTCGCCGCTTCCAGCAGACGATGTGTGCCTCCCACGTTTACTCGCCAGATATCGGCCGGGCTTGTCAAGGACAAATCATATGCGGCATGTATCAGGGCATTCGCTGATTCGAGGGCCTCCCGGACCCGTGCTGAGACTGGCGTAGCCAGGTCATACGGAAGTACTTTGCCATGACTCCTTCCCGGGGACCGGACGAGCCTTACCACTTG